>OFTY01001294.1_pt1 | contig 11515 bp, 10 predicted proteins | sample 1775061 | NCBI WGS metagenome assembly OFTY01 (sample SAMN08195773, study PRJEB24354) | sludge metagenome | isolation source: sludge from phenol fed wastewater aerobic bioreactor B | place: India: Nagpur | collected 2016-09-16 | reverse complement strand
TGGGGCCGGCGAGTCCGGTCATGCCGCCGAGAATGCCGTTGACGAAACCGACGGTTATATCCGCCGGCACGGACGCCTTGACGCTGTGAACATGCGGCCGGATCAGGAAGTAGCTCGAATACGCGATCAGCAGCACGCCGACTCCGCTCCGCACCAGGTCCGGCCGGATGTAGCCGAGAAGGGCAGCGCCGAGTGGCACGCCCAATACGCCGCCGCCGATGAACGGCGCCAGGGTGCGCAGGCTCAATGCGTGGCGCAGCTTCCAGATGCTGTAGCTCTGCACCAGCAGGCCATAGCCGACGATGAGCGCGGCGGTCTGCGCCGGCGTCAGGATGTGCAGCCAGACGCCCGAGACAACCAGTCCCATGGCGAAACCGGCGAGCCCGCTGACAATGCCCCCGACGAAAGTCGACAAGACGAAAAGTGCGAGAATCGGGCCATCCATGGTCTTGAGCCGGGCCGTCCGGAACAGCGCTTGCCAGTCAACTTCGGATGCCGTCCCGGTGGATGGCAGCTATTTCGCGAGGAGGCTGCATTTTCCTCGCCAAACCGACTATACCATCGGACCAGTCAAAACAAATCGGGCCCGGGGGAAGCACATCCATGTCCAATAACATCGATCTCAAGGGCCGCTTCGCGGTGGTCACGGGCGGCGCGCAGGGCATCGGCCGGGCTATCGTCGAGCGCTTCCTCGCCTCCGGCGCTGCGGTGGTGATCTGGGATCGCGACGAGCCGCTGGCGAAAAAGACCGCCGGGGAGCTCAAGGGCCGCGTCGAGGTCGTCGCCGTTGACGTCACCGATTTCGCCAGCGTCGAGCGCGCGCGCGACGCCACCGTCAAGGCCTTCGGCCGCATCGACATCCTCGTCAATAACGCCGGCATCGCCGGCATGAACACCACGGTGACGGAGTATCCAGTCGACGAGTGGAAGCGCGTGATGACGATCAACCTCGACAGCCAGTTCTACTGCTGCAAGGCGGTGGTGCCGGGCATGGTCGGCCAGGACTACGGCCGCATCGTCAACATCGCCTCCATTGCCGGCAAGGAAGGCAACCCGAACGCTTCGGCCTATTCGGCGTCGAAGGCCGGTGTCATCGCCCTGACAAAGTCGCTTGCCAAGGAAACCGCGGGCAAGAACATCTCTGTCAACGCCATCACGCCGGCCGCCGCGAAGACGGCGCTCTTCGATCAGATGACGCAACAGCACATCGACTTCATGCTTTCGAAGATTCCGCGCGCCCGCTTCGTCCAGGTCGATGAGGTAGCGGCGCTGGCGGCGTTCTGCGCCTCTGAGGACTGTTCCTTCACCACCGGCTCGGTATTCGACATCTCCGGGGGGCGGGCGACCTATTGAGCGATCCGGCCGTACTTCGCCGTCAGCGTCTGACCGGCATCGCACTGATGTGCGCTGCCGTGGCGACGTTTTCATGCCTCGATACGACGGCGAAGTACCTGGTCCAGTCCATGGATCCGCTGCAAGTGACATGGGCGCGCTATGCCGGCGCGTTCATGCTGGTGCTGATCTATCTCAACCCTCTCAAGCGGCCGGGCGTGATGGTAACGCAGCGCCCGCTGCTGCAGATCGGGCGCTCGCTCCTTCTGCTAGGCTCGTCCGCCGCCAACTTCTTCGCTGTCCGCTATCTCCAACTCGACGAAGCGCTGGCGATTCTGTTTTCAACCCCTTTCATGGTGGCCGTGCTTAGTAGCCGATTTCTCGGCGAGCGGGTCGGCTGGCAGCGCTGGGTCGCCATCGGCGTCGGCTTTGTCGGCGTCCTGCTGGTAACGCGCCCCGGCATGGGCGGCATGCATCCGGCGGCGCTGATTTCGGTCGCCGGAGCGGTTTGCTACACGCTTTACTCGGTGCTGACGCGGCTTCTCGCCCGTACCGACTCAACCGAAACCACGACTTTCTACACCAACATGGTGGGCGCCGTGGTGATGACGCCCGTGGTCTATTTCGTTTGGACGGCGCCGGCGAGCACCTTTCTCGCCTTCTTGATGGGCATCACCGGGTTCTTCGGCGGTTTCGGCCATTATCTTCTGGTGCGCGGTCATCGCCTGGCGCCGGCCTCGACGCTGTCGCCCTTCATCTACACGCAAATGATCTGGACCTCGACGCTCGGGTTCCTGGTGTTCGGGGACGTGCCCCACTTCTGGACCGTCGTGGGCAGTGCCGTGGTCGTCGCTTCGGGGCTTTACCTGCTGCATTACGAGCGCCGGGTGGGCAGAATCATGGTCGAGGCCGAGGCGAAGCAATAGGCGGCGTTGCGCAGGACGGCAGTTGCGGGTGCGCCGCTATCGGGGCTGAGTGCCGGGTGGACAAAAGGAACAGGCCCTCCGGAAGTCGAGGAAGTCCCCCATGGCGACGGCGCGGGACAGCGCTCAGGCGGCCCCCGGTTCGGGGCTGAACGACGATATCGGCGAAGACAAAAGGCTGGCGCTGTACCGCTCCCAGCTTCGCATCCGCGAAGCCGAGCAGCGTGCCTTCGATCTCTTCCTGCAGAATTTGGTCAAGGGCACGAGCCATCTCTCGCTCGGACAGGAGGCGGTCGCCTCCGGCTTTGCCGAAGCGATGCAGAAGGGCGACCTGTCGTTCTGCACCTATCGCGGCCACGCCCACACTCTGGCGCGCGGCGTGCCGATGGAGCAGGTGCTGGGCGAACTGATGCTGCGCGACGTCGGCCTCATGCGCGGCAAGGGCGGCTCGATGCACCTGACCTCGGTGGAGCATGGCGTGATGGGCTCCTACGCCATCATCGGCGCGCACCTGCCGATCGCCTGCGGCTCGGCCTGGCGGGCGCAATATCTCGGCCAGAAGGACGTCTCGGTCTGCTTCTTCGGCGACGGCACCACCAACATCGGCGCCTTCCACGAGGCGCTGAACTTCGCCGCCATCTGGAAGCTGCCGGTGGTCTTCATCTGCGAGAACAACCTCTATATGGAATACACGCCGATCGGCGACGTGACGGCGGTCGAGCATCCAGCCGCCGACCGCGCCTCCGCCTACGGGCTGGAGCGCATCGTCGTCGACGGCAACGACGCCGACGTCGTCTACCGCAGCGCGCAGGCCGCCTTCGTCAAGGCGCGCGACGGCGGCGGTCCCTCGCTCATCGAATGCATGACCTACCGGCATTCCGGCCACTCGCGCGCCGATCCGGCGAAATACCGTCCCGAGGGCGAGCTGGAGAAATGGCTGGAGCGCGACCCGGTCAAGATCTACCGCGAGCGGCTGAGGGAATTCGGCATCTCGGAGGCCGAGATCACGGCCATCGACGCCGAGAGCAAGCGCAAGGTCGAGGCCGCCACCGAACTGTGCAAAGCCTCGCCGCCGGCGCCGGCCGAATTGCTTACCACGGATGTCTACGCCGACGGGGGATGGTCATGGCGGAACTGACCTATCGCGACGCGGTCGCCCGCGCCATCGCACAGGAGATGGAGCGCGACGAGAACGTCGTCTTCCTCGGCGAGGACGTGGCCAAGGCCGGCGGCGTCTTCAAGTCGACCGTCGGTCTCTACGAGAAATTCGGCCCGCGCCGGGTGCGCGACACGCCGATCTCCGAACAGGCCATCCTCGGCGCCGCCATGGGCGCGGCGATGACCGGGCTGAGGCCGATCGCCGAGATCATGTTCGCCGATTTCGTCGCCGTCTGCTTCGACTATATCGCCAACGAATTCCCCAAGCTGCGCTACATGACCAACGGCCAGCTCGGCTGCCCGCTGGTGGTGCGCACCGGCAATGGCGGCGGCGCCCGCTTCGGCGCGCAGCATTCGCAGTCGATCGAGAACTGGACGATGATGATCCCCGGCCTCAAGGTCGTGGCCCCCTCCTCGCCGGTCGATGTCATCGGCCTGATGGCGGCGGCGGTGCGCGACGACAATCCGGTGATCTTCCACGAGCACAAGTCGCTCTACGCGGTGAAGGGCGAGGTTCCCGACGGCGAGATCATCGACACGCTAGGCACCGCGAAAATCCTGCGGCCGGGCAAGGACGCCACCATACTGGCGCTGGCGCTGATGGTGCCGCGCGCGCTGGCCGCCGCCGAGACGCTGGCGGCGGAGCACGGCATCGACTGCGAGGTCATCGACGTGCGCTCGCTGGTGCCGCTCGACACGGCCACCATCCTGGCTTCCGTGGCGAAGACCGGCCGGCTGTTTACCGTCGAGGAGAATCCGCGCCTGTGCGGCTGGGGCGCCGAGATCGCCTCCATCGTCGCCGACGAGGCGTTCTGGGACCTCGACGGCCCGATCGTGCGCATCACCACGCCGCACATACCGCTGCCGGCCGCCGACCACCTCGAGGATCTCGCGCTGCCGAACGCGCCGCGCATCGTCGAGAAGATCTCGCGGGTCATGAACGGGTCGAAGAGATGAGCGCCGACGTCCTGATGCCGCAGCTCGGCGAGACCGTCGCCGAGGGCCGGATCCTCTCCTGGTTCAAGCAGGAGGGCGACGCGGTCAACGAAGGCGACAACCTCTTCGAGATCGAGACCGACAAGGTGACGATGGAGGTCCAGGCGACCGTCGCCGGCGCGCTCAGCGAGATCAGGGTCAAGTCCGGCGAAGTGGCCAAGGTCGGCGCCGTCGTCGCCGTCATCGGCGGCGCCGGCGCGCCCGCGGCAAAGGCCGGCGCAGCGCCGACCAGTATGGCGCCAACGCTACGGCTACCCACCCATCGCCCCGAGCCGCGCTCCCCGTTCGAGGAAGTGTCGACGCCGCTCGATGCCTTCGGTCCGGCCAGGACCGGCGGCGTCCGCATCACGCCACTGGCGCGGCGGCTGATCGCCCAGAACGGTCTGGACGCCGACGTGCTGGCGCGCGCCGCGCTCGCTTCGGGCGCCAGCAGGATTGGAGAAAAGGACGTCCGAGCCGCCCTGGCCTCGGCAGCTCCGGCGGAACGGATTTCACGCGTGCCGGAGCCCGCCGCCGAGCCGGTCACCCAGGCGCCGGCGCCGGTTTCCGCCGCGCCCGCCACCGGCGAGGTGGTGACGCTGAATGCCATCCGCAGGCGGACCGGTGAGAGGCTGGCCGAGAACTGGCGCACCATCCCGCATGTCTTCCAGGCGATCGAGGTCGATTTCACGGCCGTCGAGCGGGTGCGCGCCAAGCGCAAGGAGCGCTTCAGGCAGGACAATGGCCTGTCGCTCAGCTACCTGCCCTTCATCGCCCGCGCCACCTGCATAGCGCTGCGCGACTTTCCGCAGGTCAACGCCCGCCTCGACGGCGGCGCGCTGGTGCTGTCGCGAGAGGTCAATCTCGGCATCGCCGTCGACCTGTCGCACAACGGGCTGGTGGTGCCGGTGGTGCGCAACGCCGACGACCTGACGCTGCCAGGCCTGGCCCGAGCCATTGGGCGCCAGGTGGAGAAGGCCCGCGCCGGCCGGCTGACCGCCGACGACTTCTCCGGCGGCACCTACTCGATCAGCAACAACGGCGCCTTCGGCACGGCCTTCACGGCGCCGATCATCAATGCGCCCCAGGTCGCCATCCTGTCGACCGACGCAATCCGCCTGCGCGCGACCGTGGTGGAGACGCCCGAAGGGGCGTTCGTCGCGCCCAGGCTTACCGGCACGGTCGGCCAGAGTTTCGACCATCGTGCCTTCGACGGCGCCTATTCGGCCGCCTTCCTGTCGCGGCTGAAGGCCGTGCTGCAGGAGCGCGACTGGGATGCCGAATTCGCATGAAAAAGCCCATCCGAGCGATGGCGGAGGAGCATACCCGATGAAATACAACAGCCCCTATTCCACGGCCTCCTGGGGCCAGATGGCGAAGGACTGGGAACAAGGCGTCGACTATCACAGGCTGTCGAAGGATCGCCTGGCGCGGGCCCAGCGCGCGATACGCCATGCCGGCCTCGGCGGCGTGCTGTGCTTCAACTTCGACAACATCCGTTATGTCACCGCCACCCACATCGGCGAATGGGCGCGCGACAAGTTCATCCGCTACGCGCTATGCCCGGTCGAGGGCTCGCCTTTCCTCTGGGATCCGGCGCCGCCGGCCAAGCGCATCTCCTCGCCCTGGATCGCCGACAACGTCGCGGCTCCGGTCACCACCATGCAGGGCGCCATCCCGCCGCACATGAACGTGCAGCGCGATTTCGCCCGCCAGATCAAGAAGGCGCTGGTCCATTACGGCATCGAGAAGGAGCCGCTCGGCATCGACCTGATGGAGCTCGGCATGCTGCGCGCGCTGGAAGCCGAGGGCATCGAGGTGGTCGACGGCCAGCAGGCGCTGCTCGACGCGCGCGAGATCAAGACGACCGACGAGATCGAGCTCCTTAAGATGGCGGCGGCAATGGTCGATGCCACCTATGTCGACATCGCCCGCGCGATCCGCCCCGGCACCAAGGAGAACGAGTTGGTGGCGATCGCCAACGACCGGTTGTTCCGCATGGGCTCGGAGCGCGTCGAATGCGTGAACTCGGTCTCCGGTTCACGCGGACGACCGCACTCGCACACCTTCTCCGACCGCATGATCCAGCCCGGCGACATGATCTTCCTGGACATCATGCACTCCTACAATGGCTACCGCACCTGCTACTACCGCACCTTCATCTGCGGCGAGCCGAACAAGCACCAGGTCGATGCCTATGAGACGGCGTCGAAATGGCTGAGCGCCTCCATCGACATGATCCGCCCCGGCATCACGCCGGACGAGGTCGCGGCGGTGTGGCCGGACGCGCAGGATTTCGGCTATCGCGACGAGGCGGAAGCCTTCCTGCTGCAATATGGCCACGGCGTCGGCCTGTCGCTGTGGGAACGGCCGATCTTCTCCAAGCGTTTCCGTGGACAGAACACGCCATTGCGCGAAGGCATGGTGTTCGCGCTGGAGACCTGGAAAGGCGCCGAGGACGGCACCGGCGCCGCCCGCATCGAGGAAGAGGTGGTGGTCACCAAGGATGGCTGCGAGATCATCACCAACTTCCCCTCCGACCGGCTGATTTCGTGCGGCCTGCCTGGCTGCGAGGTGTTCTGAGACTGAACGGGAGCGGCGACGATGATGACCGGTCCGAAACCTTCCGGCGGGCAAGCCCCCGGCCGCATTCCGGTGACGCTCGTCACCGGCTTTCTCGGTAGCGGCAAGACCACGCTTATCAACGCCGCGCTGCGCGCGCCGGGCATGGCGCGCACGGTGGTGGTGGTGAACGAGTTCGGCGAGGTCGGGCTCGACCACAAGCTGTTCGCCTCCAGCAGCGATTCCGTCGTGGTGCTGGAGAATGGCTGCCTGTGCTGCACGGTGCGCAGCGACCTCGTCGGCACGCTGAACGCACTCTACCATGACCGCGAGGCGGGCCGCATTCCGGCCTTCGAGAACGTCGTCATCGAAAGCTCGGGCCTGGCCGAGCCGGGCGCGGTGCTGCAGGCCTTCCTGTCGGAACCGACGCTGGACGGACTCTACCGCGTCGCCTCGGTGATCACGCTGGTCGACGCCGTGAACTGGCGTGACACGTCGGAGCGGCATGACGAGGCCTTGCGGCAGGTGGCCCTTGCCGACCATATCCTGCTCACCAAGCTCGACCTCGCCAAGCGACCCAACGCCGAGGCGCTGGTGCGTCGCGACATAGCCGACCTCAATCCCGGCGCCGGGATCGGCATCGTCGACTGGACGCCCGGACCGATCGCGGCGATGCTTACCGCGCCGGGGTTCGACGCCGCCGACGCCAAGGCCGATCCGCGACCCTGGTTGCAGCTCTCGGTCCACGAACACCCCGGGCACGAACACGCCGACCACGATCATCACGACCACGAACACGAACATGATCACCATGATCATGACCATCACGAGCCGCATTATCACCTGCGCGGCAAGGGCATAGAGAGCTTCGTGCTGTTGCGCGAGAACCCGCTGTCGCGCGACGAATTGCAGTTCCTGCTCGACGGTATCAGCCAGAATCTCGGGCCGAGCCTGCTGCGTGTGAAAGGTCTGGTCAACATCGCCGAGGAACCGGGCCAGCCGGCCGTCATTCAGGGCGCGCAGCATCTGCTCCACACCATGACCTGGCTGGAGAAATGGCCGGACGATGACCGGCGCACGCGCATCGTGTTCATCACTCAAGGCATCGCCGGCGACGAGTTACGCGAGATGATCGATCTGCTCGACCGCGTCAGCCAGCGCACCTTCAAGGCGCGCGAGCGCGGCCGCATGCGCCAGGCCGCCGGCGCCAAGGATGCCTGAGGCAATTCCGGGAAAAACGTGTAACGCTTTGCCGGCGGGATCGTGGGGCATGGGCCCGGAGCGGCTCCAGTCCTGAACGACAGGACGAGCGCCGCGGCGGGCGACAGCAACGCATAGCGAGGTCGGATCATGGAAATCGGCTGGGTCGGTCTTGGCAAGATGGGGCTGCCCATGTCGCGCCGCCTGCGCGACGCGGGCCACGCCATAACAGCCTATGCCCGCAACGACGTCGGACGCGCGCGCGCCCTGGCCGAGGGTTATGCGCCTGTTGCGACCTTGCCGGAGCTGGCCCGTAAGGTCGAGTTGATCGTGTCCTCCGTCTCCGACGACGAGGCGCTCCTCGACATAGGCGTCGGCCCTCACGCGATGGCCGCCCATCTCACCGTTGGCCAGGCATGGATCGAGACCAGCACGGTCTCGCCCGAGGCTTCGCGCAAGGTCGCCGACCTCATCGAGGCGCGTGGCGCCACCTATCTGCGCGCGCCCGTCTCGGGCTCCACCGCGCTCGCCGAGGCCGGCACGCTGACCACCATGGTTTCCGGCCCGCGCGACGCCTTCGAGCGCCTGCAGCCAATCTTAGCCGCCTGCACGCGACGGCAGTTCTATCTCGGCGACGACGAGCAGGCGCGCTACATGAAGCTCGCTGTCAATGCCATGGTCGGCGCGACGGCCGCGCTGATGGCGGAATCGCTCGCCCTCAGCGGCAAGGGCGGCATCGCCCTGGACGCGGCGCTGGAGGTGTTCTGCGACAGCGCCGTCGCCTCGCCGCTGATGCAATACAAACGCGCCATGATCCTCGAAGGGCGCTACGAGCCGGCTTTCGCCGTCTCGCAGATCATGAAGGATCTCGACATATTGCTGTCGGTCGGTCGCGCCACCCACGCCCCGCAACCGCTTGCCGCCCAGATCCGCCAGCAGTTCGAGGCAGCCTACCTGCGCGGCAATGGCGAGCGCGACCTGTTCGTGCTCGTTCGCGAGATGGCCGAGCTGGCCGGTGTCTGGCAAAAGCCGGCCTAGGCAGCCGCCCTAATCGATCGAAGCGCCTTCCGCTCCGGTACGGAAATCGAAGCTGGTCGACAGGCCGCCATCCGCCATCAGGTCGGCGCCGATGAAGGCCCCTGCTCCGTCCGACAGCAGATAGGCCACCGAAAGCGCGACCTGGCGCGGGTCGAGGATGGCGCCGCCGGGCTGGCGATTGGCCCGCGTCGCCAGGAACTTGCCGCTATCGGCCGCCGACTCCAGATGCCGCTTGAACAGGCCCGCCATCATCGGGCCGGGGCTCAGCACATTGACCCGGATGCCCTGGCGCGCATGGTCCATGGCTACCGTGCGGGCCAGCGCGCGCGCCGCCGCCTTGGATGCGGAATAGGCGCTGAGCTGCTGTTCGGCGAAGGTCGCCGAGACACTGCCGACCACGACGATCGGCCCGCCGCCATTGGCGATCATGCGCGGCAGCAGCGCCTGGATCGCCAGCGCCGTGCCGACGACGTTGACGTCGAGCGTACGCGCCAACATCTGCTTGCTGGTTTCCAGGATGGTGCCGACATCGAGGATGGCGGCCGCGGTGACGAGGCCGAGCGAGGTCGCGCCCGCTGCTTCCAGCAAGGCCTCCACGCCGCGCCAGGTCCCTTCGTCGGAAACGCTACCCTCGACATGGCTGTAGCCCGCCGTTCCGGCAAGATCGGCGACGGCCGCGGCCCGATCGACGCCGATGACGGCGCAGCCCGCCTCCAGCAGCAGGCCGCACAACTCGTAACCGAGGCCGGAGGCGGCTCCGGTGACGACGACGGTTTGCGGCAAGGTGAGCGCGAGCGTGGGGCTGGACGTCATGATGTCTTTCCTGTTGTGGTGGGAGGTATCGCTGGCTTTACGCGCGTGGCGTCTCGCCGCTCAGCCGGGTGATGATGAGGGCGAGCAGGATGATGGCGCCGTAGCAGGCATCGATCCAGAACGCCGCCACCTGCGACAGCGTCAGCACATTCTGCAGCAGCCCGAGCAGCAGCACGCCGGTGAGCGCGCCGATCAGCCTGCCCTGCCCGCCATTCAGGCTGATGCCGCCAATGACGGATGCGGCGAAGACGTAGAAGATCATGTTCTGGCCCTGGCTCGACACCACCGAGGCGATGCGGCCCGTGAGCAACAGGCCTGCCAAGGCGGCCAGCAGGCTGCCGACGACGAACACACCAAGCGTGATGCGCTCGACCGGAATGCCGGCGACGCGCGCCGCCTCCGGATTGCCGCCGATGGCGTAGATGGCGCGGCCGATGCGGTGATAGCGCATCATCAACCCGAAGAAGAGGAACAGCAGCCCGGCGATCCAGATGGAGGCCGGTATGCCGGCCCATTTGGCGTTGCCGAGATAGAGGAACGGTTCGGGCAGGTCGAACAGCGTCTGGCCGTTGGTGATGCCGAGCGTGACGCCGCGCAGCAGGATGAGCATTGCGAGCGTCGTGATGAAGGCGTTGAGCCGAAGCTTGACCACGAGGAGCCCGTTGATGAGCCCGATCAGCAGGCCAGTGGCGAGCACGACGGCAATGCCGGCATAGCCGCTGATGCCAACGCCGGAGCCGCCGAGCGAGACGTCCGAGATCATCAGCCAGGCAGCGAACATCGGCGCGATGCCGACGGTCGATTCCAGCGACAGGTCGAACTTGCCGCAGATCAGGATCAGGGACTGGGCGATGACCAGGATCGACAGTTCGGACGACTGCTGCAGGATGTTGAGCAGGTTCTCCGGCATCAGGAACGACGACGATACGAAGCTGCCGATCACCATCACCACGGCGATGACGGGGACCAGCACCAACTCGCGCAGCTTGAGCCGGGCAAACAGGCTCTGTGCCGGACGGGCGGCGATCGCGGTTCGCGAGGTCGAAACGTCGGTCATCTCAGTACAATCCTTCAATGGCGGCGACCATGTCCTGGTCGCTCCAGCCGCGTGCGAAGCCGCGTGTCAGGCGGCCGCGGAAGATGACTTCGACGCGGTCGCAGATCGCCAGCTCGTCGAGATCGTCAGAGACCACCAGCACGGCCATGCCGCGTTGCCGGGCGGCCTCGATGATGCGGTAGAGCGCGTCCTTGGAGGCGATGTCGACGCCTTGCGTCGGCGCCGCCAGCACCAGCACCCTCGGGTCCGACGCCAGCGCGCGGCCGACCATCGCCTTCTGCTGGTTGCCGCCGGAGAGCTCGCCGATCGGCTGCGCGCCGGAACTGGCGACGATGCCGAGCTCGGCGATCTGCGCCTCGACAATGCCGGCCTGGCGCTTGCCCGAGACGAAGCCGAGCGCGCCGAGCTTCGGCAGCACTGTGGCGGTCAGATTGTCGCCAAGCGACATCAACGGAAA
>OFTY01001291.1_pt1 | contig 11523 bp, 13 predicted proteins | sample 1775061 | NCBI WGS metagenome assembly OFTY01 (sample SAMN08195773, study PRJEB24354) | sludge metagenome | isolation source: sludge from phenol fed wastewater aerobic bioreactor B | place: India: Nagpur | collected 2016-09-16 | reverse complement strand
GCGGGAGGGTGGCGTTCTTTGCAAAGCGTCACATGTTCGATGAAATCGCCCAAGCGGCGCAGGGCGTAGGCTGCAAGATGACCGCCTACGTTGACGATGTAACGATCTCCGGCGCAGCGGCCACCAAGACCCTGTTGGGCGCAGTACGCCAAACTATCGGGCGTCACGGGCTGCGCACTCAGGGCCGCAAATCCAAGACCTACGCTAGTGGCGCGGCCAAAGCAGTGACAGGAGTTGTGGTGGTACGTGACGAGGTTCGATTACCGAACTCCCGACACCTCAATATCCACTGCGCGCGGCAGGCAGTACAAACCGCTGATCCCACAGAATTGGCGCACGCACAGCGGGTTTTAGCCGGACGGTTGCAGGAGGCGTCACAGGTTTTAAAGCCAGTTACCTCGGCGGATCAATCGCCACCAACGTAGGTATCACCCCACGGATGGTGATAGACCGTGCTCGGCTTGCCAGTATGCGGGTTCACCCCGCCCGACACCGAAGGCACGCCGGTTCCCGGCCACCTGGACATGCCCGCGAAGCCGTCACTGAGCCACCACGCGAGCCAGAAGGGAATCCACACGATCAGGCCGCCGAACAACATGGCGGGGATATGCTGCCATTCGGGCAGTGCCAGCCATACCGAAGTCGGCACGGGAAGCCAGAGCATCCAGCGCCGCCCGGCAAACAGCATCCGCCACGCCTTCGCCCTCATCGCGTCTGCTCCTCAATAACCAGCACAACGTAGCTGGCTGTGTTTTTGTCGTCCTGCATGTGAACGACCCGAAATCCCTTTTCGTAAATCTGGCGAATCGTCACCTTGCCGATGTGCTCGCAGTGCACGACAGAATCAGCGCCACGGAACGGGCCGATGCAAACGCCGCCGCGCAAGGGCGCGCCGCCATCAGCGGCAACCGCGTTTGCCGCCACAACAGCCAGGAGGCCAGCCAGCAGCGCGTTTCTCATGTCGGCAGCTTCCCGATGATGCACCGTACCTCATCGATCTCCATGATGAGGCCAGCCATGTTGCCCTGTGTACGCTGGGTCTGAATGTCCGCCAGGCGGCAGAAAGTGCGCGCCAGGCGCACCACCTCCGAGTCAAATCCACCGGCCGGCACGATGCCGGAACCCACCAGTACTTGACCGTTTTTGCACTGCGCACGGATGAAGTCGCCCGCCTCGTAAATCTTGCGGGCGTTCTGTGAGGCGCTGCCCAGGTCGCACACGGAATCGTCTGTTTGCCCGCCGACCAGAGAGGCCGCGCCGGCCGCTTCAATTGCGCAAATCAACAGGCTGGCCAACACGGCACACCCTCCCCTGATTGCTGTTTTTCTGCCCATTGTCACGCCGTCGTTTTCTATGAGAAAACCATATTGTGACTTAAACGCGGCTGACGTAAAAGCAGCACCCCGGAAGACTGTTTTGCATGTCTTCCGCCGCCCACTCTCCTGCACCGACTGCGCATTCTGCGCGTGCCGTGCTCGCGGCCAACATGATCCGACTCCGGCGAGAAATGGGCTGGTCACAAGAAGCCCTCGCCTTCGAGTGCGGCCTACATCGCACCTTCGTGGCGCACTGCGAACGCCAGGTCAGAAACATCTCCCTGGACAACCTGGAGCGCATCGCCAACGCCTTTGGCGTGCCGGTCTATACCCTACTGATCCCGACAGGTAACTGAACCACTTTCGCGCGCGAAAGCGCGCTGGTTTGCCTTGCGCAGCAAGGGTTTCAGGCCGATTCAGCCCGTTCGGTGTCGCCTCGATGTGTCTTCGGTGTCGCCGCGCTAAAAGCCTTGCAGCACAAGGCTTTTAGCGAAGCAACGGGAGTTGCGTGGTGTGTGACAAGTTTTCCGGGGGTGCGGGGCCATCCCGCAAGCCAGCATCGCTCGCCGTCTCCCATTGCCCGGCCCTAGTGGATGAGTCCGGTCATTCACCGAAAACGGCGCTGACGGACAAACCATGCCTGCATGTGCGAATGCAGTTTTTCGCACCCAGCGTCGTCCAGGCCGACCGTTAGAAAAAACGAGACAAGCTACCCAACAGCCATCCAGGCCGCTGGCGGCAATTTTTCGAACATCGCCAGCTCGGCCGCATGATCGGGATGGGCCACCGCCGCCAGAAAACAGCCCACCCGCATCGCCGACTCTGGGGGCTACGATTCGAGTACATCCAGCACACTGGCCACCTCGGGCAGCCAGCCGGTTTTACTGCGTATGGCGATAGAGGATGCGGTAGCACTGCACTGCCTCATCATGGGTGATGTCGCCCCGGATCAGCAGTGCCTGAATTGCCAAATCATCCTCACTCACGTCTAGCCCCTCCAAGGCCAGCGAAGCATTCGCCTGGTCGAAATCGATGCGGCGCTGCTCCTGGCGGGCGTGGTCGTTTTCATCCTGGCCGTACAGACGGCGCGCCAGTGGCGCATAGCGCGAAATCGCCGCCTCGATGCCGGCGCTGTCACGCGGGTCGAGATCATCCCGCTCCCCGGCCAGCGCCCCCTTCATGGCCCTGGCCACCCGCAAAACCGCCTCATTCGGCTGCGCTTGCTCGCGCTCTCGTCCCATGATTTCGGCGTAGTGAGCGATCAGCGCTCCGATCACGTCGCACGCCACTTCGTAACGCACGCCGGCCCGGTCAAAGAGGCCGGCCGAAGGCACGGAATCGGTCGGCACGGCGACTTGACTGACACGCAGCACATCCCCCATTTGCCGCAAACCGGTGCGAAGGTCGGCAAGCTCGCCATCGGCCAACACCTGGCGCAGGTAGTCGGCGGCAAATCGAGGTTCGGCCTGAAACAAGCTGGCCATCGCTTCGTTGTGGTCACGGTCTTTCATCTGCTTTTTGCTCCTTCGCGGTAAGGGCTTCCAGCTGCCCCGTCAGGCGCGCAGCCTGCTCACGTGCCTCGGCGGCCACTTTGCGCGCTTCGTCGCGTTCGGCCTGCACCTGCCGGGCCTCCTGCGCGGCGGCGGTGCGGGCTTCTTCGTGGGCCTGTGCCACCTTGCTGGCCTGCAGTTCGATCTGCTCAACGCGGGCTTCCGCACGGGCAACCCGTTCAGCGCATGCCTCCAGTTTGGCGGCCAGCACGGCGGCCTGCTGTTCAGCGGTGGTGCGGCCTTGTTGAGCATCGGCCAGCGCGGTGCGTAGGCGCTCGATCCCGGCGCGCTGCGTGGTCTGCCGCTCAGCTTGGGGCGCGGTGTGGAGGCGGGCCGTGGCCAGCGCTTCCCGGGCCGCTGCGGCAGCCTGTTGCTCGCGCTCAATGCGTTGCGCCTGGTCTGCCAGGTCAGCAGACTGCTGCTCGGCTTTGCCTGCCAGGGTGTCACGCTCGCGGGTCAAGTCTGCCACCTGTTCGGCCAGGGCATCACGCTCGGCCTCGATCACCTCACCAGCGGCTGCCAGCTCGGCGGCTTCGCCCTGGGCCTGCACCAGGCGGCCCTCGATCTCAGCGCGGGCCTGGGCGGCGGCGCGTTCAATCTCGGTGGCAATGGCGGCAGTCAGCACCTGGGGCAGTTCCGGCGCAGAAGCAGCCGCAACCGGCCGGGCCTCTCTCCAGGCGGTGAGGTGCTTGTGAACGGTATTCGGACTGCCGGTGCCCAAACGCTCGCGAATCGCGCGGATAGTTGGTTGCTGTCCTTCACCGACCAGCGCATCAGCGGCGGCGGCGACCTGCTCAAACGTGATGCCTTCTCGTGCCATGTCAGACCCTTTCGTATTTCACACCATGTAAAACGTATCAATACAGATATGATACGAAATACAAATACGATATGCAAGCGATATTTTTGCCCTCCCTCGTCGCGTGACTGATCGCCTACGCCCGGCCAAGGGGCAAAACAGGCCATTTAGCGCGTTTTTGGCCGTCGGGGTAGGGGATACCGTCGGCGGCAGTACAAACGGCCCGCCACGGCCCGGAAAACGCGGCCAGCGGGGAAGAGCTGCCGGTATGCCTGCCCTCGATGCGGCGGGGTTTCGGGTTTTCAAGTGGAAAGGGGGTCAAGGGCCGTAGGGGTGGCTGGCGCGGCCCGCAGCCGAAGGCGAGGACACGGGCCACCCCGGAGGGCGAAGCGAACCCTTGACGCCCTTGGAACGCTCCAACGCTCACCGGCAGGGGGCAGGAGAAGCAAGCGAAGCGCCGCGCGGCCTGCACCCCTGACGACAGAGGGCGACTCGCTCCCCTTCCCAGCGGGAAGGGGCAGGGGGGATGGGAGAGCGTTGGTAGCTCTCAATGGGCTTTTGCAGGCAAAGAGGGTGGGCCTTCTGCCTTTCATAGACCGGTAGGTAACGAGCTTTGTTGAGGTTGGGTTTGAGCTAGGTGGTGGAGCTAGGACATGGGGCCCCGAAAGCCCCCTTTGGGGGCCTCGATTTGCGGGTGAGCACGAAGTGCGAGGGGTGCAGCGAAGCGAAACCCCTGGGGATGCCGGGTGGGAGCGCGAAGCGCGGGCGGAGGGCCGAAGGCCCGGAGGAGCCGGCGGGGCGAAGCCCCAAGAGGCGGTGCGAGTTTGGCCGCCAGACGTTAAAGGTTTTAAATAGTTAAAAAAACGCGCGCGTGTTACGACTGTGGACAACGCTCGGAAAGCCTTTCTGGATAAGGCGTCTCCAAATTAGCGCATGGGTGATATAACGAGACAACTATGGGTGATGTAACGTGTCCATCCACAAAAAACATGGGTGATATAACGTGCTCATCCACAGTCATGGGTGATGTAACGACAGCTCCATCAAGGAGCTTGCCTCGACTCTGGTGCGTAAAATTCATGCCCGAAGTGACCAGACTCACTTAGCTGCTCGATACAGAGCAGCCCCGGCCGACTTCCCCCTTAGCTTCAAAGGGAAGTCCTACATGTAGCTGGAATACAACATGGGTGAAGTAACGAAGTATTGACGGTCAATACTTCGCATCATGGAAAGCGCCTGCCCAAAGCGGTAGATGCCGCTAGCTTCTTCGTGTTGCGTGTGTAGAAAATCACTTGGTCTTTCTTGTCATCAAGTGTCATGCGGTAGTCTGGCAAGGTGTCGGCCTTGATGATCTCTCGCAAGGCGCGACGGAATTCGAACAGTGCTGACTTACTGCCGCACTTGTCCTGCAACAGTTCTAGCCCAATCACGAAAAACGCCTGGTCGCCACAGTGCTTTCTGGCCAGCTCGTACAAACGGCGCTCAATTGGCTTACGCAGCCGGAAATAGTCCGGGTTGATGGTCAGAACCTCGTGGGCCTGCACTGCATTGAAAAGCCACTTGGAGAGCGTGACCTCGACGGCAATCATGCGGTCATCGTCGGGGGCCTTCTCGATGATGGCCCAGCTATCGACGATGCCGAAGCCTTCCTTCACACGCTGGCCACCCGTCTTGATGTTCGTCTTGATCGATGTACCCCGCAGCCTGTCTAGGGCATCCTCCAGGCGCTGGTACTCCTTACCGCCAGTCGGCTTGTTGGTCGAAACCAGGTAGTCATAGACGCGAAAGCGCACGGTGCGGCTGTTGGCATCCGGCCGACCTCGGTTCATGGCCTCGGTCATCTGGCTAACTACGTAGATAAGTAAATCCTTATCGAACTGCGTAGCCCTACCCTTCACGCTGGGCGTGACGGTGATGGCGCGTACCCCGTCCTTGCTCTCCCAGTGCCAAACTGAGGTGTCCGGCCTGGTTGCCAAGGTAAAGATGGGAGCCTCCATGCTCACGCCGTCATCCTTCAGAGCGTAGTCGAACAGATCGCACAAGAAGAAGTCGCGGTTGGGATGGTGCACCGGCATCAGGCCACGCGGCCCTTTCGGCGCTCCCTTGCGTCGCGCCGGTTGCTCGTCTACCACTTCGGCCGCGACCTCCACTGGGCCGGGCGTGCCTGCATCGACCTGAGCCGGGCCTTCAAGCCCCAGCTCGTTCTTTTCCGCCGCCAGGCGGCGGGCCTTGGCTTTTTCAGCCAATTCCTTGGCGAGTTCGACGGCAGAGCGCACTGAACGCATGGAAGCCTCTTAGGCGTGTTGTTGGCCTGCGGCCGACTTCATCCACAAGTCCAGAGCTTCGACAAAGATTTCCTGGCTCTTTTTGTCCAGCTTCACGCCCATGCTCTTCAGACTCTCGTAGCGGTCACGATCCAGCTTGACGGTCAATGCCTTGTAGTAATCCCGGCTGCTGCCATTCGGCGAGGCCTTCACCTCGATGGATTGAGCCTGGGGTGCCGCGACAACAGTAGCGGGAGACGCCTCCCCTTTCTTGGCCACCAGTCCGGCAGTCAACGATGCAGTCTTAGCCATTTACGCACCTCCATTAATACGTATATACGTATTATATCAAATTTTACGCAACTGTGTAGATACGTATTTCCACAATAGTCCAATTTCTTCGGCTGACCGTCCCTTGGGGTCAATCTCCTGGACAGTGCGGCCATCGATCATCGAGCTGGCGAAGTCAGTACGCTGGTACAGAGTCACAGGAGCCACCGTGCCATGCTGCGAAAGCGCCACAGCAGCTTCGCCCGCAATCCGCGCACGAGGCGCAGCCCCATTGATGACAAAAATCATTCGCTTGCCTGCGTTCTCCACCAGCTCGACAGTAGATCCGACCGCGCGCAAGTCATGCGGACTCGGCCTTGTAGGGATCAGTACCAGGTCGGCGGTGCGGAGCACCTGCTGAATCATGTCCGTAACAGAGGGCGGGGTGTCGATGATGGCCAGTTTGATGCCACCCTTGGCCAAGGCCTGAAGGTGCTCAGGCAACTTGCTGATTTCCACTTGTGCAAACAGCGGTGCTTCATTGATTCGCTCATTCCACCAGGACGCGAGCGAGCCTTGTGGGTCTGTATCGATCAGCGCCACAGGCCCCTCCTTGCTCTGCTCGGCCATGACACCTAAGTGGCCTGCAATCGTTGTTTTGCCGACACCGCCCTTTTGACTCGCCACAACAATAGTCCGCATTTACGCACCTCCATCGATATAGATTTATTGTACAACGCAAATACGTATTTGCGTATAAATCGAATTTAAAGAAGCCCGGCACCACCAGGTTTTGCTTAAGACCGGTGCAACCATCTCCTGAAAATGACAGTAGCATACCGGTCCCCATCCACATCGCACGCATCATGGATGGGTACGGAGCAACAGTGCGGCGATTGGCAAAAGCTAGGCGGGCTCCGCCGGCACCGACATCGCCCAGGGCGTCAACAAGAGTCGACTCAGGGCCGGGGCATGGTTTAGCAGATCTGCGAAAGGCTGGCCTATCACTTCATCGGCCAACCATCCCCACAGCAGCCGGCCGGCGGCGGTGCGGGCCATCAGGTAGCCGCCTTCAAAGGTCCAAACTAGGGTCATGTCATTACCTCGAATCCGGGAACGTTCCCATAGCTCAAAGTAACGTCACGACACGTGCTAGGAGTGCACGGCATCATCATTTCTGACGAGCCTGCAGATCTCTATCGTCGGAACTGGCGCTGTTGGCCAGGGCCGCGTACTTGTAAAAGGTACTGCGGCTGATGCCGAGAGCCTTGCAAACCTCAGCCGGCGGGCGATTGGACATCGAGAGGATTGCGGCCTGCTTCTCGGCCGATAGCTCGCGCCGACCACCCTTCCGGCCACGTGAACGAGCTGCGGCCAGACCCGCATGTGTGCGCTCTCTGATCAAATTGCGCTCAAACTCAGCCAAGGCGGCAAAGACATGAAAGACCAGGCGGCCAGCTGCCGTGGTGGCATCGACTCTCTCGGTCAGGCTCTCAAAACCGATGCCCGTGGCGTCCAACTCCCCGACCAGGCGTACCAGCTCGGGGAGCGATCGGCCTAGGCGATCTAGTCGCCACACCACCAAGACATCACCCTTGCGTGCAAAGGTCAACGCTTCGGCCAGACCAGGGCGGTCAGCTTTCGCACCGCTGGCCGTGTCCGTGAAAATGCGCTCGCAGCCGGCGGCCATGAGCGCATCACGTTGTAGGTCTTGGTTTTTGTCGTCGGTCGAAACCCTCGCATAGCCGATCTTCATAGCGCTGTCCGCAATCCCGTTAAAAATCTAATTTTACGGACTTTGATAAACGGACGGAATAAAGGGCAGTTGTCGTTTTCAGAAGGCGATTGCACACATTTTCAAAAGTGCACTGCACTATGGCAAATAGGAGAAGCTTGCTCTACCTCTTGGGTTCGGGGATTGTCCAGTCAATGCCGTGAGAGTAGAATTACGGCCTTCATCAACTGCGGAGTTCCCAAGTGGGCACTTGTTCGAGTGACAGTAGTCAGCCGGTTTTAAGCGCCGGCACCCTCTCGGCAAGATAACGCGCAGGTTCTCCCTGCCGCTGTCTCGCCGAACGCGAGAGGCGGCAACCCGTCGCAGCATCCGCTGCACGTCATTCGCCTCCCAGACGACTGATTGGCTGATCGCCCCAAGGTGATCGGCCACGAACGTCGCTTGCCGTGTGCATCAACCAAGGTGCCACGCGATGAGCCGTGCACGCGACAGGGCTTCGCCTCGATCCAAGAGGAGAACGCTGTGCGTATGACCCGTTTCCGACACCCCGGCCGCTTCGCGCTGCTGAGTGCCGCTTTGCTGGCAGGCAGCACCGCCCATGCGGCACGCCCCATGATTACCGACGACGCCCGCATCGTCGATGCCAAGGCGTGCCAGCTCGAAAGCTGGGTCAAGAAGAACCCGGACAGCACTGAATTCTGGGCGCTTCCGGCTTGCAACTTCACCGGCAATCTGGAGCTGACCCTGGGCGGAGCCTCCACCCGCGAAGCGGGCAGTGCCAAAACCACAGATGTCGTCATGCAGGGCAAGACCCTGTTCAAAACCATGGACACCAATGGCTGGGGCATCGGCTTGGCGGTCGGTACGGTTCGCCACCCACAAGCGGATACCCGCGACTGGTATGCCTATGTGCCGACCAGCTTTTCCTTCCGCGACGATGCCGTGGTCGTTCATACCAATGTGGGCTGGCTGCGCGAGGGGGAGCCCCGGCACAACCGTTTGACCTGGGGCCTGGGCACCGAAGCCCAGCTCACTGAACGCACCTGGCTGATCGCCGAGACCTTCGGTCAGAACCAGGGCAAGCCCTTTCATCAACTGGGTCTGCGTCACTGGCTGGTGCCGGATCGCATCCAGCTCGATGCGACTTACGGCAACCGCAACGGCGGCGGCGAACGATGGTTTTCCATCGGCCTGCGCCTGCTGTCGGTGCCGTTCCTGCCGTGATGCCATGACCGTCACAAAACCTTAGCAAACTATGCCAGACCCTGAATATCGGCTGCCTGCCTGAGCACGCTTTCAACAGTGTGGATCGGGCAGGCCGCCCCGGAGAACAAGAATGAACTTCACACTGCTGAAAGAGCTGTTCGCAGGCTTCCTGCGTACCCGGCACCTCGCCAGACACTTCCGCCGCCTGACGCTGCTGGACACCCTCGCACAGACCGGCGTCAGCCGCGAAGTGCCGCCAGAGCTGACCCAGACCCTGGTCAGCGCCGCGACGACCGACCCCGCCACATTGCTGCGGCAACTGGACAGCCACGCCGATGGCTTGTCCGAATCGCAGGCCGAGGCCGTTCGGACCCGCGTCGGCCTGAACGAGGTTGAGCACGAGAAGCCGCTGCCTTGGTGGACCCACCTGTGGCACTGCTACAAGAACCCGTTCAACCTGCTGCTGACGCTGCTGGCCGTCATCTCCTACCTTACCGAGGATATGAAGGCCACCGTGGTGATTGGCACCATGGTCGTGCTCTCGACCTTGTTGCGCTTCTGGCAGGAAGCCAAGTCCAACAAGGCCGCCGATGCGCTCAAGGCCATGGTCAGCAACACGGCCACCGTCATCCGCCGTGATCTGTCCGAGGATGCCGCGCCGATCTTCGAGCAGTACTACGGCGCGCATCTGCATGTGAAAGATGCCAATCGCATCGAGCTGCCGATCAAGCTGCTGGTACCTGGCGATCTGATTGTGCTGTCGGCGGGCGACATGATCCCTGCCGACTGCCGCGTGCTCAGCGCCAAGGATCTGTTCGTGGCCCAGGCCGCCATGACCGGGGAGTCGATGCCGGTGGAGAAGTTCGCCACCCAACGCGACGCCAAGGCGATCAACCCGCTGGAACTCGACAACATCCTGTTCATGGGCACCAACGTAGTGTCCGGCTCGGCCACGGCCGTGGTGCTCGGCACCGGTAACGCCACGTACTTCGGCGCGCTGGCTTCCCGCGTCACGGCGACCGACCGCGCACCCACGGCATTCCAGTCCGGCGTCAACAAGGTGAGCTGGCTGCTGATCCGCTTCATGTTCGTGATGGCCCCGCTGGTGCTCTTCATCAACGGCTTCACCAAAGGTGACTGGATGGAAGCGCTGCTGTTCGCGCTGTCCATCGCGGTGGGCCTCACGCCCGAGATGCTGCCGATGATCGTCACCTCCACGCTGGCCAAGGGCGCGGTGATCCTGTCGCGCAAGAAGGTCATCGTCAAGCGCCTGGACGCGATCCAGAACTTCGGCGCCATGGATGTGCTGTGCACCGACAAGACCGGCACCCTGACGCAGGACCGCATCATCCTGGCGCATCACCTGGACGCCAGCGGCGCCGCCAGCGACCAGGTGCTGCAATTGGCCTGGCTGAACAGCCGTCACCAGAGCGGCGTCAAGAACCTGATGGACCGGGCCGTTGTCGACTTCGCCGACAAGCGTCCCGATGCGCTGGCGCCGGTCAGCGCCTTCGCCAAGGTCGATGAACTGCCCTTCGACTTCGTGCGTCGTCGCCTGTCCATCGTGGTCGGCGCGGCAGACGGCGGCCAGACGCTAATCTGCAAGGGCGCGGTCGAGGAGATGCTTGCCATCTCGGTCGCCGTGCGCGACGGCGGCGTCACCCGCCCGCTGGACGATGCGGCGCGCGCGCGTCTGGTGCAGATGGCCCGCAGCTATAACGCCGACGGCTTCCGCGTGCTGGTCGTGGCCACCCGCGACGTGCCCGCCGATCAGGCGCGCGACCGCTATGTGGTCGAGGACGAGGCCGATCTGGTCATCGAAGGCTTCCTGACCTTCCTTGATCCGCCCAAGGAGACGGCGCGTCCCGCCATCGCCGCCCTGGCCGAACATGGCGTGGCGGTGAAGGTGCTGACCGGCGACAATGAGGTCGTCACCGCCAAGATCTGCCGCGAGGTCGGTCTGGAGCCGGGCCAGCCTGTAGCGCTCATCAGCGGCCCCGACATGCTGCGGGCCTTTGCCGAGAAGGTCGTCGTGGCTGCCGAGCTGGTGATTCCGCTGCCTGCGGCCTTCGATCTGCGCCAGGCCGCCGCCATACCGGTCGCAGCACTTACCGCCTTCCATCTTCTGCACACCGCGCACAAGATCCGCCGGGGCGAGAAGATCCTGATCCACGCCATTTCCGGTTCCGTCGGACTGGCGCTGACGCAGCAGGCCCGCGAGGCGGGCGCGACCGTCTACGGAACCGTCGGTTCCGCCGACAAGATCGCCCAGGCCAGCTCGTTCGGCGCCGAAATGGTGGTGGCGCGCGACAGCGAGGATTTTGTCGAGCGCGTACTGGAGCGGACCGGGGGCAAGGGCGTCGACCTTGTCATCGATTCGCTC
>OFTY01001285.1_pt1 | contig 11601 bp, 7 predicted proteins | sample 1775061 | NCBI WGS metagenome assembly OFTY01 (sample SAMN08195773, study PRJEB24354) | sludge metagenome | isolation source: sludge from phenol fed wastewater aerobic bioreactor B | place: India: Nagpur | collected 2016-09-16 | reverse complement strand
GATAACCTCTATACCAAAACCCTTAACAAGAACGAGTGTGCGGATCGTTATTACGATCATGGCGATACGATGCGGCAGCAGACGAAAAGGAACCGTACTACCAATATCGTGACTACAAAAGGGGGAATGGACTGGTATCCGGATAACCGCAATACCTTCACTGTTTCCGGCTTGTTCAGCAGTGAAAAAATCCTCGACCGTGGGGATGAACCGTTCTTTAACGGGAACCTTACACAAAGGAAACGCCTCTGGCAGTTCCTGGAAGATGAACTGAAAACCACTGTTACTGCATCCGCCAGCTGGCAGCATAAGTTCAGGCAGCCCGGGCGCCTGCTCAACGCAGGTTTCAACTATACGTTCCACCGCGAGGATGAAAAATATTTCTTCACTAACATCATGCCCGCCTATACCGGACTGGATTCATTCAAACTCATTTCAGACGAACATGTGGCGGACCTGAACATTGATTACGTGCATCCCCTGAAGTATGGCCGGTTTGAAGGCGGTTTCAAATTCCGCAGACGTTACATCCCCACCAATATGCAATTCAAGCCGGGCCTTCATTCCCCGCTGGATACCACCGCCGGTGGATGGGCCAACTACGGCGAAACCATTCCTGCGCTGTATGGGAACTATGTGTTCGAGAACCGGGATTTTGAAGTGGAGGCTGGTTTGCGGGTGGAGTATGTGGACCTCCAATACGAAGTGAATCCCGATCACCGTACTTATAAAAGCGACGGCTATCATTACACACAGCCTTTCCCCAATCTGCGCCTGGCCTGGAAACTGGATGAGCGCAACAAGCTGTCGTTCTTCTACAACCGGCGTGTGGACCGGCCTAACGAGGTGGATATACGAATTTTCCCCAAGTATGATGATGCGGAGATCGTTAAGGTGGGGAACCCCGGCTTGCGCCCGCAGTTCACCAATACATTCGAATTGGGGTACCGCAGCAGCTGGCGGGATGGATACTTCTATGCTGCATTGTATCACAAGATCATGGATGCCACTATTACGCGTATCGCCAGTGTGGTGCCGGGCAGCACGCTGATCTATAACATTTTCCAGAATGCCGGTCGCAGCTACAACACGGGCGCGGAGATTATGCTGTCCCGGAAAGCAGCGCAATGGGGCACTTTCGGCCTGAACCTCACCGGTTATCAGAATACCATTGAGTCGTATACCGTTGTGAACAAGTATCCTGAAGAAAATACTTTCACTGCTCCCCGTAAACAGCTCTTTTCCGGGAATGTGAAGTTCAATAGTCTTTTTCATTTACCGCGACAGGTAGAAGCGCAACTGACGGCCATCTATCTTGCACCGGATATTATCCCGCAGGGTAAAACCTTCGCCCGGTTCTCTGTGGATCTGGGGTTGAAGAAAACCTTGCAGAAAGGAGCGGGCGAGTTGTTCCTGAACGCTACCGATGTGTTGAATACGTTACGGATCAGGAATGAGGTGCAGGGGGCAGGGTTCCGGTATATAAGTACAGATTATTTTGAAACACAGGTAATGCGCGTGGGGTACAACTATAAATTCTGAAAGGGCAATCGCCCGGAAGCTGCTTTGCCCGTAATAGCTCCCAGGCGATTGTGGTTTTTTTTTGACAGCCTAGCTCATCACTATGCCGGCTGATTTGCTGAAAGCTTTTTCAGCTTCTTTGATCTCCTTGGAAGTGGTGGCCACTTCAAGGATGCGTACGGCGGCATCTACCAGTTTGCTTTCAATCTGGTTGTCCTTTACTGCAAAGGAAGCCTGGTAAAAACGAACGGCTGCATTCACCCGGTCTTCCAGGGTGTAATCGGCCATTTCCAGTCCTTTAGGCCTGGGAGGGAATTTTTTAGGCCAGCTGGTTCCGCACCAGTCGTCCTCATAATCCGTGATCAGTTCCAGCAATGCCTGTTTTTGGCCGGCTGCATTCTCTTTGGGAATGTGGGCTAACAACTGCGTTTGCCCGATGATCAGCGAAAGATCCTGGCAAATGATGTTGTCCACATAGCTTTTCCAGCTAAACCTGGCGTTGTAGGGGCGATAAACAGCTGCAATTTCCTGTCCCTGATTAAAACCGTGGTTCTGAAATACCTGGGCTTCCTGCTGCGGGTGGATAGCGTCATACATGGCCGGCTGGATCTTGGCCAACAGTTCCAGCACAATTTTGGTGTCCATATTAGCACGATTTAATAGTGAAGAAATGAGGAATTAAGCGAAGAGCAAGGTACACTTCGACCGGCCTGAACGCCTCAACAGCAGTGTGGATTTACGTATGTTTTACATAAGACGATTGGGTGTGTGGAAATATTTTTCGGAAGAACGCGATTGTAAAATATAGGTCAAAATGAACAGCAGTAGAGCCGGTTTCGCCGCATTCGCAATTTTCCCGTTTTGCAGGAAAGTTCTACTTTTACTACCGCGATAATATCGCAGTAATATCGTTACTATCCTGTCTCGGTTCGGCATTTTCCATCAGGCTCTGCAGATCGTCCAATCAACCAGTCATTAAAAAGAGCAATTTTCGAGATATGGGAAATAGAACGCGTTCAGGTGAGACGGAGGCAGATCATATCACCAGCCTCAGGAACGGGAGCACCATGGCCTTCGGCTATTATTATGATCTTTTCTATCCCCGCCTTGTTTTCTTTGCCGAAGGAATAATAGCAGACCCCTTGTCCGCAGAAGATATTGTAGAAGACGTTTTCATCCGTTTCTGGTACAAACGGACGGATTTTGAAACAGAAAAATACATCCGGTCGTTTTTGTATGTCAGTGTGAAGAATGCATGTTTAGACCACCTGCGCCATCTGGGCGCTGTTTCGCGGTCAGAGGCCAAACTGGCTTATTGGTGGGAAGCGCAGAAAGCACATATAGTGGATATGGAAGAAGAGCGCGAAAAGATCATGCGTGAAGCGATCAGGGCGGAGGTTAGTCAGCAATTGTTTGATGCGATAGAAATGCTTCCCGATAGGTGTAAACAGATATTCAAACTCAGCTACTTTCACAAAATGCACAACCGCAGCGTTGCCGAACAGCTCCGGCTGTCTGTTTTTACCGTAAGGAATCAGAAGGCGATAGCGATGAAAATACTGCGATCTATCTTGCTGCATCAATATATTTATTTTCTTCTCCTGTTGGTACAAACCGCTAAATTTTCGTTATAAAAGTACAGGCATAGTAAATCAAAAACGATTTAGATTTTGGGAAGTGAACCAGCGGGGTAGTCGTACCCTGCTTATCTTTTCATGCTATAAAGAACAAGATGGATAGGAAGGACCAAGATATGGAAAATGCTTTCAGTATCGCCGGGCTGATCATTCATTATATCGATGGCACCATTTCAGAGGCAGAAATGGTGGTACTGGAGGATTGGAAGAAGAAGAACGAAGCCAATCAGGCATTGTTTGAAGAACTTACCTCGATGAGGGACATAGATCAGGTTTACGTCAAAATGCAGGCAGCCCGGAAGCACGGAAAGCAAAGGCGCCTGGATATCATAAGCAGGATCAGGCCGGAGGAAGGACGGTACCGGAAGTGGGGGAAAATGGTCATAGCAGCATGCATAGCGGCCTTCCTTGTATTGCCCGCCAGTATATGGATTTATTTCAACCATTGGGAACATGCAATGCTTGCGCTGAACAAGGATATTGACATCATCAGGCCGGGGGGAAAGAAGGCATTGCTGCAACTGGCGAACGGGAATGTAATAACATTATCCGGTCATGAAGATACTGTCATTCGCACCGGCATATCCCGAACGATCAGGAACAGGGAAGGAATACTGGATTTTACCGGAGGAGCAGGAGATGACAGGGGTACTATTACATTGAATACCCCGAAGGGTGGAGAGTATGAGGCTGTTTTGGAAGATGGCACACAGGTGTGGCTCAATGCCGCATCGTCCCTTGAACTGCCTGCGCGGTTCGCAAGTGAAGAACGACGTGTGGCTGTTGCAGGAGAGGTTTATTTCTCGGTGGCGCATGATGCGCGGCGGCCTTTCATCGTTACAGTGAACAATGATATCGATATACAGGTGTTGGGAACACAATTTAATGTAAAGGCATATTCGGATGAGCTGGATGAGCAACGGGTAACACTGGTTTCGGGACGCGTATTGGTAGGGCGAAAGGGCCAGCGGCATTTGTTGCTCGTGGCGGGAAGATCCGTAAAGGTTGGCAGGGATGGCAGTTTGCAGGTGGAAAACGCAGATATCACCGCCGTTACAGGCTGGAAAAACGGATTGTTCGTTTTCGATCATGCCAGAATGGGCGTGGCTATGCGCCAGATTGCGCGATGGTACGATGTAAAAATAAACTATGCCAGTGGAATTATTCCGGATAAAACAATATTCATGGGGAAGATGGAACGACAGGCAGATATTTCCAGTGTAATGCGACTCATGGCGCTTACCGGAACCTTCAAATTCAGGATACAAGGCAGGGAGGTCACCATTCTTCCGCCTGGTTGACCCACATTGTTTGCTACACCACAGTAAACACTTAATGGTCATGAAATGGATATTTTTTACACTATGGGTTAGTTTAAGTTCGATCGTATCCCCGGCACATTCACAGCAAAAATTCAGCATCGACCTATCTAATGCTACGTTGAAAGATGTTTTCAACCTGATAGAACGTCAGAGTGATTACGTTGTGTTGTATACGGAAGACCAGCTCAATTCCTCCAGGGTCATAAAGAGGCTCCGGTTGAAGGATGCAAGGCTCGATGAAGTATTGATGGCCAGCCTTTCCGGGCAGGGCCTTGCATTCAGGATAGCCGGCAAAACGATCGTTATTACTCCTGCTCCGGCCACGCAGCAGGATCAGCATGAAGTTGTGCGGGAGGTGGGAGGCAGGGTACTGAATGAGAAAGGAGAACCTGTAGCCGGCGCAACCGTGAAGATCGGTAGTACCGGCCGGATCGTATATAGCGATGTGGACGGATGGTTCACAATAACGGGTGAGGGGAATAATGCGGTGCTTACTATCTCCAGTATCGGCTATGAAACCATTACCGTTTCAATGAAGCCAGGCGAAAAACTCGTTGTTATATTGAAAGAAAAAATAAGTCAGCTGGACGAAACGGTGGTGATCGCATATGGAACTTCCCTGAGGCGCAATCTCACAGGATCCGTCAGCAGGGTTACAGGAGAGGAGATAAGAGAGCAGCCCGTATCGAACCCGCTGGCTGCACTCGAGGGGAGAGTACCCGGATTGTACATCAGTCAGAATACCGGTGTGCCCGGAGGGTCTTTCAATATACAGATACGAGGTATTAACAGCCTCCGTTTTACGAACGGGAATGATCCGCTGTACATCATTGATGGTGTACCTTTTACGGCAACATCCCTCAGCGCCCCGGCCCTGAGCATCGGTATCACCCGGCAGGGAAATCCCTTCACCAGCATTAATCCTGCCGACATAGAAAGTGTGGAAGTGTTAAAGGACGCGGATGCTACAGCTATCTATGGTTCCCGGGGCGCCAACGGTATAGTGCTGATCACTACGAGGAAAGGTACGGCGGGAAAAACGAAGGGAACCATCAATGTTTACACAGGAGGAGGAAAAGTTTCCCGTACCATGAGCCTGCTCAATACGCAACAATACCTCATGATGCGGAAAGAAGCATTTAAGAACGATGGCGCTGTTCCCCAGTCTTATGATTATGATCTGAAGGTATGGGATTCCACGCGTTATACGGACTGGCAAAAAGAGCTCATCGGCGGAACGGCGCTGGTGACGGATGTTCAGGCATCGGTATCAGGCGGGGACGCACATACCCGGTTCATAGCAGGGGGAGGCTACAGGCATGAATCCACCGTCTTCCCGGGAGATTTTGCACTGAATAAAATATCCGGACATTTTAACGTGTCTCACAGCTCAGCGAACCAGCGGTTTAGGGCCAACCTCTCCGCAAATTATGCCACCAGCGCCAATCGTTTACCGTTTTCCGATGTCACATTTACTTCGCTTACACTTCCACCGAATGCCCCGGCCGGGTATGACAAGAGTGGAAACCTGAACTGGGAGAACAATACCTTCAACAACAATCCTTATGCAGTATTCGCCAGAACATACCGGACCAGTGACGAGAACCTGCTCGGTAACCTGTTATTGGTGGGGGAAGTGATAAAAGGTTTGCAGGTAAAAGTCAGCGCCGGATATGGCAGCATCAGGTTCAACGAGATACAGATCATTCCCAAAAGCTCCTTTAATCCTGCCTTTGGGCTGACTTCAGGTTTTACGAACACCGCCTCAAGAAATATCAGAACATGGATCATTGAGCCGCAAATAACCTATAACAGGGCGCTCGGAGCCGGCAGGCTGGAGGCCCTTGTTGGCGCAACTTTCCAGGAGAATGTTACAGACGGGATCTATATCGCCGCCACAGGATTCAGCAGCGATGCATTGCTGGAGAATATCAGCGCGGCTTCAAGTATCCAGGTATTTAATAATGATTATATCCGGTATCGGTACAACGCTGTTTTTGCCCGGTTGAACTACAATTGGGAAGGGAAATACATCGTCAATCTCACGGGCCGGCGGGACGGATCAAGTCGCTTCGGGCCGGGCAAAAGATTTGCCAGCTTCGGTGCTGCGGGGGCAGCGTGGATATTTACACAGGAGAACTTCATCAGAAATGCGTTGCCTTTCCTGAGCTTTGGTAAACTGAGAGGCAGCTATGGAACTACCGGCAGCGATCAGATCGGGGATTATCAATATCTGGATACCTGGGCATCCGTCACAAATCCTTACCAGGGCATTTCCGGTCTTAGCCCGGATCATCTGTTCAACCCGGACTATCGGTGGGAGATCAACAGAAAGCTGGAGGGGGCCCTGGAGTTAGGATTCCTGAAAGATCGTATCCTCCTTTCCACCAGCTACTACCACAATCGTTCTTCCGATCAACTGGTGGGCTACCCGCTACCATTCACTACCGGGTTCTCTACCATACAATCCAATCTGAACGCAGTAGTACAAAATACCGGTGTGGAGATTGTGGTGAGTTCAGGGAATATACAACGGAACCACTTCACCTGGAACACCTCCTTTAATTTAACCATACCGCGGAATAAGCTGGTGGCCTATCAGAACCTGGCGGGTTCCCCTTACGCCAATATCTACGTAGTAGGTAAGTCGCTCTACCTGAAAAAAGCCTTCCATTATACCGGGGTGGACCCGCAGACGGGAATATACCAGTTTGAAGACGTGGACAAGGACGCAAAAATAACGTGGCCTAACGACCTGCAACCACTTAAAGAGGTTACGCAGCGATATTATGGCGGATTGTACAACAGCCTGCAGTATAAGGGCTGGAAGCTGGATGCTTTGCTGCAGTTTGTGCGACAGACTGGCTTTAACTACCTGTATCTCGGTTTTCTTGTACCCGGTCTGATGTTTAACCAACCGGCTCTCGTTATGAACCGCTGGCAGAAACCCGGCGATGTAACGGATGTCCAACGGTTCACACAAACATTCGGGGCGACTTACACAGCCTACAACAACGCTTCTTCTTATGGAGATAATGCCATCAGCGACGCATCTTTCATCCGGTTGAAAAATATAACCCTTTCGTTCAGCTTCCCGGATGCCTGGTTAAAGAAAGTGCACCTGAAAGAGGGAATCATTTACGTACAGGGACAGAACCTTTTCACGATCACCAATTACCAGGGACTGGATCCGGAAAATCAAACTACGAGGGCTCTTCCTCCTTTAAAGATGCTGACGGCAGGGCTCCGGCTTACTTTTTAAAACCTTGTTCATCATGCAGTGTAAACGCTTATTACATATCATTGGTCTTGGCTGTTTAATACTTGTTGCTTCCTGCAGGAAGTTCACAGATGTAGGCACGCCGAGGACGCAACTGACGGGAGCTACAGTCTTTACGAGCGATGGTACCGCCATAGCAGCCATGACGGGCATCTACAGTAAAATGATGGGAACAAGCAGCAGTTTTATGAATACACAGGTCAGCCTGCTGCCGGGCCTGTCTGCGGATGAACTGACAAACTATTCCTCCAATACCAGTCAAGGCGAATTTTACAGCAATGCCCTTTCTACCACAAACTTCAATATCATGTTGCTCTGGAGGGACATTTATGTTTATCTCTTTCAGGTGAATGCCGTTATTGAAGGACTTACGGGTTCTACAGGGCTTACAGCCGGGGTGAAAAGCCAACTGGAAGGAGAAGCCAGATTTTTCAGAGCGCTCTGCTATTTTCATCTCGTTAACCTGTTTGGGGACGTGCCTTATGTTGTAACCACTGATTATCGTACCAATGCACTTGTTGCCCGTGCACACGTGTCTGATATTTACCAGAAGATTATTTCCGATCTGAAGGATGCTCAGGGTCTGCTACCGGGAAGCTATTCCACTGTTGAACGCGTAAGACCCGTTAAGTGGGCTGCCACCGCATTGCTGGCAAGAACGTACCTGTATACAGGCGATTGGGTGAACGCGGAGGCGGCAGCTACGAGTGTTATTAATAACTCAGCTGCTTATAATCTTGTAAAGAACCCGGACAGTGTATTCCTGAAGAACAGCAACGAAGCTATCTGGCAATTAATGCCGGTTGTGCCAGGAATCAATACTTATGAAGGGAATGTATTCATCCTGACCGGCATGCCCACATCCGTTGCAATCAGCAATGCCCTGCTGAATGCTTTTGAGCCCGGCGACGTCCGTAAAACCAGCTGGACCAAAAGCATCACGATAGGCACCAGCACATATTATTATCCCTACAAGTACAAGATCAAAGCGGGTACGCCTGTAACAGAGTATTCCATGGTACTGCGTTTGGCGGAACAATATCTCATCCGTGCGGAAGCCAGGGCACAGCAGAACAACATCAGCGGTGCGGTGGCTGACCTGAATATACTACGGTCAAGGGCGAAACTGGCCGATCTTCCTGTTTCACTTTCAAAATCACAAAGCCTTGCGGCTGTAGAGCAGGAAAGGAGGGTAGAACTTTTTACAGAATCAGGCCACCGATGGATGGACCTGAAACGGACCGGCAGGGCAGATGTAGTATTCGGACCGATCAAGCCGGGCTGGAAACCCACGGCTGTATTATATCCTGTTCCCCAATCAGAATTACAGAACAACCCAAATATGACGCAGAATGCCGGGTATTTTTAAACAACTGGTAATAACAACTTTCCTGGTGATTATCTATTCCCTGCCTTTGCTGGCACAGGGTACAGAGATGCCGGACTATCCCGAAGTGGGCAAACCCTGTCCCGATTTTGTACTGAAGCGGGTAATGCACTATCCCGCAAAGGAGGTTGCGCTGAAAGGAAGCAGGGGGAAATGGGTGATCCTGTATTTCTTTGCTTCCGGCTGCGTCTCCTGCTTCGGAAATTTTCCGAGGCTGGACCGGTTGCAGCAGGAGATGAAAGACAGGGTGACTTTTTTTCTCGTGGCGAAGGATGATAAATATATCAGGCCAACCTATGAAAAGTTCCGGAAGCGTTATGATCTGCATCTGCCCATTGCCTATGATACGATGTTGTTCAAAAGGTTCGGTATTAATACCGTACCGCATGTATTATGGATCGATGATAAAGGTATTGTAAAAGCGGTTACTTCTTCTGCAGATATCAAAGACAGCGTGATTCATGCCTTTCTTGAAGGACGTGATCTGAAGCTGGCTGTAAAACCGAACAAATTTCAGCAGGAAGGTGTAAAATACAAGTATGCGTATGATAAACCTCTTTTAACAGATCATAATGGGGGAGAGGATACGGATTTTCTGTACAGATCCCTGTTGACGGACTGGAACAGAGACCTTGGGGTTTGGGTGGGAAGTTACCTGAATTCCCGGTTCGGTAACAAGGTGCAAATTGTAGGAGCAAGCCTCCCTAACCTCTATTATCTTGCCTATGGAGATACCCTTCCGCCCTGGCCCGGGGAAACAGCGAATGAGCCGGACTGTTACGGGAAATTCTGGTTCCGGCCTGTCTTGGAAGTGGCGGACAGCCTTCCGTTCCAGGCGGATTTTGACTTCGGAAGGAACATGTATTCCTACAGCCTGATCGTACCGGTCACAAAAGCCTCTACGGCATATTTGCAGGAGATCATGCAATGTGACCTGCAGCATTATTTTGGATATGATGTGCGGGTGGAAACGAGGAAGATGCCTTACTGGCAGCTGACAGCCACGGAATCCGCGAGGAAGCACCTGAGAACAAAAGGTCTGGGAGCCGGATGGAACGGCTCTCATGCAGGCGGCGCATTAAAAAATGCGCCGGTTAGTCTACTGCTTCGGTTATTATGGTCTTATTTTCAGGATGAGCCCCCATTCATTGATGAAACCGGTATAACAGGTCATATTGATGTTGTGATCAAAGCTATTATGACAGATTTTAATGATGTTAAAAAGGCACTGCAGAAGAATGGGCTTTTCCTGCAACAGGGAGAGAAGGAAATGCAGGTGATTGTAATCCGCGATCACGGAAGAACTTATCCGGGAATTTCAGCTGGTAGGCAATAAGGTAATGGCTCTGCAGCGCTACCAGTGTATTGCCGAACACCCGGAAGCTACTGACCTTGTGACCCTCCACATCAGGAAGATAGAAGCTGAATTGATAATGCCCGTTCGCGGCGGAATACACATCTATTACGGATTGCCCGCTGAACTGTTTTCGCGCCTCATTGTCTGCCTTTAATGCAGAATTCACGAAGAGCCAGTTGCCGGACACACAGCTTGTTTTGTTGACATATACCGGAGGGGCGGCCATGGAAGTTGTACCTGTTGAAGAGATTTCCACAGGCTTTATTTTTGCGGTACTGTTGGTATCAATGGTATTGCCGCTGTAAAGGAGGTTCAAACTGGTATCGGTAACCACGAACTGATTGCGGTAAAAGTATACATAGGCCACATAAGGCGGGTTTGCATTGTAATGCAGCATACCGTCCGTGCAGAATACCCCGTCTACCTGCTTTTTCAGGATATCCGGCGCATATCGTCTGCCGGAAGTATCCGTCGTAAGTTTTGTTAGTATGTTCTGATGTAATTTCCGGTCATACGTTCTCATAACAAGTGAAGTGGCGGATACGGGGATAGCCTGGCTGGAAGAAATATGCGGATTTTCAATGCACGGAGTCAATTGAAGATCGGAAAGACTGCCGCGCAGCACAGTTGAGGTTAAACCCTCGATCATGTAAACATATGGGGAATCCACTTCGATATGAAGGCCATACATCATCAGTTCTGTAGCCGGCGGGATGCTGATGTGAGCGCTGAATGTATCGGTGAAGGTATGATCTGCCACATACAATTCAAGCGGGTCGTACGGGTTAACAACGTAGACATACTTTGAAGTGCCTCCCGCAATGTAGCGGTCCCTGCTATGGAGATCCATTACTCTCTGCGTGACGGTAACATGGGGAGGGAACATCCGGATGAAATTATTCTTCCCGTAGTTGTGTTGGATGGACAGGAAGTAAAGCAGCGTGACGAGCGCTATACTACTGAACAGTATGGAGAGGATGGTGATGAAGGATGCCTTTTTCATGATCATATATCATATGGGATAAGAAGGCTGCCACAGCCTCGTTGCGGCAGCCTTTTTTGTTAGCAATCACCTGTCAGGGTGTTGGCCGTTTGAA
>OFTY01001284.1_pt1 | contig 11610 bp, 12 predicted proteins | sample 1775061 | NCBI WGS metagenome assembly OFTY01 (sample SAMN08195773, study PRJEB24354) | sludge metagenome | isolation source: sludge from phenol fed wastewater aerobic bioreactor B | place: India: Nagpur | collected 2016-09-16 | reverse complement strand
TCAGCAGCGCGGCCACGGTCGCCCCTGCGTTCGAAGGCCGCCTCGGCCGCCGTGAAAAGAGACCGCCCATCCACAACACCGCCAGCGTGTCGATCGCCATCAGCGCGAGAGCGGCCGCCACCAGGGCGCCCTTGAGGTTGCGCGATTCATCGAAGGCGTAGCGGATGCTGGTGATGGGCTGCGACACTTGCGGACGGACCAGAGGGGCGAAGGTGCTGCCGGCATCGAGCAGGTTGTGCGCGAAGACGCCGGTCTCCGAACCATAAAGGCCGGGCGGGTTCTCGAACGTTACGGGAAGCGGCCCGGTTCCGGGCACCAGCGGCCGTGCGTCCGGCGTCGGTGGCACCATAGTGCCGTCCGCCCCGATCAGGCGATCGGGGGCCAGCGACTTCGCCGCCGCCTCGGCATTGGACACGGCCTCGCCCTGGTTGCGCGACAGTTGCACGATGCGCCGCAGCATCTCGACGAAGCTGCCGGAGATCGGCAGGTTGGACCAGGTCGCCTGCGGCGCGACATGAAACAGCACCAGCGTTCCCTTGCCCTTCTTCAGGCCGGTGACCAGCGGCGTGCCATCGGCAAGCGCGGCCCAGGTGCGTTCGACGATATCGGGTGTCGGCTCGGCCAGCACCTGTCTGCTCACCGTCACCTCGGAGGGCGGCGGCAGGTCGGCGAAGGGGCCGCTCCTGGGAAACTCGGTCACGGCCTGCGGCGTCGTCCACGACAAGGCGCCGCCCAGCGCGCGTTCGCCGCTGCGCAGGCGCACGGGCAGCAGATCGTCGTCATTGCCGGCCGCGGCCAGACGCGAGCCGGCGAAGCGGACCAGCGTGCCGCCATTGTCGACCCAGTCGACCAGTCTTTGCCTGACCTGCTCCGGTATGGTGCCGACATCGGCCATCACGATCATCGCCGGCTTCTGGTCCAGCACCTGCGGAATGCCATCGGCGAGGTCGGCGCTGGAAGGCTCGACAATGTCCGCGAAGGGCTGCAGGGCACGCCTGATGTAGTAGAGCGGCGACAGCAGCGGCTGTGCCTGGTCGGCCTCGGCCTGCGACAGCAGCCCGACGCGGCGGCGCTTGGAACCCTCGTCCAGCACCCGGACGGCGCCGGCGTGGTGCTCACCGTCGAGGGCGATGGAGGCGAAATCGTTGCGCAGTTCGAAAGGCACCGCCATGGTCGCGGTGGCGGTCGCCGCGCCTGGCGCGAAGGTCAGAGTGGCGTCGGCGATGCGGCGGCCCTTGTCGTCGAAGGCGCCTGCGGTAACGCGCGCCGGGGCAGGATCGTCCGGCGCGCGAATGGCGGTGAGCGCGAAGCCGTCGACCTCGTTCTCGGCGCCGGTCAGGCCCGTGACGTCGAGGCGGTCTGACGTGGCCCAGATGATGCGGCCGGCATTGCGCGACAACAGCGTGTTGAAGGCGGTCTCGTCACCTTTCTCCGCGAGGCCGTCGGCGAGTATGGCGACGGTGGCGCCGGGATGCGCTTCCAGCGCGGCGGCGACCCGGGCGTACACGGCCGGGCGGTCAGTGGGGATTGGCCGCGGATGGGCCGCGCGCAACCGATCCAGCGCTGCCGCGGCGTCGAACGGACCGACCTCGGCATTGGGCTTTTCGGCGGTGAAGGCGACGATGACGGGCACGCCATTGGCGCCGGCATCGGCGACCAGCCGCTCGGCGGTGGCGATGCGCTTGCCCCAGTCGGCCGCGCTCGCCCAGCCATTGTCGACGACAACGGCCAGCGCCGAGCCCTCGGCCGGCAGCTTTTCGCGCGGATTGAACACAGGTTCGGCCAGGGCTGCGATGACCAGCGCCGCCATCAGCAGACGCAGCAGTGTCAGCCACCATGGGCTGCTGCGCGGCGTTTCCTCGCGCCCGAGCACGCGCGCCAGGATGCGCAGCGGCGGAAACACCTCCGCCTGCGGCCGGGGAGGGGTCAACCTGAGCAGCCACCAGATGACCGGCAGCGCAAGCAGGCCCCACAGCACCATGGGCGCCCCGAAGGAAAGCGGCAGCCAGCTCATGCGCCAGCCTTCCCACGCTGGCCTTCGGCCATGCCGGGCTGGCCTTTGGCCATGCCAGGCTGGCCCGTGGCCAGTCCGGTAAAGGCGCCTTCGGCCGTCATCGCCATGTGCAGGCGCACCAGGGCTTCGGAGGCAAGGCGGTCGGTGTGGTTGACGGTGAAACTCCAGCCGAGCCGCTTGCACCAGGCGGCGAGTTCCTCGCGGCGGGCGAGATAGAGCCGGCGATAGGCGTCACCCAGCATCTCGGCGCGGCCGGCGGTCAGCTTCTCGCCCGTCTCCGGATCGGTGAATTCGGTTCGGCCGGCGTAGGGGAAGTTCTCCTCGGCGGGATCGGCCACCTCGACCAAGTGGGCGCGCGCGCCCCGGCGAGCAAGCACATCCAGCCAGGCGATCGTCTCCTCGACCGGATCGATGAAGTCGCTGACGAGGACGATGTCGGCGAAGCGGCGGATGCCGGAAAGATCGGGGCGCGCCGGCAGCGTGGCGGCATGGGCGAGCCGCGTCGCGATGCGTTCGGCGCCGTCGCGGGCGGTGAACGGATCGGTGAGGCCGGGCCAGGCGATGCGTTCGCCGCTGCGCGACAGAAGCTCGGCCATGGCAAGCGCCAGCACCAGTGCGCGCGACTGCTTGGAGACGCCGGCACCGGTCGATTTGAAGAGCATGGACGGCGACGGATCGGCCCACAGCCAGACCGTGTGGGCGGCCTCCCATTCGCGGTCACGCACGTAGATATGATCGTCACGCGCCGAGCGGCGCCAGTCGATGCGCGAGGAATCGCCCTCGACATAGGGGCGGAACTGCCAGAAATTCTCGCCGATGCCGCGCTTGCGGCGGCCGTGCCAGCCGGCGATGACGGTGTTGACGATGCGTCGTGCCTCGACCAGCAGGTCCGGCACCAGCGAAGCCCGCACGCGGCCGCGCGCGAGCGCGTCGCGCGTCGCCGCCGGTGCCTGGACTTCGCCTATGCGAGCCATCAGATAGCCTTAGACAGTTTCGCCACGACGTTGCGCACGGTGGTGCCCTCGGCGCGGGCGGCGAAGGTCAGCGCCATGCGGTGCTGCAGCACCGGCTCGGCCAACGCGCGGACATCGTCGACCGAGGGTGCCAAGCGTCCATCGTACAGCGCGCGTGCCCTTGTGCACAGCATCAGCGCCTGGCTGGCGCGCGGGCCGGGGCCCCAGGCGACATGCTTGTCGGTGTCGGCGTTGCCCTGTCCGGGACGCGCCGTGCGCACCAGCTTCAGTATGGCCTCGACGACGCTCTCCGGCACCGGCATGCGACGGATCAGCGTCTGGATGTCCCGCAGGCGTTCGGGCGGCGTCACGTTCGCGGCCTTCGCCTCCTCGACACCTGTGGTTTCCAGCAGGATGCGGCGCTCGGCTTCCAGCTCGGGGTACAGGATGTCGATCTGCATCAGGAAACGGTCGAGCTGCGCCTCGGGCAGGGGGTAGGTGCCTTCCTGCTCCAGTGGGTTCTGCGTCGCCAGCACATGGAAGGGTGCTGGCAGGTCATAGCGGGCGCCGGCGACCGTGACGTGGTATTCCTGCATGGCCTGCAGCAGCGCCGACTGGGTGCGTGGCGAAGCGCGGTTGATCTCGTCGGCCATCAGCAACTGGGCGAAGACAGGCCCGGGAATGAAGCGGAACGAGCGCTTGCCGGCCTCGTCCTGTTCCATCACCTCGGAACCCAGAATATCGGACGGCATAAGGTCGGGCGTGAACTGGATGCGGCGCGCGTCGAGCCCCAGCACGATGCCCAGCGTCTCGACGAGCTTGGTCTTGGCGAGGCCCGGCACACCGACCAGCAACGCATGGCCACCGGCCAGCAGCGCCACCAGCGTGCGCTCGACGACGCTTTCCTGGCCGAAGATGACCCGGCCGACGCCTTCGCGGATCCTGGAAATGTCTGCCAGCGCCGATTCGGCCTGCGCGACCATGTCCTTTTCGCTGATGGGACTTTCCTTGACCATAACGCTCATATGGCATCGATCCTTTTGGGTGGAAACGCCGGCCCGCACTATGCCCGTATCGGGCCGGTGCCGCAGAATGGCGCGATTCGGCCTCGCCTGGCGCTTCGCTGGAGCTTAAATCACAGACTTAGGCTGACAAGCGAAACAACAGTGACTATTTCGTGACCATGACGCAACGCGACGAACATCGTGAACAAAGCCTGACGGCAGTCACCGAGACGCGCGGGCTCGAGGCGCTGATCCAGCGCGCGACGCGTGCCGGCAAGGGGGCGGCGCCCGTGGAGCGCTGGAATCCCGACTTCTGCGGCGACCTCGACATGGAGATCCGGGCCGACGGCACCTGGTTCTATCTCGGCACGCCGATCGGCCGCATGCCGCTGGTGCAGCTTTTCTCGTCCGTGCTGCGCAAGGACGCCGACGGCAAGACCTATCTGGTGACGCCGGTCGAGAAGGTCGGCATCCGTGTCGAGGATGCCCCCTTCGTCGCGGTGGAGATGAACGTCTCCGGCGAAGGCGACAACCAGGTCATCACGTTCCGGACCAATGTCGGCGACGTGGTCGAGGCCGGCCCCGACAGGCCGCTGCGTTTCGTCGACGAGGATGGAACCGGCGGGCTGAAGCCCTATGTACTTATACGGGGCAGGCTTGAGGCGCTGCTGGCGCGTCCCGTCATGTACGAACTGGTCGGCCATGGCGAGGAGATCGAGATCGCGGGGCGGATCATGTTCGCGGTCCGCTCGAAGGGCGCGGTCTATGCGATCATGCCGGCGGACCGGCTCCAGCAGCTGAGTGCGTGACGGATTGGCGACAATGGATCAAACCAGGCCATTCTCGACCGCGGATTTTCGCCACCGTGTCGTTGCGCGATCCGGTATCGATGACGGCGACTATGGCGACCACCGCTTCAACCCGGGCCATCCGCGCCTGACGCTGGCCAAGCCGTTGCGCGACGCCGCGGTGCTGATCCCGGTCGTGGATCATGCCGACGGCGCCACGGTGCTGCTGACCAAACGGGCCGAGAAGTTGCGCAGCCATTCCGGACAGGTGGCATTCCCCGGCGGTACGATCGATCCGACCGACGACAGCCCCGAGGCGACAGCGCTGCGCGAGACCTTCGAGGAGATCGGTCTCGGGCGCGATCGCGTCGAGATCATCGGGCGCATGCCCGACTATGTCGCGGGCAGCGGCTATCGCATCGCGCCGGTGCTCGGCATCGTGCGGCCGGGCTTTTCCCTGACACTCAACGCCGATGAGGTCGACGCCGCATTCGAGGTGCCGCTGCGCTTCCTGATGGACCCGGCCAACCACAAGCGTGACAGCCGCATGTGGAACGATCTGGAATGGTTCTTCTACGACATGCCTTATGGCGACCGACGCATCTGGGGCGTCACCGCCGGCATCATACGTACCCTCTATGAGAGGCTTTACACGTGACCGTCTCGATTGCCGGCAAGGCCGGCTGGCTCGGCGAAAGGCATCTGCAGCAGCTGCTCGCGCTGCTTGCGGAAGATGGCGAGGCGGCGCGTGTCGCCGGCGGGGCGGTGCGCAACGCCCTGCTCGACCAGCCCGTGGCCGATATCGACATCGCCACGACCTGCCTGCCGCAGGAGACGATCCGCCGCGCCGAGGCCAACGGCTTCAAGGCAGTGCCGACCGGCATCGAGCATGGCACGGTGACTGTCGTGGCGGGCGGCAAGCCCTATGAGATCACCACCCTGCGCGCCGACGTCGAAACCGACGGGCGCAGGGCCAGGGTGGCGTTCGGACGCGACTGGAAGCTTGATGCCGAGCGTCGCGACTTCACCATCAACGCCCTCTATGCCGAGGCCAATGGCAAGGTCGTTGACCTCGTCGGCGGCCTTGCCGACATCGAGGCGCGCAGGCTGCGCTTCATCGGCGATCCGGAAGCGCGCATCCGAGAGGACTACCTGCGCATCCTGCGTTTCTTCCGCTTCTTTGCCCTCTATGGCGAGGGTCGCCCGGATGCCGAGGGCCTGAAGGCCTGCGCAAGACTGAAGGAAGGGCTTGGCCAGCTCTCGGCGGAGCGCGTCTGGTCCGAACTGAAGAAGCTGCTCGGCGCGCCCGACCCGTCGCGCGCGCTGCTGTGGATGCGCCAGGCCGGCGTGCTCACCGCTGTCCTGCCGGAGAGCGAAAAATGGGGCATCGACGCCATCCACGCGCTGGTCCAGGCCGAGAAGGATCTCGGCTGGGCGCCCGATCCGCTGCTCAGGCTTGAGGCCATCGTGCCGCCGGACGCCGGGCGCATGAAGACACTGGCCGACAGACTGAAGTTCTCGGGCGTGGAGGCCGGGCGCCTGCGCGATTGGTCCTTGGCCGTGGTGGTCGAAGCGAAGGCGACCGAGGGCGAGCTTGCCCGCAAGCTCTATGCGGGCGCACCGCAGGGCATCATCGACCGCTTGCGGCTGGCACTCGCCGCTGCGCGGGGGCGGGCGCGGGACGACACGCCGGCACTGATGGAAGCCGGCGGCTATTCGCGTCTGCTCACCTTCGCCATGAAATGGGAAAAGCCGGTCTTTCCGCTAAAGGGCACCGACCTGACCGATATCGGCGCCACGCCGGGGCCCAAGCTCGGCGCCATCCTGAAGAATCTCGAAAAGGAATGGACGGATTCGGGCTTCACGCTCAGCCGCGACGCGCTGCTCAAGCGCGCCGCCGAGGCGCTGGAAACCTAACCGGGGCCTGGATCCACACCGCCTCCGCGAGGCGTCAGCTTACCGGATCGAGACAGGGGCCAGGGCGCGCGAAAGACTGGCCTCGCCCTTGCCGTAGACGGAGGGGCTGTAATTGACCAGCGTGTCGGTGCGCGCCGTGTTGAGCAGATCGTTGGTGATCTGGATCGGCGTCGCGCTGGTGAACTTGCTGCCGATGATCGCGGCATAGCCGGAGATGATCGGCGCGGCGAAGGACGTGCCGTAGAGGCCGGTCGTGTCTCCCGCGACACCGACCACGAGGAAATGGCTCTGCACGCGCTGGTCGGATCCGGCATAGTTGGAATACCAGGCAAGCTGGGCGGGGTTGGTCGTCGTGCCGTTGGAGGACAGGGCGCCGACGAAGATCGCCGAGGGTTTGCCGATCAGGGCAAGGTCGAGATAATCCTGCTTGCCGCCGGCCGCGCCGCCCACCGCGACCGAGTCATTGCCCGCCGCCTTGGAAATGACCGCCAGTCCACGACTGGCGTAGGAGATGATCGAAGACTCCTCCGGAGCCCATCCGATCTGGCTCACGCTGTAGCCCTGCGAGGCATACATGCCGTAGCTGAGGTTCAGGACGTTCAGGCCATAGGCCAGGCTGACGGCCGAACCGGTCGTGAAATCTTTCGACCGGATGTACGCGGAAGGAGCAATCATGCTGGCTTCCTCACGGGTCCATTCGCCGTGCCGCTGGTATTGCAGACCGATGCCGAAATTGCCGTAGAAGCGCGTCGCGCTGGAGAAGTCGTCGACCATGGTGATCGTCGCGCCCTTGCCCTTATAGCCCTTGGCCCACGCTGCCCCGACATCAGGGCTCATCCAGCTCTGCAGCGCCTGCGTTCCGATGGTCGGGATCGTCGCACTGATGCATATGGACTGGGCCCCGTGGCAGAGGGCCGCCAGTTCATCGGCGTCGGGCGCCTGTTGCGCCGACGCGAACGGCGCCGACAGGATGGCCATGGCGGCGGCAAGGCCGAACTTCCAACAATTACCTTTCATGTTCCTACTCCAGACAAGAACCAGAACGGGGTGATCGCGGATTCTCGGGGCTGGAGGTTCTCATCTTCCGCCCCCTGCGATCAGAAAGTGACACGGTAGTTCAGCCAGAGATGCATGCTCTCCGGCCTGGCGTTGACCAGGTATTTCAAGGTTTGCTCGGGCGCCAACTCGCCGGCGGCGAGCCGGCAGTTGACGGCATAGGTGCCGAAATCGCCGTAGTCGGCCTGGCACGGCTTTTCGGCAAATCCACCGCCGATTGTCGAGGTCAGCGAGAACGACAGGATGCTGTTGGCGCTGGGATGCGTCTGCGTGAGAAAGCCAAACTTGAAGCTCGGCTCGATGCGGTACTTCTCGCCTTGTTCCCCGGTCCCGAACCCCCACAGGATACCGGTGTCGTCCGTGATCTGGGTGAGGAGGTCGACATGCATGTCGACCCAGTTCGGGCGATACCACTGGTCGAACGATACCCAGCTTCCGTTCTGCAACTCGTAGCCACCCTGGGCGAGAGCTCGCGCGCGGTCGCTGAGGGGCGAGCCCTGATGGATGTCGACGAACGACGTCGTCATCTCCTGGGCGATGGCGGGGGACGCGCCGAGAACCGCGGACAGCAGGAACGCCGCCGTGCGGAAGCCGCCTCTTTTGCCGGACTTTTCGCGCATGCGCGAAAACACCTCGCCCACCCGTTCCGGCGCGGTGCGCGATGGTGAAGGGCTTCCATGGGACGCCCGCAGCCGGATTATCCGTGGGACTGTTCCACGGGTACCGTTACCGCCAGGTTTATTTTAGAAGGTGTGAATATAATTTTTTTCGAGCACAGCGACGCTGAACTCCGTACGCGCCGAACGATCAAACGGGGCGCATTCGCATCGGCACCCCGTTCGTCTCGTCCGGTTGGCGGTGGCCCGCCAAACCTCAGGCCGCGTCGCGGACCTTCTCGATGCGCGAGCGAATGGCCTCGATCATCGTTTCGCGAATGACGCTTTCGCCATGCGTCTCGCGCATGTGCTCCACGGCACGGCGCATCACCTCTGCCTCTTCGTCGGCGCGGGTATGCCAGTCGCAACCGGGAACAAGCGATCCGCAATGGAATTGCTTCATTGGAGTTCTCCTTTCCTCCTGGAACACGACGCCGAGGCGACTTCCGGACGACGTCATGCAAGGCGTGGGGTAACCATAACACGGACATGCCGGTTTGGTTGCTCCGGGAGAGCGAGAAAAACACCAGCCGCGTTTTCCCGCTCGACAACCGGCGGCGAAATGGGGTGGGAAACGCCTATGGCCAGCGGACTTCGGGCGGCAGCGAGGACAGGATCGACAGGACGTTGCCGCCTGTCTTCAGTCCGAAGATGGTGCCACGGTCGTACAACAGGTTGAATTCGGCGTAGCGGCCACGGCGCACGAGCTGCTCGTCGCGGTCGCCATCGGTCCAGTTCTCGTTGAAATTGGCGCGCACCAGATGGCTGTAGACGACGAGGAAGGTGCGCCCGACATCCTGCACGAAGTTGAAGTCGGCATCCCAGCCGCCTTTGTCGGCGTCGGAATGCAGCCAGTCGAAGAAGATGCCGCCGATGCCGCGCGGCTCGTTGCGATGAGGCAGATAAAAGTACTCGTCGCACCAGGCCTTGTACCTGTCGTAGTCGGCCACCGCGGCGTTCTTCTCGCAGCAGAACTGCATCGCGCGATGGAACGCGACGGTGTCCTGGTCCTCCTGGGCACGGCGACGGTCGAGCACCGGCGTCAGGTCGGCGCCGCCGCCGAACCACTGGCGCGTGGTGACGACCATGCGGGTGTTCATGTGGACGGCCGGAACGTTAGGGTTCCAGGGATGTGCGATCAGCGAAATGCCGCTCGCCCAGAAGCGCGGATCCTCCTCGGCGCCTGGAATCTGCTTGCGGAATTCGGGTGAGAACTCGCCATGGACGGTCGAGGTGTGGACGCCGACCTTCTCGAAGACCCGGCCATGCATCATGGACATGGTGCCGCCACCGCCCCGGCCTTCATCGCGCTCCCACGGTGTCTTCTCGAAACGGCCGGGCGACCAGGAGGCCAGCGGGCCTTCCAGGTCCTGCTCGATCTGCTCGAAGCCGGCGCAGATGCGCTCGCGCAGCGCCTCGAACCAAAGCCGCGCCTTCATCTTCTTCTGCTCGATGTCGGCGGGCAGTCCAGCCGGTATTTCGGGTCGTTCCAAGGTATGATCTCCGGTTTCGGGATGCCCCGATATGCAATGGCGGCCACGCGCCCGCTTTGATCTAGAGCAATGATCCAGGGCGATTCCGGAAAGCCGTTGCACAGTTTTCCGCGACTTGCTCTAATCCGCAACGAGCAGGGGTCAAGTCCTGTCTGGCCAAAGCGGGATGTGTTGAAAGGAAATCGTGCATCCTTCCGGCCGGTTCGATTTGGCCGCATATGCGACGTCGGGTGTCCGCACCTGGCCGCAAAATGCTCCAGGTGCAAGGAGTTCTTTCGTGCGCACCCCGGCAAGACCGCCGCTGGACGGCTTGAAGAAGAGGCTGGAGCGTTCCCGTGCCGAGCGGGAAGGGCAGTCGCACGACGGCTTCTTGCGGGAAACTTTCGTTCTGCCGCGCCCTGCAGCACGCCTCAAGGCGAAGGAATGGTTCGATCGCTTTCCCAAGCAGGCCTACTGGACCGAGATCGAAAGCTGGTTCGAGCGCCCCGGCGACATCATCGAATTCACCATGCGACGCCTGCCGGTAGCTGACTGAGGCCGCGCGTCGAACCGGGGCCGGCGCGCCTCGCGTCCGCCCCTTGTCGTTCGCCACAGCACCATGGCGCGGCAGGCCAGGCCTTTCAGACCTGAAATACCGAGCTCTCGGGGCTTACCGGCCCTGTATGATCTTGATGAATTCGCTGCGATCACCGGATTGAAGGCGCATGCGCCGGGCCTGTTCGTAGGTAAGCCGCCCGTCGGCGAAAGCGCGGACCGCGCGCGTACACCAGATGCGCGTAACCTTGGCGGTACTGACGTTCATGATCTTGGCCCATTGCTGCCTGGCGGCGGGCGAGGCCCGATCAGACGTCGCTATGCATTGGGCCACCATTTCCCTGTGCATGGCGGGACTGCCTTGCACCATCGCGCGGGCTGTATTCCATTCGCCTTCGCTGGGAACACACCCCGACAGAAGACCGGCGGCAAGAAACACCGCGCCTATGACACGTTTAGACATCGCTCCCCCTCACATAAATTAGAACTAATTAATCTATGTCTTCGACTTAGATTGGAGGGGTGCGTTGTTCCTCAACAATGTACCAACAATTCGAAAGTGTTGTCTCAGCGGGCCACCAGCCTTCTCGCGCCGGTGCCTTCCCGCGCCAGCCGATCATCCTTGTTCCTGAGCGGGCACTTGTCGATCGACATGCAGCCGCAGCCGATGCAGTCGGTCAGGCCGTCGCGCAGCTTCTTCAACTGGTTGATCTTGTCGTCGAGGCCATCGCGCCAGGCGGTCGAAAGCTGGCTCCAGTCCTCGCGCGTCGGCGTGCGTCCCTCGGGCAGGGCGGCGAGCGCCGCGGCGATCTCGGCAAGCGATATGCCGACTTCCTGGGCGATGCGGATGACGGCCACCCGGCGCAGCACGTCGCGGCCGTAGCGCCGCTGGTTGCCCGCCGTGCGGTGGCTGTGGATCAGTCCGCGCGCCTCGTAGAAATGCAGCGCCGACACCGCCACGCCGCTGCGCGCGGCCACCTGTCCGACCGTCAATTCCCTCACCGGAGCCATCTGGCACTTTCCGCTTGACCTAAAGTTAAGTTGAGCTTGTAGCGAGGTGGGCGTGATATGGCAAATGTTGGAGAAAGGCGATGTGCGCCTGGGTGAGGCCGACGGACTATCAACCTTCGTGCAGGGCGTTGACTGACGCCGCGTTTCGCGGCGACGTGGCTGGAGCGCCCGGGGTGCCTCGGCT
>OFTY01001282.1_pt1 | contig 11639 bp, 12 predicted proteins | sample 1775061 | NCBI WGS metagenome assembly OFTY01 (sample SAMN08195773, study PRJEB24354) | sludge metagenome | isolation source: sludge from phenol fed wastewater aerobic bioreactor B | place: India: Nagpur | collected 2016-09-16 | reverse complement strand
TACCTTTGCTCGTCCTTATTGGGATTTTTTATAAACTGATACGGGAAACCGGTAATACCAAAAAGAATGAACCAAAGTAAATGGGCGCCCCTTCGCCCGATGATGCTGGCATTTGTGGTGCTAAGCGCTTTTTTTGTAATAGGTAAAAACCTGCTGGCAGAAAAGGGAATCGACAGCCAGGTGCTGATCGCCGGCAACCTGCTCTTATTTGGCGTCTCCTTATTGTCTTTTGTGCTCACCCAGCGAAGCTTTCAGGCAAAGAATCCCCATGTTTTTGTAAGGGCTATCTACAGCAGCTTTATCATTAAATTTTTTGTGCTGGCTGCCGCTGCATTTATCTACATCATGGTCGCCGGCAAGAATGTGAACAAGCCTGCCCTGTTTGGTTGCATGGCGCTGTATGCCCTGTACACTGTTTTCGAAGTGTCCTCCCTTCGCCGTTTACTGAAGCAAAACACGAATGGCTAAGAAAGAAGTGCCCATGGCACAGTTGCAGGATTATTTACCGCCCGGCACTTACGATGCTGTGCTTACTTATCTCCGGCAACATAAAGTGCATCTTACTGTAGCAAGGGAAAGAAAAAGCATACTGGGCGACTATCGCCATCGCACCAGCCTCGATAATCACCGGATCAGTGTAAATGGCAACCTGAACAAATATTCTTTCCTGATCACCCTGCTGCATGAACTGGCCCATTTGCTCACTTATGAGCAGTATGGCAACGGAGTGTATTCGCACGGGAAGGAATGGAAGAGCGTGTATGCATCTTTACTGGCCCGGTTTCTCCAGCATAAGATTTTTCCTGATGATATAGAACAGGAATTGTTGCGTTCCCTCCGCAACCCTGCGGCCAGCACCTGCGCTGAAGACGGATTGCTCCGTGTATTACGCCGCTATGATGAAGGAGCCCAACATCGCCGCCTGGTGGAAGAACTGCCGGCTGATGCTTTGTTCCGCACCGCCGATGGCCGTGTGTTCCAGAAAAAAGAAAGATTAAGAAAGCGGTTCCGCTGTGTGGAAGTTAGTACAGGAAAGATTTATTTGTTTAGCCCGGTATATGAAGTGTTTGCTTAATTTTACTGCAAACAACTCTACATGAAATGCCCATGGGTTGGTTCACTTCAGCTCATGACGGATAAAAGCATTCCATGATCAAAAACACTAAAAAGTCGCGAATGAAAAAACTTGCACTCAGCATGTTGTTGCTGGCCACCACTGTTGCCGCTGTTCAGGCTCAAACCGCAAAAGGAGACTGGATGGTAGGCGGAAATTTCCGTTTGAATACTTCAGGTAACACGGAAATAAGTCTTACTCCCAATGCCGGTATTTTCCTGATCAAGAACCTGGCATTTGGCGGAAATGTTAATCTTAATTATTCAAAAGACGGGATCACTAAAACCACTGCGTTTGGCCTCGGTCCCTATGTACGCTACTACTTCGGCAGTGCAAATGTCCGCCCCATTCTGCACGGCAATTTCAATTTCTTAAGTTCCAAAGTGAAGATCAACAACACATCTTCCACCAATAACGGAACGAATTTCTTCCTCGGTGGCGGTGGCGCTATTTTTATCAGTGAGCACGTTTCACTGGATATCCTGGGAGGATATGACCACACCGATTACAATAGTCTTGCCGGCACAGGCGGCTTTGCACTGAACATCGGCTTCCAGGTTTATCTGCACAAAAATCAGATGGACAAGGTAAGGGGAGTTAAAGCAAAAGAATAAAGATAGATACAGGAAGAACAAAATCTTCCTGAGTTAATCCTTCCCGTCTTCCCGCCTTACCGGTAAAAACTTACCGGTAAGGCGGGAAGACGGGAAGGATGTACTCAAGTCGTAAGTCTAAATATAATATAGATGCAAACCAATATCCCTTGTTTAAAAGAAGTGGCCCCTGTAAAAACAGGGGCCGTCCTTGTTACCAACTGGTTTGCTATGAGAGCTACCTTCCTCTTTTCTTCTTATAAAATAAATTGAAGTCGCGGGAAATAGTAAAGCCCCAGCGAAACTGTCCTTTACCCCAGGATGTAACCGTACGGGGGATAAAGCGGTTTTCCAATATTTCTGTGGCATTGGTAAAGTTGAGGTGAAACACATGCCCTTCTGTAAGCAGTTCAACACCTACACCCAGTGCATCATAAAAATGTATCCCTTGTGTTTTATAGAAGTCAATACTTTGCTGGCTGCGGAAGCTATGGAAGTAATCTACGATAAGGCTGAACCGCCCCTTCACCGGAAGCCGAAGCGCACCTCCTAATGCAAACAAGGTTTTATCATCCTGTGATTGCACAAAATTGCGGTGGACCATTGTAGGACTAAGTTGCAAACTCAATAACCCCATTTTTCTGGCGATCATCAGTTGCACTGTCTGACTGTTCCGGTCGGAAAAGTTTTCAAAAGAGTTCTCCTGGTCCGGTACCACACTTTTCGTCATGGAAGAGATAACGTTATTCGCAAAAATGGTCATGGAAAGAGGATGCTGCGCATCTTCTGCCTGCTGCAGAATCCGGTATTTAACACCAAGCTCATACAATTGCCGAACCGCCCCGGCTCCTTGAGACCTTGCTGCGATCACATTCAGCCGCTCACTTATGCCATATTGGAAACCGATCCTGACATCAGTGGCGTTATCAAGACCGAAGAAAGTTTTACTCCCTCCATTGCTCCCACCAATATCACCAAAATTGTGGGTGACCTTAAACTCCAGCACATGCTTGGGGATCGTTTCTACGGTATTGGCATTGATAAGCCTGGGCGAAGAAAATACCCAGATATAAGATACCTCTTTGGGCGGAGCAGGAGCAACTGTGCTATCCTGCGAAAAAGAATACTGACTAATAAACAGACTGAGTAAAAGGATGCTATTTTTCATACTGTAGTTTTCGGTGTTAAATGAACTTTCCTGGTACAACAGGATTAACCTTAAACTTATATCGTATGAAATACAGGCATGGTTGCCCAATGAAAAGGTTGATGGGTGGAGAGAAAAATGCTGACCGATGACAGGAATACGCTAGTTGAACCAGTAGTTTCTTTTCCATTGTCACCCCGGCCCTGATTCAGTAAGCATTCAGGTTTAAAGAATATAAGAGCCGGGGTCTCCCAGCGCTGCACTTGCTTTAAAACTGTAAGGCATTATTGCCTGGAAAATACTGCAGACGGGGGAGACCCCGAATCTTAGCGAACTATAGTAGCGGGTGTACTAAATCTGGTCCGGGGTGACAATGGAAAAGGAACTACTGATTCGGTTTGCGTAGAAATCAGGCCATCGACCAGAAAGATCAACCCCGCTTCTGCTCATTCCAATTACGGATGATCTCTTCTGCATGCGCTTTATTCTTTGGACGGAGATAGATCTTATTGATGATCCCCTTTTCATCAATCACAAAAGTGGTACGGTGAAGTCCCATGTATTTGCGGCCATACAATTGCTTTTCACCCCAAACCCCATACTTGTCAATAATCGTATGGTTAGGGTCTGCAATAAGCGTAAATGGCAACTGGTATTTTGTCTCAAATTTTTTGTGGGTGTTTATTTCATCCGGGCTGACGCCGACCACAACAAATCCTTCCTGCTTCAATAAAGCATAATTGTCGCGCAGGTTACAGGCCTGTATAGTACAGGTTGGCGTATCATCCTCAGGATAGAAATACAACACCACTTTTTGCCCTTTATAAGTTGAAAGAGATATTTTATTCCCATTCTGATCTTTCCCGGAAAATGCAGGTGCTTTATCACCTTCTTTTAAATTCGTTGCCATCTGTTACTTTTTCTTTTTCTTACTGACTGGTTTGCGGGTAGTTTTCTTCACTGCTTTTTTGGGAGGAGGTGTGTAAGGATATTTTTTAAACCACCAGGTTCTTGTAGTGATATTACCAGCCACATCTTCTATCTGCACTTTCAACTCGTGAACGCCATAAGGACAGCGCTCATCAAACACATATATCCAGTTTCTTCCTTTATCATTGGTGAACCGAAGCCACTGGCCATCCAGTTCTGCACGGAAACTTTTAATACCGAAATTATCTGTTGGTGTAAAAACGATCCTGCTTGCAGCACTGAGATTAACCGTATCACCTTTTCCCAATTCATTCACATTTGGTGGCACCAGGTCCGCAAAAGCCTGGAAACTGCCAAAATTTCCAAACTCTGCTGAAAGCCATTGATTGTTATTACTCCAACTGGCTTTTTTTGCTTCCTTGCTGTTTTTATAACTTCTTTGGATCACCATCCTGTCGCGCCAGTTTGCAGGCACTGCCTGATCTGGTTTAATGCGCACCGTCAATCGCCCTTCTACAGGGATCGCAGGAGTATTCACCTGGTGTATGGCTGAAGCTGCATTGGCTGCAGCAGATGCTGTGCGATAGTAAGCAGGATAAACTGTATCATACAAACAATTATCCGGCAGATACATTTCGAAATCGGGTTTCTCCAGGATGTTTACATAGTTGGGAATAAATGGCTTAAACGAAGAAGCCGCTACCGGAGCTGTTGCCAGTTTTTCATCGAACTGAACAGTGAAGTTCAATACAGATAAATTCTGGTAAGCATCCCTTACCTCAATACGGATATTATGCTGGCCGGTGTCCTTCAGCAACAGCACTCCTTCCACATCTGCAGGGTGATACACACTGCTGATATTGCCCGGAAGACGGGAAAGATGTTGCACAAAAGGGCCTCCGTTATAACGAAGTGTATAATCGATCTGGGCGTTCAGGTAACCGGTCTGTTCATACCCGATACTATCGAGGGCAAAGCCATTCACCAACTGGTCATCAAAATACAACCAGGCTGAATAGATCCCATCCTCGTTATTTGATCCACTGATGCGATCAAAAGCCTGGATGGCAAAACTGATCTTATTTTTTCCCGTTTTTATAGCGCCTGGTTTGGTTAGCACATATCCTGCTGTGGTTTTCTTTACCGGAAAAAGCTGCGGGGAAGTATTGTAGATTGAACCGGTCCGGTCATACATAGCCAGCCGGGTAATCGTTGGGGGCACATTATCCTGCAAGGGGAGACCAAACAATAAAGGGTTCAGGCATTTTCCAGTTTTGGTATCCCTTATTTCAAAATGCACATGTGGCCCTTGTGATCCACCGGTGGTTCCGCTATAAGCAATAAAGCTGCCTTTTTTTACAGGAAACATGCCAGCAGGTATACCCAATTCCACTGCCCAACTCTGTTGTTTGTATTGCTGCTCGGTTGCATATTTCTCCAGCTCCGGAGCAAAATCATTCAGGTGAGCATACAAGGTAGACAAGCCATTGGGATGATTGATGATAATAAAGCGTCCGAAACTCAAAGGGCGTATTCCCATATAAGCCACATATCCTTCCGCGGCTGCATACACGAGTTGATCTACTCGCTGGTTGGTCCTTATGTCGAGCCCCATATGCCAGTGATTGGGCCTGAGCTCACCGAGATTGGCTACTATTTGGGGAGACAGGTTTAACGGCCAGCGGAAATAACCCTGCGGATAAATCGGTTTCTGAGAAAAAACAGCATTTTGTAGCAATAAAAAACTAACGAGTGTAGTGGTAATTGTTCGAATCATTAAAATAAAGTTAAGACCAAAATTTTTTAGATGACCGTTTCGAAATAAAAACCATTATTTCAAACCATAACCCCCCTCTGTTGTTAGAATTACATTATAAATAATACCACAATCGTGGTATTGTAATTTGTGGCACGAAATTTTAGATTGCAGTATCATATTTTTTCACTTGCTTAAAGAATAGTGTTATGAGGAAAGTTTTTTATTCGGCTATGTTTAGAATGATTGTAATTGCAGGATTATTTATCGGAATGGTAAAAGGACAGCAGGTGCGTCAGAAATGGGTGGCGAAAATGAAAAATCGCCAGGAAGAAAAGAGAGGTATGCAGAAAAAAACGGCAATGCCGGAAATTATGCTGGATGAGATTGAAATGTCTACTTATCATAGTTAGGCCACACGATCCCTATAAAATCTAATATAGCGGCCGATGCCGCTTTTTTTGTGCCCATGCTCCTATAGGGTGGCGTTTGTATTTCCTGCAAACTTCATTTTCATTCCCACCAAACCATTAATAATGACTCAGTTTTAACGGCTGCGTTTTCCCACAAAGACGACGAAGACCACAAAGAATTACCTGAGCATCTTCCCGGACAGATATAATATTTCTTTGTGGTCTTCGTCGTCTTTGTGGGAAAATTATTCAAATTGGGCTAATACTAAACCACCCGATTCCCTTAATTTTGCGGAATTTGTTTATACATCCCGGGCACCCCGGATCAATTTTTCTAGTAAAAAATGCCAAAAGATACTTCTATTCGTTCGGTCCTGATCATCGGTTCAGGGCCTATTGTTATTGGTCAGGCCTGTGAATTTGACTATTCCGGTACACAGGCAGCCCGCAGCCTCCGCGAAGAAGGCGTAAAAGTTTATCTTATCAACAGCAATCCGGCCACCATCATGACCGACCCGATGATGGCTGATAAAGTGTACCTGCTCCCGCTCACCGTGGAAAGCATTGAACAAATACTGGAAGAAAATCAAATTGATGCTGTGCTGCCCACCATGGGAGGACAAACAGCCCTCAACCTGGCCAAAGAAGCAGAAGACCTGGGCATCTGGGAAAAATATAAGGTCCGCCTGATCGGCGTGGATATCAAAGCAATTGACAAAGCAGAAGACCGGGAAAAATTCCGCCAGTGGATGATCCAGCTCGGTGTTCCGGTTGCTCCCGCTAAAACCGCCAACTCCTTTCTCGAAGGAAAAGAATTTGCACAGGAGATCGGCTTTCCCCTGGTGATCCGCCCTTCTTTCACCCTAGGTGGAACCGGTGGCGGTTTTGTACATGATAAGACCGAACTGGACGATGCACTTAACCGCGGCCTGCAAGCCTCCCCGATACATGAAGTGCTGGTGGAAAAAGCTGTTCTGGGCTGGAAAGAATTTGAACTGGAACTGTTGCGCGATGCTGCCGATAATGTTTGTATCATTTGTACCGTGGAGAACTTTGATCCCATGGGCATCCACACCGGCGACTCCATTACTGTAGCCCCCGCCATGACATTGAGCGATACGGCCATGCAACTGATGCGCAACACCGCCATCCGCATGATGCGCGACCTGGGTAATTTTTCCGGCGGATGCAATGTGCAGTTCTCCCTGAATCCTGACACCGAAGAGATCATTGCGATCGAGATCAACCCAAGGGTAAGCCGCTCATCAGCACTGGCATCCAAGGCAACCGGTTACCCCATTGCCAAGATAGCTGCCAAACTTGCTATCGGTTATAACCTGGATGAACTGGAAAACCAGATCACCAAAACAACTTCCGCCTATTTTGAGCCGGCGCTTGACTATGTGATCGTGAAAGTGCCCCGCTGGAATTTTGATAAGTTCAAAGGAGCCAATGATACGCTCGGATTGCAAATGAAAAGCGTGGGAGAAGTGATGGCCATCGGCCGCAGCTTCACGGAAGCTATCCAGAAAGCCTGTCAGAGCCTGGAAAACAATGCTGTGGGCCTCGGCTATTATGGTAAAAGCATGATGCATGCGGAAGAACTGCTGGAATATATCAAAACTCCGAAATGGGACCGCATCTTCCGTATCAAAGATGCACTGATGGCAGGTATTTCCGTTGGCACAATTTCCAAAGCCACCAATGGTATTGACCGTTGGTTTATTGCCGAGATCCAGAAGATCTGCAATCTTGAAAAAGAAATTGCCAAATATGATCTCGATAGCCTGCCTGTGGAACTGCTAAGGGAAGCCAAAGTAAATGGCTTCAGCGATGAGCAGATCAGCCGCATTCTGCAACATGGCAATGAAGAAGATGTTTATAATAAAAGAAAACAAGCCGGCATCACCAGGGTATATAAAATGGTAGATACCTGCTCAGCAGAGTTTGAAGCAAAAACACCTTATTTCTACTCCACTTTTGAAAGTGGTAATTATAATGAAAGCAATGTTTCTGATAAGAAAAAAGTGATCGTGTTGGGCTCAGGCCCCAATCGTATCGGGCAGGGCATTGAATTCGATTATTGCTGTGTGCATGGATTGCTGGCGATTAAAGAAGCCGGCTATGAAGCCATTATGGTGAACTGCAATCCTGAAACGGTGTCTACCGATTTCGATATCGCCGATAAACTGTATTTCGAGCCGGTTTACTGGGAACATCTCTGGGAGATTATTGAACATGAAAAACCAGAAGGAGTGATCGTGCAACTGGGCGGCCAGACTGCATTAAAGCTGGCAGAAAAACTCCACGAGAAAGGCATCAGGATCATCGGCACTTCTTATGATAGCATGGATATTGCGGAAGACCGTGGCCGGTTTAGTGATCTGCTGAAAGACCTGAATATTCCTTATCCTGATTATGGCACAGCTTACGATGTGGATGAGGCCATTACAGTAGCCAATAAAGTAGGTTATCCCGTGCTGGTCCGTCCTTCTTATGTACTTGGCGGCCAACGCATGCGCATTGTGATCAATGATGATGAAGTGGAAAAAGCTGTAGTAAGTCTTCTGAAACATATTCCCGGCAATAAGATCCTGATCGACCATTTCCTGGACCGCTGCCAGGAAGCAGAAGTGGATGCCATCTTCGACGGCGAGAACTTCCACGTAATGGGTGTGATGGAACATATTGAACCGGCAGGCATTCACAGCGGCGACAGCAACGCAGTATTGCCAGCCTTCAATCTTTCTCCCATGGAAGTGACTACCATGGAATACTATTCGGAAAAGATTGCTCGCGCGTTGAACATAAAAGGATTGATCAATATACAGTTTGCCATCAAAGAGGGAAAAGTGTTTGTGATAGAAGCAAACCCAAGAGCGTCACGCACCACTCCGTTCATAGCAAAAGCTTACCAAATACCTTACCTGAACGTAGCGACCAAGATAATGCTGGGCGTAAACACGCTGAAAGATTTCAAATTCGAGAAGAAGCTGAAAGGGTTTGCGATCAAGGAACCGGTATTCAGTTTCAATAAATTCCCGGGAGTGAATAAGGAACTGGGGCCTGAAATGAAATCTACGGGTGAAGCGATCCGGTTTGTGAAAGATTTGAGGGATCCTTATTTCAGGCAGTTGTACAAGGACAGAAGCATGTACCTGAGTAAGTAAATAAATCAACATAAAAAAACTCCATAAGGTTTGTTACATCTTATGGAGTTTTTTTATTCCCTACCATCCCATGGTTCACTCATGAATAGTTTCTTTTCAAACCTGGTTTTTCCAGGCAGGATGGCAGGTAAAGCGAAACCAGGATTGATAAATAAATAACCCGCATTGCATTGTTCATAAGCTATCTATTATACTTCCACAATCCCATTCTTAATTGCATACATCACCAGCCCAACCCGGCTGTGCACTTTCAACTTATTAAACAACGACTGCCGGTAATCATCTATCGTACGCGGGCTGAGATACATTTTCTCCGCAATGTCCTTATAAGAAAGTTCAGAGCAGACCCAGCGCAGGAATTCCCGTTCTTTTTCCTGCAATACGATTTCCTTACCGGTAGGTTCGGCCTCCTGGTGCAATCCACTTACTAGTTTGCCTGAAACATACTCGGAGAGATAAACGTTCTTATCGATAATAGAGTCCAGCGCGTCTTTCAGTTCGCCAGGATCCGTATTTTTTAAAAGATAGCCTTTGGCGCCCAGTCGGAACATTTTGATAATAGTCTTTTCATCACTGAGCATGGACAAAGCCAGTATTTTGATGTGCGGGTAATTTTTGTGCAGCCATTGGGTGGTTTCAAAGCCGTCCATTTCAGGCATGTTCACATCGAGAAGCACAAGGTCGGGGACAACATGCTGTATAATTTTATTGCGCAGGTCCTTTCCGTTGTCTGCCTCGAATATTACGGTATACCCTTCAAAAGTATTGATCAGTTTTGCCAGGGCATTGCGAAGTAAACTATGATCATCCGCAACTGCTACCTGTATTTTCTTGCTTGATTTTGCCATGATTATTATTCCTTCTCTAAAGGAAGTTCTATCCAGATTGTTGTGCCTTTGGAAGGGCTGCTGTCGATAGACAGATCGGCACCAATCAGTTTGGCGCGGTTAAAAACGCTTTTCAGTCCTACTCCGCTGTAAGAGTTGGCCGAACCTCTTTTTGCCGCAACGTCAAACCCAACACCGTTGTCTGTGATCTCCATGGTGAACAGTTCTTCCGAAAAGCTCAAATGTACAACCAGTGTGGTAGCCTTCGAATGTTTTAGGATATTATTTAGAGACTCCTGGAAAATCCGGAACAGGAAGATGGATTTCTGTTCATTTAATTCAATTTCCGTACCATCCAGTGAGAATTGCACTTGCAGGATACCGGCTTTTTTTAAAGCATATAGTTCGAACCGGATGGATTCGGCAAGACCGATCTGGGCGATCCTGTCGGTATGCAAACCTTTGGTGAGATTGGAGAGATCGAAGATGGCCTTATTAAGTAATTGTTGTGAACTTTGGATCTGTTCATACGCCACGTGTTCTTTCTCTACCGGAACGATGGAAAGGGTCAGTTTGACCACTGAAAGCATCTGGCCGATATTGTCATGCAATTCCTGGGCGATGGTTTTGAAAGTATCCTCCTGTATCTCCAGTTGAGAGCGCAATGCTTCCTTTTCATACATGTCTTTCAAGCGCTCCACCTCCAGTTCCTGGCGGCGCTGCCTGCGTTGATAGAGATACAGGGCGGTAACGATAAATCCCACCAGCAATAATCCCAGTATCAGACCAACTATTGTAACGAAGTATATTTCCTGATCCTGATTCTGCATAAAAAGCCGATCGTAAATAGGGAATATAAAAAGATATTGAGAATAGTAACGATTGTGAAAAAGTTATTCCTCAACAAGGTAGAGACCGTCACAAGGTAATTAATAAGGCCAAAGAGAGGAAACCCGCAACAGAAATAAAACAAAAGACCGGAGCAGATCCAAAAGGCCGGGTTCTTCTGCAGCTTTACCGACTTAGGGAGGCGGAAAAGCTCCCAGAAATAATAAATGCAAAAGATCACAATCAATAAACAGCCTAATGCATAGGTGATGGTATGAAATACAAACTTTCCCTGGATGAAAAGGATATTAATTGTTGCTGTAAGCGCATATAGCCCCATCGTAATCCAAACGGCTTTTTTCGCTTTGGCATTGGATATTACCTGTGATAAGACAAACAGGTAAAAGCAAAATTCAAAAACGGAGAAGAAATTGTATTGAAGCGTGTTGGCCCGCCCGCTTCTTGAATAATACATCCCACTCAATTCCACCACCAGGCTGATAAGTAAAAACGGGGGGAATAATCTTAAATACAAAGCGGCTGGCTTGCTGAAAAAATAAACAGTCAGACTGGCAAGAAAGCTAATTCCGATAAAGTAAATAAATAGTGGGTTCATCTTTTCTACTTAGAGATAAAAATAGCATTAAAAAAGAAAACCTCCCGGTGGGAGGTTTTAAATTCTTTGAGCGGTCTGTTTTCAACTTAAACAACAACAAACCCTTCGTTGCCTTTGTCGAAAATGGTAACACCAACTCCGCCGCCTTCGCGAGTACAGAAAGGAGGACAAAGCATTCCTGTATTATAGGCAAGAATGGAAGTACCTTCTTCTGTTTGGATATACAGATCTTTGTTCGTGTGACC
>OFTY01001281.1_pt1 | contig 11641 bp, 16 predicted proteins | sample 1775061 | NCBI WGS metagenome assembly OFTY01 (sample SAMN08195773, study PRJEB24354) | sludge metagenome | isolation source: sludge from phenol fed wastewater aerobic bioreactor B | place: India: Nagpur | collected 2016-09-16 | reverse complement strand
TTTTTTTCAAGCAGAAGACGGCATACGAGATGCTTAGCTGTGACTGGAGTTCAGACGTGTGCTCTTCCGATCTACCAGCCTTTACCGCTAAACCGGGACGAAGGTTTCTTCGCCGGCATATCGGTAGCCACATCCAGCTGCGCTTCGATGCCAGCCCAGATACTGTCGGACATGTCCGGCACAGGAACCTGATCCAGCTTCGCTGCTATTAATTGCTCATATGGAGTGGTGTTATTCACTGGTTTTGTATAGCGGTTATTTTTTGTTGAAGGATCTTCCTTGCCTCGCTTAAATGCCATTTGCTGGTACCCTCGCTGATGTTCAATTGCCCCGCGATTTCTTTATGGGTATAGCCGTCAATGGCATATAGTACAAATACGGCGTGTGTGGCCGGGGGGAGTTGCCTGACCAGTTGCAGGATGGCGGCTGCATCTGTTTTCTCGATAACACTGTTGTTGACAAATGGCTCTTCCGCCGCACCCGACTCCAGGCTGGTAAAGCGGCTTCGCTGTTTGATGTGGTCCAGCGATTCGTTGATAATGATCTTTTTCAACCAGCCATGGAAGTTCCCTTTCGTTTCATCAAAGGAGTGAATGCTTCTGAACATCTTCACAAAGGCGTGACCAAGGATGTCTGCCGCCTCATGCTCATCGGCAGCATAGCGCAGGGCAATGGTCATAGCAAAGCCGTAAAGCAGCCGGTATAGCTGCTCCTGTGCTTTTCTGCCGCCGTTACGGCAATCCCTGATAATGCTATGTAGATCCTGTTCCAGCCTCTAAATGCTTGTGTGTTTTATTACCATTGGGCATTGCGCACTTTTCTTGCGAAGATTGCCGTTGCGATAGCGCTGACGTTTAGTTTCTCTGCAGGGTCCAGTTCGTTGTAGAACCAGATATTCCGGTTGATCATGTCAATAATGGCGATCACTCCGCCCGGCGTGCTTAATTCATACCCGGAAAGCAGTTTGACTGGCAGTCGTCTTATCTTTCCATCCGGCGATTCCGTTTTTTGAATGCTTAGCGCTTTTATGTAGATAGTATCGATGCCATTTGTGGCCAGTCCGTTATCTTCCTTCCTGATATAGGTGAAAGGGTTTTTATCGTTCTCTGCTTCCCTGTCATATATATTCGTCATTAACAGCTCCCAGTGCCTGCTTTCCTGCGCAGTGTCCACACGAATGAATGCGGAGAATACATACTTGTATTGCTGCAGTATGTCTAAGCCGGGGAAAGGGTTTTTCTCATTCACTATCTCATACTCATGTTTTTTTGTTACTTCATTTTCATGTGCATATACTTCTACCATGTTCTTCCCGTCTGTGATCGCGTAACGGAATTTTGCTTTCTCCTTTCTGACCGTTTCGCTTTTCTGAATGCCGATCTGGTTCCACAGCAGGTTTTCCAGGATAAATCCGCGACCCCATCCGGGATAAACGACATGTATGCCTCTTTTGATTTTCGATGTGGTAAAATTGCTGAACGACATCCTGTTGCCTCTCGCACCGTTCACATGCTGCATGGTGGCCTGTTGCCTGAATGTTTCGGGTATGGTCAGTTTTATGGAAGATCCGCAGCCCACTAACCCCATCGCCCCCATCATGATCATTACAATGTTCTTCATCCGCATACTTTGATAACACAATTTATTCTTTTATATGCTATACCCGCTTTTTTACCCGAAGGTTGGGTACCCCGAAAAAAAAATTTCTTTTGATCCTGCCCCAACCTTCCCTGACCCTGCGAGGGTATTACTGTCAAAACACCCTTATGAAAAGAATGACAATGAAATGGACTTTTATGGCACTGACAGCAGGTATGATCTTTTTTTCCTGCAGGAAAGAGAAAAGCGATGCATCCGGATGTAGTATCAGTATGGCGGGCCTTTCCGGCTCCTATAAACTGACGGCGCTGCAATACAAACCGAGCGCAACTGCTGCGCCACTGGATTATCTCGCAACTATGGAAGCCTGTGAAAAAGATGATATCCTCATCCTGCAAAGCAATGGTACCTATAATTACAACGATGCCGGCACCATCTGCACCCCGAACGGAACAGACCACGGTACCTGGAGCCTCAGCGGCAAAACCCTCACCAGCGACGGGAAATTAAACGGCACCATCGCCAGTTACGATTGCAAAACACTGGTGTATTACGTGGAGAATGCATTAGTGGCAGGGGACAGGCTGACGTTTACGATGGTGAAGCAATAGCCATATGTGAGATCCCGGGGAAAATTGCCTATTTTAATCGGGATGAAAGTACAAATAAGGGCTTACGTACCCCTGATCACGACAATTTTATTGTTCAGCGATTGTAGCACAATAAAGAACACCGCGGGTGGAGGAGTTCCCTCGTTAAAGGAGACCTACAAAAATGATTTTTTGATAGGAGCGGCGCTGGGTGCGCGTTATATCCAGCGTTCCGATCTGCGGGCGGATTCCCTGATAAAGCGGCAGTTTAACGCGGCCACGCCGGAGAATGTCATGAAAGCCGGGATCATCCACCCCGGATGGAACACTTATCGTTTTGAACTCGCTGATCAATTGGTAGAGTACGGGCGGCAGAACAATATCAGGATCAACGCCCATACGCTGATATGGCACAACCAGTTGCCGGGTTTTCTCAGGAATATGGAGGATGCGGACAGTGTGAGGGCGTTCTTTGAAAGCCACATCAGCACCGTGGCTTCCAGGTACGATGGTAAGGTTTATTCCTGGGATGTTGTGAATGAAGCATTGAATGAAGACGGTACCCTGCGTAATTCTATTTTTCTTCAAAAACTCGGTCCCGCTTATGTTACGGAAGCTTTCCGGCTGGCCGGGAAGGCGGCTCCTCATACGGAACTCTATTACAATGATTACGGCATCGAAAATCCCCGGAAGAGAGCGGGCGCTGTGGCACTGGTGAAGAAAATACAGGCAGCCGGGATCCGGATCGACGGCATCGGTATACAGGGGCATTGGCAGCTGGGGAAAGTACCTTACAAGAACATTGAGGAAAGTATAAGGGTATTTTCGGGTCTGGGGATCAGGGTGATGATCACGGAGCTGGACCTGTCCGTATTGCCAGAACATGCTGCTGATCCCTATCCCCACGGCCTCCCTGATTCCGTACAGAACAATCTTGCCAGGGAATATGAAACGCTGTTCAGGTTATTCCTGCAATACAGGAAACAGATCAGTCGCGTTACTTTCTGGGGCGTAGAGGATGGCCACAGCTGGCTGAATGACTGGCCCGTGAAGGGGCGTACCAATTATCCTCTGCTGTTTGACAGGAATGATGTGCCGAAGAAAGCTTTTTACAGTGTGATCGATGCCGGGAAAAAATAACTGCAGGGTGCGGGTATCATGCATATAAAACAGATACCGCCTGACAGACATGCTTGTCATCGGCGGTAAGCTGTTTAAAATAGAAAGTATCGATGCACAGTGGCGGCCGTAATAACTTATTGCCTGGCTTCCAGCAATTCGTCCAGGTTGTCCATTCCCATCGTAAATCCTTCCCTGAAGCCCATTTCAAGTATCTTTTCGAGATGCTCAAAAGTATCCATCTGAATACCGATATCTACCGTGGTAGTGCCTTTATTATCGATGAAAGTATTTGTCCAGAACATGTTGGGAAATTCCTCGGCAACATTCCCGTTCTCATCGCAAAAAGCATCCCGCCAGGAGAATTGTTTCAAAGGGCTTATTTTTTTGTAATCAGCCTTGCACCACTGTGCAACGTTTTCCGGTGATACCATGGCATACAGCCAGGTGCCGCCTCCCCGGAAATTAAGCGCTTTGGTCCGGGCCTTGTAAGGTTTAGGCGCCCACCACTGATCCAGGAGCTCGGCCTTCGTCCAGGCATCCCAAACGTTCTGAAGATTCGCATTGAATTCCCGTTTTACCCTGATGGTTTTGTTTTCCCGGTCCACGGAAAAATCAAATAACAGCGTGTTTTTCATTTTTTCTTGTTTTTGAGGGTGGATAATACATCGTCAAGTTGATTGAACCGGTCTTCCCACATGTCTCTGAACTGCTGTAGCCATTTGTCGATTTCTTTCATCTTATTAAGACGAAGCTGGTAATAGATCTCCCGGCCCTGTTGTTTTTGTATCACCAGTTCGCATTCCGTTAAAATGCGCAAGTGCTTCGATACGGCCTGCCGGGTGGTGTCGAAATGTGCTGCAATGGCATTGGGCGTCATGGCCTGCAGGGCGATCAGTGTGATAATGCCGCGCCTTGTAGGATCGGCAATTGCCTGAAAAATGTCTCGTCTCATATAATACGGGTTTGAGCGCTACTACTATGCCAGAATTTTGCAGGCACAATAAGAATGAGAAACCGTTCAGTTGCAAATATATGTGCAACTTTTTGGTTTCGCAAATTTTTTTTTGATGACCGGGGATGCTTTTAATTATCTTTAGTGATGATGTTTGAGCAGATCGATAAGTTCACCGACCAATGTATTTCGCTTACGCCCGAAGAGCGTGAGTTTTTTCATTCAATGTTGAAATTCCGGCGGGTCAGGAAGCGAACCTACCTTTTGCAGGAAGGGGAGATATGTGATTTTGAGGCTTACATTGTGAAGGGTTGTATCCGCACCTATTACCTGAGCGATGACGGCACCGAGACCATCCTTTCTTTTGCTGTAGAAGACTGGTGGGTAAGCGATCTGTATAGTTTCACCGAACAAAAGGTCTCGAATATGTTCATTGAAACGATAGAAGACAGTGAGCTGCTGGTGATCGATTATGCATCTAAACAAGCGCTCTTCAAAAAGATACCCAAATTTGAAACGCTGTTCCGCCTGCTGGTGCAGCGATCCCTGTTTGCACTGCAGCGGCGTTTTCACAGCCTGGTTTCCCAAACGGCGGAACAGCGTTATCTGGCTTTTGTTGAAAAATATCCGCAAATCGTACAACGTGTGCCTCAAAATCAGATTGCGCGGTACCTCGGTGTTTCCCCTGAATTTTTAAGCAAGGTGAGAAGTACGATGCTGAAAAAGAAGTAAAGTACCGGCTTACCTGAAAACGAGTTGATTGGCCAGTTCCAGTTCCTCCGGGATAATGGTATGGCCCATGTTGTCGTATATCTTTTCGGTAACGGCTGCTCCCATATGCTGCAGGATATGGCTCGTATCTTTTACCCGTTGAACGGGAACATGGGGATCAGGATTGCTGGTACCGATAAAAACGGGCATCCCGTCAAGTGTGCCATGGTAGTTTTCCGGGTAGATGTGGTCACCAATGAGTCCACCCGTGAACGCAACGGCGCCGCCGTATTTCGCGGCATTCCTTGCGAGGAATTCGAGCATCAGACAGGCCCCTTGGGAGAACCCCACGAAATGGATGTTCTCCGGTGCTGTTCCTTTCTGCTGCATATCCGCCACCAGTTTTTTTATCACGTTCAGTGAGGATGATAACGCCGGTTCGTTCTGCGCGGGCGGTGCGAGGAATGATAGCGGATACCAGGTGTGATCCGCGGCCTGCGGCGCAAAGAGTGCATAATCGGCTACGTTCAGGTAATTCGCGAGCGACAGGATGTCTGCCGCTGAACCGCCTCTGCCATGTATCATGATCAGCGCTTTTGTTGCTGTTGTGAGCGCCGGGCCTGCTGTTAAAATATTTTCCTGATGCATCTGGAGTTTTTTATTGATGTAATGGTGGCAGGATCCGCTCTATATCCGCTCTGGCCGGCTCAAATTGCCTGGGCAGTTTAAGGTGGCTGCCCAACTCTGCGAGTGGTTCGTCTACAGTGAATCCCGGATTGTCGGTAGCGATTTCAAAAAGTACGCCGCCCGGTTCCCGGAAGTATAACGAAAAGAAATAATCCCTGTCAATTTTCTGCGTGATCTGCAAACCTTTGCTGAGCACCTTTTCCCGGTATTCCATCTGATCCGCTTCGTTTGCCACCCGGAAGGCGATATGGTGATTGGTGCCTGCTGCATTGCGCCCGGGTTTGCCATCCGGTAATTCCAGCAGATCAATGATGGCTGCGTTAGGGGTGGCGTCTGTAATAAAACGATACCGGTTGCCTTCCTGCGATAGCAGGCGATAGCCGAATATATCCGTCAGTACTTTTGCGGTGGGGTCTATTTTTACGAGCGATAAAGTCGCGCTGTGAAACCCCCTCGTGGCCACATCTCCTTTTATCTCTCCTGTTTCCCATCCCTCCCGGTTATCCGCTTCCTTCGGAACCAGCAACGCGAGGTTCAAACCATCGGAATCCGTAAATGAGAAACAGGTTTCGCCGAACCGTTCGTTTACGTCTGTAAAAGGCACGTTGAGCCGGGTGAACCGGTCTTTCCAGAAATCCAGGCTCCCTGCGGGCACGGAGTATCCGATCTCCGTCGCCATCCCGGTGCCCGTGCGTCCCTGGCCGATGCCTTCCCAGGGGAAGAAAGTGAGAATGGTGCCGGGGGTTCCCTGCTCGTTCCCGTAGTAGAAATGATAGGTGCCGGGGTCGTCGAAATTGACGGTTTTCTTGACCATTCTTAGCCCCATCGTTTTGGTGTAAAAGTCGTAGTTACGCTGCGCATCGCCCGCTATCGCCGTGATGTGATGCAGGCCAAGTATTTGTTGTCCGTTCATCGTTGAATGATTTTAAAAAGTTCTTTTATTATCTACTGCATTACGGATCTCACTTTCCAGCAAACCGCTGCCCCCCCCGAAATGACGCACCAGTTTTGCATCCGGGAGGACCGCCTCCATGAACTGCCGGAAATCTGCTTCGTCCTCGTTGGTGACGCCGGCGCAAAGCAGCACTACATCGTATGTTCCGGCCGACAGTCGCGCTAAAGCCTCCTGCTTCGTTTGCGCAATTGTTCCGTTCCAGTTCCCGTGATTGCGGATCAACCGGTTCACCACTTCCATGATGGGTGCATTGTAACCGACCGCCAGTATTTGGATCATAGTTTGAGAATTTAAATGTTCATCGGTACTTCCATCAGCAATAACTCCGCACCATCGGATAATGACCGGAACGTAATAGCCTCCGCCTCCCACACGCCCAACCCGTCTCTGGCATGTAGTTCCCGGCCATCTATCTCAAAGCTGCCGTTAATAACGAAGGCATACACGCCGTTCCCGTTTTGATGTATCGGGTAGGGGATGGAGGGACCTTTGCCAAAGGTTCCGATACTAAACCAGGTATCCTTCCGGATGGTAGTGGCGGATCCGTCATTCCCCGGCCGGATGAATTCGTATAACTGGTCTTTCCGAAGTGCTGACGGGAGTTCCATCCGGGTATATTGGGGATCGGTGTTCAGCGCTTCCGGGTAGACCCATATCTGCAGGAACCTGGCAGGCAGGGAAGGGCTGTAATTATATTCGCTATGGAACAATCCGCTGCCGGTACTCATCACTTGTACCTGCCCCGCGGTAACCATCTCTTTATTCCCTACATTGTCTTCATGCTGCAAGCTGCCTTCAAGGGGGATGCTGATGATCTCCATGTTATCATGCGGATGCGCGCCAAAGCCTTTTCCGGCGGCAAGCACATCGTCATTCAGTACCCGTAATGCGCCAAAGCCCATTCGCTTTGGATTGTAGTAATCGCCAAAGCTGAAAGTTTTCCTGCTATCCAGCCATTCAAGATGATCGTGGCCGCGACTTTCCGCTTTGTGAAGGATATATTGTGCCATCAGTGAACTGTTTTATAACACAAATCTCCGTCATAAAGATGTTAAGCCCGATGAACTGAATTAAGAAAACGGATTAATCTACATTAAGAAATTGAAGCGGCCCGGGGAAGTACCCGGGCCGCTCAAAAGGGATCAATATTGTTATCTGTGATTCATACCCTTAACGAACCGCGGAATCCTCTAACGGCGTAGTAGGAGTCCGCACCGTTATGATATACAAACACGGTATTGTAGCGGCGGTCGCAAAAGAGGGCGCCACCGAGTTCCCTGATATCGGCAGGTGTTTTTATCCAACTGGAGGTTTTGGCGTCGAATACACCAAGCTGCTGCAACTCCCGGTATTGATCTTCGGTTAACATTTCTATTCCCATATCATGTGCCATATCCATGGCAGTATTTTCCGGCCTGTGCGCCTTTCTTGCTTCCCATGCCGCACGGTCGTAGCAAATACTTCTGCGGCCTTTAGGCGTTTCCGGAGAACAATCATAAAAGAGATATTCGCCCGTTTTTTTATCGTGACCAACAACATCCGGTTCACCACCGGTCCATTCCATCTCGTAAAGCGACCAGAGCTTATCAGGACTGGCATCCAGTTTTGCCTGCACTTTCGCCCAGTCAAGACCTTTATGGCGTTTCATGTTTTTTTCAAAACGGGTCTTTAAAGTATGGAGCAGTTCTTCACGCTGTTCTGAAGACAATTTCTTTTTGTTGCTGTTCATATAGCCAGATTATATCTAATCGTTTAATCCTTTTCCGCTCAGGATGTGCTGCATGTATTTTTCAATCCTCGATTCCCGGGTGCCGGATTGCTTCGGCGCGGAAAAATAGAGGAGGTATCCCCGTTGCCGTCCCGGTGTTAATGCATCAAAAGCAGTTTTCAAAGCAGGCATTTTATCCAGCTTATTTTGAAACTCCTGGGGAATGCTGAATTCGGCAGTATTCTTTAAATCCACCTTCAACCCGGCTTCTTCCACTGCGATAGCTTCATAAATGTAAGTTTTCAGGACAGGAGCGCTTTCTGTGATCTCCCGGGCATTGGTGAAACGTATCTGCCGTGCTGCCTGCACATTCTCCGTTTGCCGGATCAGTATGCCATGGCTGTCATTCAGCAAGGCACCTTTGAAAAATAAAAGCGCACAGTATTCCTTAAACACATGCATTAAAACGACATTGCTTCCCTGAAACGTGTAGCAGGGAACGCCCCATTTCAGCTCTTCAGTCAGCCCGCAGCCCAGAACAATCTTCCTCAGTTGTTCCAGTTCTTTCTGCCACCTGCCTTTGCTGAAGTAGAAATCGGCCTTGGGATTCATGTTGTTCATGCACTAAAGTTAACTGAAATAATCCTTCTGTCCGCCGGCCTGAAATACCAGGATATCACCGTGAGTAGGAGCAACAGTAGTGAGGGGAATAGCTCCGTCACGGGACTGCCTGATGCAATATGTGAAAAGATCGCTCCTGATGTCAGGAAGAAAAAGCCAGCGTAAGCCCATTCCTTCAGTAAAGGAAACCTCGGCACAAGTATGGCTGCAACACCCAGTATTTTCCAAACTCCGAGTATGGTGAGGAAATAAACAGGGTACCCTAATTGCTGAATGCCGTATACTCCCGGCGGTGCAACAGCCCCTTCCGATTGCTGTCTCAGCAGCTGTACCAATCCGGTGGACAGCATCCCTGTGGCAAGCCAGATAGTGGCGATCCAGTAAATGATCTTATTTCTCTTTGTCATGATGCATTATTTTAATCTGCTTACAACTTCCTCCAGCCGGTTATGTGCCATGTTGATGCCATAAGTGAAGGGAAGCTTCAGTACCTGGTCTCTCTGTGCAACAGATTCATATATCACGTGCATATTGAGTTTGCTGGTACTGTCTGTGAGTTGCTCAAATTCATAGATCTCCAGCTGTACACCAAAAGGGGTGTTCTCCATTTCAAATGTCCGGGTGATTTTACGGTTCGGTTCAAACTCGTGGATGGCCCCGTTAGCCCGGAATACCACGTTCCCTTTGTCATCTGTTGTTTCATATTGCCAGCTGCCGTGCTTTTTGCCTTCCAGTTTCAATACTTTCGTTCCCATCCACTGTTCGATGATTTCCGGTTCTTCATACGCTTTGAAAAGCAGCTCCAGCGGTAGATCAAACTCCCTGGTGATCGTTAATTCCTGTTTGCCGTCTTCGGCATGGACCTTTGTTTTCCGTTCCATATTGTTTTATTTTTTGGGTTTGTATGCTTTCATGATGCTCTCCAGTTTATTGAACCTGTCGTCCCACATTTCGCGGAAGGGTTCAATGAAGTCGGCTACCTCTTTCATTTTTTTAGCATTTATATGATAATAGATCTCCCGGCCGCTCTGCTCTTGTTTCAGCAATTCGCATTCGGTGAGTATTTGCAGATGTTTCGAAACGGTGGGCCTTGCGGTGTCAAAGTTTGCCGCTATGGCGCCTGCTGTCATGGATTGTGAAGCGAGCAGCAGCAGGATGGCTCTCCTTGTCGGGTCTGCTATGGCCTGAAATACATCGCGTCTGAGGTTCATTGCGTAGCTATTTGACTACAAATATACATGTAGTTATTTGACTACGCAAATTTATTTTGTGAAGATGAAATGGGGGTGTCAAATTCAGAGAGATAGCGCTTACGCCTGGCCTCCTTCTCCGTTAGGTGCGCGATAAGACTGCTTGTCCACCTTCCTGTACGCCCATCCGAATATCAGCGGGAACACCCACAGGGAGAATATCATGGCACAGAGGATACCTCCGATCACCACCCTCGCAAGCGGTCTTGAGCTCTCCGAGCCTATACCATGGGAGATTGCGGCAGGGAAGAGGCCGATCGCCGCCATCAGGGCTGTCATCATCACCGGTCTTATCCTTGTATTCACACCCAGCTTAATGGAATTATAGAGAAGATTTTCCCCTCGCATATTGGTGAGATTCTCTTTAAAGCGCGTTATGAGAATGATACCGTCCTGTATACAAATACCGAACAGGGCAATGAAACCGATACCTGCGGATATGCTGAAATTGGTTCCTGTGATATGCAAAGCCAGAATACCGCCTACCAATGCGAAAGGTACATTCGTAAATACAAGTATGGCGTCTTTGAAATTTCCGAACATGCTTATCAGCAGCAGGAATATCAATGAAAGACTTATTGGCACTACCAGTGCAAGCCTTTTTTGCGCTCTCTGCTGGTTTTCAAAATCTCCCTGGAAAGCCATGGAGTATCCTCTGTCCAGATGTACCTTTTCCTTTACTTTTCGCTGTGCTTCTGCAATTGTGCTACCCATATCGCGCCCCCGGATAGAGAACTTCAATGCGGCATACCGTCTGTTGTCGTCCCTGAATATCAATGCTGCGCCTGTTTTCTGCGTAATTGTCGCGATTTCCTTGATCGGCACTTTACTGCCATTTTGTGTAGGCACCAGCAGTTCGCCGATTTGCGCAGGTGTTTTCCTGAATTCTTCCGGAAGCCGTACGCGGATATCAAAGATCTTTATCCCTTCATACAGCTGGCTGGCGGGCGTACCGCCTGTTCCCAATCCTGTCATAGCCATGCTGATAACGGCATTCGCCTGGGAAGTGGCCACACCGTACAATGCCATCTTTTGCTGGCTGAGATTGATATCCAGTTCCGGCTGGCCGATATTGTGCATAATGCCCAGGTCTTCTATCCCCTTTACATCTTTCAACACGTTGAAATATTCATTCAGCTTGCCTTCCATGTAGTTCAGGGAATCGCCGTAGATCTTTAAAACAATACTCCCTTTCACTCCCGAAACGGCCTCTTCCACGTTATCCATAATAGGCTGGGAGAAGTTCAGGTTGACCCCGGGAATAACGGATAGTGCCTTGTTCATCCGGTCCACCAGTTCCTCCTTGCTTATTTTGGGATTCCATTGCGATGGCGGGAACATCAGCACGTCAAACTCATTGTTATAATATCCTGTAACATCTGTTCCGTCATCCGGTCTCCCTGTCTGCGACACGCAATATTGCACCTGCGGAAACTGCATGATAAT
>OFTY01001278.1_pt1 | contig 11673 bp, 9 predicted proteins | sample 1775061 | NCBI WGS metagenome assembly OFTY01 (sample SAMN08195773, study PRJEB24354) | sludge metagenome | isolation source: sludge from phenol fed wastewater aerobic bioreactor B | place: India: Nagpur | collected 2016-09-16 | reverse complement strand
CCTTTTATCCTTCTCAATTTCCCTCCATCCCAAAAGACTCCCTGCCTGTAACCAGGCCCATCTCTCTGCGTCCCATTTGAAACAGTTTTTAAGGCGGCCGCTTATCACTGATTAGTGCCGTTCGATTTAAAACAATGTTCTTGGTATTGCAAAGTACCTACCTTTGAACTGTAATAATTAACAACAAGTACTAATTATATAAAACCATTGTGATGAGAAAACTTTTATCCTTACTGATTCTGGCTTTAACAACCTTATCCTTAGCCAGTTATGCCCAGGTAAAGACCGGGAAGATCAGCGGTACTGTAATTGACGGCAGTACCAAAATCATTGAATCTGCAACTATTACCTTGCTGAGAGCCAGCGATTCGGCCGTTGTTAAAATGAGCGTGGCCGACAAAACAGGCAAATACGAGTTTGAGAATGTACCGGAAGGGCGCTATATCGTAGCCATTTCGGCGGTAGGTCACGACAAGGGTTTTTCGGAAGTGGTAGCAGTTTCCGGCTCTTCCAGTACGGTGGTAAAGACCATTGAACTGGTGCCGCAAGCCCAGGCAATGAGCGGGGTGACCGTTACTGCCAAAAAGCCTGCTATTGAGCAAAAACCCGGCAAAATGGTGGTGAACGTGGACGCTTCTCCTACCAATGTTGGCCTGAATGCATTGGAACTGCTGGAAAAATCACCCGGCGTTACCGTTGACAACGATGGCAACATCAGCGTGAAAGGAAAGCAGGGTGTACTGATCCTGATCGATGGCAAACCCACTTATATGAGTGGTGCCGACCTTACTGCCTTGCTGAAAAACATGCAAAGCACCAGTCTTGACCAGATCGAGATCATGACCAATCCGCCTGCTAAGTATGATGCGGCCGGCAATTCAGGTATTATCAATATCAAAACCAAAAAAGGTATTGTGAAAGGCATGAACGGGAATGCCAACCTGGGTTACACACAAGGGCTGTATGGCCGCGTTAACGGTGGTGTAAATCTTAACTACCGCAATAACAAACTCAACATATTTGGTGGTTACAATGGTGGAACATACGAAGGGTATAACAGGCTGCTGATCGATCGCAGAATGTATGATGAAGATAAAGTGACCATACTGCGCACGATCGACCAGAATTCAAGGCCGCATTTTAAGGGTGCCTACCATAATGTGAAAGCCGGGGTGGATTATTACTTCTCTAAAAAAGATGTGGCAGGTAGAGTGGTGAACGGAAGCTTTAATAGCAATGATGAAGATCCTTACAGCCTGACCAATATCCGCAACAATACCGGGTTGATCACTAATAAGCTGGAATCAATCGCGAACAACAACCGCAAATCATCCAATCTTACGACCAACTTCAACTATAAACATACATTCGATTCAACCGGTCGTGAGATCAGTGCTGACCTTGACTATGCTTACTATAACAACAAGAACAGAACAAGCCTTACCACCAAAAGTTTCGACGCTAATAACAATCAGGATGCTCCTGATGTGCTCCTGACCGGTAAGATTCCTTCCGATATCAGGATATACAGCGCCAAAGTGGATTATGTACATCCTTTCAAGAATGGCCTCAGGCTGGAAGCAGGTGCAAAAACAAGTGTGGTGAAAACAGACAATAAAGTGAATTACCTGCGTGATGGTTTGGAAGCAGCTGACCGTAATAACCACTTTATTTATGATGAGAACATCAATGCTGCTTATGCTATTCTTTCCCGTTCCATCAAAAAATGGGAACTGACTGCAGGACTGCGTATGGAGAATACGATAGCCAAAGGTCATCAGATCAGCAACGACTCTTCTTTCAAACGGAATTATACCAACCTGTTCCCCAATGTTGGTGCAGGCTATAATATGAATGAAAAGAACCAGTTCAACCTGAGCTATAGCCGCCGGATCTCCCGCCCCGATTATGATGACCTGAACCCTTTCATTTTCTTCCTGGATTCATTGACATACGGACAGGGTAACCCTTACCTGCAGCCACAGTTTACCAACAACTTTGAGTTTAGCCATACTTATAACAGGTTCCTTACAACAACCATCAACTATACCAACACTACTGATATCATTACTGATCTGCTGAAACAGAACACCGAGAAGAATATCACTTACCAGACCAAGGACAACTTCAGCAGCATGAAGCAGTGGGGCATCTCTTTAATGGCGAATGTGCCGATCACAAAATGGTGGAGCGCAAATATCTACACCAATGTATTCCATAACGACTACTCAGGCCTTTATAACAATGACCCTGTGAAAGTGAAGTTTACCAGTTTCCTGGGTAATATGACCAATACTTTCATCCTTGGCAAAGGCTGGAATGCAGAGTTGAGCGGCTGGTATCGCAGCAAAGCTGCTGAAGGTATACTGGTAGCAAATGATATGGGTGCAATGAACGCTGCCATTACCAAACAGTTGTTCGATAAAAAAGGAACGCTGAAACTGGGTGTACGCGATATCCTGTGGACACAGCAATTCAGCGGTTACGCCAAATACAGCGACATCAATGTTGATATCAGCAGCCGCCGCGACAGCCGCCAGTTCAACCTCAGCTTCAGCTACCGTTTTGGTAAAAAGAATATAGCACCTGCCCGCAGAAAAACAGGTGGTGCGGATGATGAGCAGAACAGGGTGAAAACTGGAGGAGGCAATTAGTCATGAGTCGATAGTCGGGAGCCGGGAGTACGGATTTTCTGAATACGTTAACAGATTTTACGATACTGAAGTGCCGTATACATTTTAGTAAGTTTCATACTCCCGACTCGCGACTAAAGACTCCCGACTCATAACCGACTTCGTTCATACCGTATACTCACCCTTTAACCATTTATCTTCCGAGCTTGTCATTTTCAGGTGGTTTTTTTGTGGTGTATTGGTGAAATTTGTGCAACAATTGATCAATATCTAAGACATTATTAATAATAAGTTTTCTCATGTGTACTTACCGTCCTCCTTTTCTTGGGAGGACTTTTTATTTTTGCATGCTCGGGTCTTGCGTAGTATCTTGTACGATACAATTGAGCCAATTTAATTATTCATTTTAAAAAACTGTTTGCTATGCCTTCATTTGATATTGTAAGCAAAGTAGACGCACAGGCATTGGATAATGCTGTGAATGTTGTTACGAAAGAAATAACCAACCGTTTCGATTTTAAGGGAAGCCATGTGGTGATCGATCTCAATAAAAAGGAGTATAAGCTCAATATCGAAACTGATGATGATATGAAAATGCGCCAGTTGATGGATGTGCTGATCAGCCGGGCCCATAAGCAGGGGATAGCGCCAGAGGCGTTTGATCTTTCAAAGGAAGGTGCGCAAAGCGGCAAGGTCTGGAAAAAAGAGGTGCAGGTGCGGAATGGCCTGAGGCAGGAGGATGCCAAAAAGATCGTGAAACTGATCAAGGATGCCGGCCTCAAGGTGCAGGCGTCCATTAATGATGACCTGGTAAGGGTAACCGGCAAAAAGATCGACGATCTGCAAACGGTGATCCAGGCTTCCAAGACCTGGGACCTGGGAGTACCCCTGCAATACGAAAATATGCGTTCATAAACTGTGCATAACCCTTGCTGGAAGCCGGTTTCCGGTGGATAACCAGGTGCAGAACAGGTGCATATTCAAAGGCTAAAAAATTTGGAAGAGGGATAGTGATAAGCTATCTTTAATGAACAATCGTTGCAGGAAATCTGGAAACAGAAAGAATGCAACTGGAATTGCGGAAATCTGTAAAAGGATGGAAGCAGTTTCGAAAAGCATCGGGTAAGTTAATAAGCGGGCGAAAGCTTGATTATCAACAAACTTGGTGCTTTTTTCATGGGGTGATGTTTGATGGCCAGGCGACTGCCTTCCATCATTGCTGCGTCATCGGCCATTTGACCAACCAACACCGGTCAATTTCAACGGGTTTACCAATTTTAGATTTGGCAATCCCACACCGCCTGCCTACCTTTGCCCACTTAAATTTTTTACTTCATCAGTACGGCAAAATCCGTGCGGCCTTAAAAATCATTTAGTTATGAAAAAAGGTATCCATCCTTCCAGCTACCGGTTGGTTGTTTTCAAAGACATGAGCAATGGTCATACATTCCTTAGCCGTTCTACTGCAGGGTCAAAAGAAACTGTGAAATGGGAAGACGGGAACGAATACCCCCTGATCAAACTGGAGATCTCCAGCACATCCCACCCTTTCTTTACCGGTAAGAACGTACTGGTAGACACAGCAGGACGTATAGATAAATTCAAGAAGAAATACGAAAAGAAAAAATAATTCTTTAGCTTTAGTTCAGACAACCCTGAACTCAGCATAAAAGTTTTGTTTTTCATGGCTATACTTTAGGCCTCCTGATTCCTCAGGGGGCCTTTCTGTTGGCGGAGGCGTTGACCGAATGCTCGATGGCCGTAAATACGCAAGTCTGACCAGTAGTCCCTTTTCCATTGTCACCCCGGCCCTGGTTTAGTAAGCGTTCAGATTTAAAGAATATAAGAGCCGGGGTCTCCCCGCGCTGCACTTGTTTCAGATCTGTAAGGCATTATTGCTTAGAAAATACTGCAGATGGGGGAGACCCCGGATCTTAGCGAACTATAGTAGCGAGTGTACTAAACCTGGTCCGGGGTGACAATAGAAAAGGGACTACAGATTTCGGCTTGCGTATTTACGGCCGTCGAGCATTCGATCAACGATCAACGCTCCCCACTACCATCTGTCATCAATTTAGTATCTTGGCAGGGTGAACAAAATCATCTTTACAGAAGAGTTCTGCCAGCCGGAGAATCTCTATCCCTTCACATTGACCCGTAAATGCCAGGATATCCGCCTGGGCATTCTCACCATCCGCGAGAAATGGGAGAAAATGACCGGTTTTCCCTCTTTTGATAAGAATGAAGATGACTACAAGGACCTTGACAGGGCGATCAATGTAGATACGATCAGTAAACAGGATACCTGCTACATGATACATGGTAATGTGTTGCCGACCCCTGCATTGGTCAGAAAAATGAAAAAACTTCGCAACGGCGAGTTCATTGTAGCCAATGGCAGTTCCGGTATCGTATTTTGTTTCACTCAAAAAGAAATTAAAGAGAAGCACCGCATACAGGTGACGCAAGCGGTAGAATTGCAGGAAGAAATAAAAGAGATCAAATATCCCTGGCATATTTTCCAGATGAATGACTGGGCTATCCGCCAGGATTTTGCTTTGCTTACCAATAAGCGCCGCTCGCAACCCATTCACCAGTCAAACCAGGTGGTGAACCGCAAAGACATTTTCCTGGAAAAGGGAGCAAGGTTGAGGCATTGCATACTGAACGCTTCCACTGGTCCTATCTATATCGGCAAGAACGCGGAAATCATGGAAGGTTCTATTATCCGCGGGCCTTTTGCGATGGGTGAAGGTTCTTTGCTCAAACTTGGAACAAAAGTATACGGAGCCACTACGCTGGGGCCTTATTGCGTGGGCGGAGGAGAGATCAAGAATTCAGTCCTGTTTGGTTATTCCAACAAAGCACATGATGGTTATCTGGGAGATTCCGTGATAGGAGAGTGGTGCAATATGGGCGCAGGCACTACCAATTCCAATTTAAAGAATAATGCCGGCGACGTGCGGGTATGGACACCTAAAGGCCAGCTGAACGCAGGAATGAAATGCGGTGTGCTGATGGGCGATTATTCACGCACAGCCATCAATACTTCCATCAACACCGGCACGGTGATCAGCGTTTGCTGCCATGTGTTCGGGGCAGGATTAACGCCCAAATATATTCCTGCCTTCTCCTGGGGCAGTGAAGGTGTGGACCGCTATGCTTTTGATAAAGCACTGGTGGATGTGGAAGGCTGGAAAAAACTGAAAGGACATACTATTTCCGACAATGAGAAAAGTATCCTGAAATATATCTTTGAACATTTTTAACCAATAACCTTTTAATTAATTCAATGCGTATGAGAAAGCAGATCGCTGCAGCTAACTGGAAGATGAACCTGAGTTTTCAGCAAGGAGAAAAATTACTGGATGATATTCTTACTGCCAAGATCGCGTTGGCAGATCACCAGGAAGTGATTTTTGCAGTGCCTTATCCTTATCTTCTGATGACAAGAAGTGAAGTGGCGGAAGAGAAGAACTATTATACAGCTGCTCAAAACTGTTATCATAAAAAATCAGGTGCTTATACCGGTGAAGTATCTGCCGAAATGCTTCATTCCATTGGTGTGCCTTACTGTGTCATCGGCCATAGCGAGCGTCGTGAATATTTCAATGAATCCAACGCTGTGCTGGCGGATAAACTGAACCTCTGCCTGGAAAATTTTATCACTCCGATCTTTTGCTGCGGAGAGCCATTGTCTATTCGCGAGAAGGGAACGCAAAATGAATTTGTGGCAACACAATTGAAAGAATCATTGTACCATCTTCCTGCTGAAAAAATAAAAGATATTGTGATCGCGTATGAACCAATCTGGGCGATCGGGACAGGCAAGACTGCTACCACAGAGCAGGCCCAGGAAATGCACGCTTATCTGCGTTCTGCACTGGCTGCGCAGTATGGAAAGGATATAGCAGCACAAATTTCCATTCTTTATGGCGGAAGCGTTAAAGCCAATAATGCAAAGGAGTTGTTCAGTTGCCCTGACGTGGACGGAGGGCTTGTTGGAGGAGCATCATTGGTGGCAGCAGACTTTATTGAAATCATCAGGGCATTGAAATAAGCTGTTGTTGATACAGCCAACTGCATAACAATGATCGCATGGCGATGAAAACAAAAGGATTGGGTGATCTGCTCGCCGGAAACATCATTTTCCGATCGTTGAACATCGCATGCACTGTACTGATCACTTTTTTACTTACCCGTCTCATGGGGACCGGGGGGTATGGGGTCCTTTCCCTGCTTGTTGCAAATGCAGCCATATTCAATTTGCTGACCTGCCTTGGTGCTGAATCAGGCATCACGTATCACTACGCTTCAGGCATTCAACGGAAATCGTCGCTTTTCAGTATCGCTTACCTGGTGATACTGTTTCAAATAGTGATGATCGTGCTGGCTGAAGGCATTTATCATACATTCAGCGGCCAGTATTTTTTAGGCGAATGGAATGAAGATAATTCATTGCTGTGGGGATTGTTGTATTTCATCAGTATTGTGATCATTGATAAATACCAGGCTTTTTTTAATGCAGCGCATTTGTATACTATGGTTAACAGGATCATCTTCCTGGCAAGCCTGCTGTCTTTACTGGTATTTTTTTGCTGTTATTTTTTTTATCCGTCCGGGAACGATGCGTTGTACCTGAAAATTTTCATCCTGGCTTCGGTGTTGCAGGCTGCTTACATGGTACTGGCATTTCATCAAAAAACGAAACTGCCGCTGAGTTTCGGAAGAATTGAGAAGAGTAACTGGAAGGTCTTTTTCTCTTACTCAATCATTGTGCTGATCACCAATATAATCCAGTTCCTTGCTTACAGAGTAGACTACTGGTTTGTTGATTATTTTCATGGAAAGGAACAATTAGGGCTTTATTCCTTAGCAGTAAAATTGGGACAGGTGTTGTGGATACTGCCACTGTTAATGGCAGGCATCCTCTTTCCCCGGATCGCTGCTGATAAAACTGAGGAAGAGGAAACCATTTGGCTGAAACTTATCCGCGTGGCCAATGTCTTTTTTTTAATCGCTGCAGCACTGGCCGCCCTGTTGGCCGGCTGGATTATTCCGATGATGGCAGGTAAAGCGTTCAGCGAAAGTGTCATTCCATTTATTTACCTGCTTCCCGGCCTGCTGTTTTTCTGTTTCAATATCATTTTTGCAGCTTATTTTGCCGGTAAGGGATTGTTGAAAATCAATCTCAGTGGTTCTGTACTCTGTTTATCACTGGTGCTTATTGGCGATCTCCTGCTGATCCCGCGCTTTGGTATAAAAGGAGCAGCGATCGCCAGCAGCCTTGCTTATACAGCGGCGGGGATCCATCATCTTTACCGGTTTGCTTCTTATAAAAAATTGCCGGTTTTATCAGTGGTCATAATAAACAGGGATGACTGGAACGCCGTAACACATTATTTAAGGAAATATACCGGACGTACATGAATGTATTATGGATAGCGGGATGGTATCCCAATCAAACTGAACCGTACTCCGGTGATTTTGTGCAACGGCATGCACAGGCGGCCAGCCTTTATCATACCATAACTGTATTATTCATTACAAGAGATGCAGGAGGGATTGCCACCAGGGATATAAGAGTTGAAAATACCATACAAGGAACATTAAACGAAAGGAAGATATATTATTACTCGCGGTTAGCATCGATTCCGCTTGTGGGCAAAATATTTTCTTACCTGAAATATGAATCCCTGCTGAAAAAAGAACTGAAGAAGTATTTCGCAGAAAATGGGAAGCCTGACCTTATACACTTTTATATCGGCATGCGGGCGGGAGCTATCGGCACCTGGGTCAGAAAGTTAAAAGTGCCCTATGTTGTTTCTGAACAATGGACCGGTTTTTTGCCGGAGGGCCAACCCCATTTCAACACCTTGCCTTCATTGTTCAAAACCGGTTGGCGGTCGCTTATCCATAATGCTTCGGGCATACATGCTGTATCTGCCCCCCTTGAAAACGCAATACGGCAATTGACCAATACTAATTTGAAGATAGCGCTGATACCGAATGTCGTTAATACCGCTATTTTTTTCCCGGTAAATAAATCATCTGATAATGTGCTGAAACTGGTACATATTACAAGCCTGCTCGATTATCAGAAGAATACAAAAGATATTTTACTGGCATTGGCCCTGCTGAAGCAAAGAAGCATTTTATTTCATTTGGATGTTTTTGGCCTCGTAAAACCTGAATACAGGGACCTGGTTGCAACGCTTGGCATCAGCAACGAAGTTCTTTTTCATAATGAAAAAAGCCAAGAGGAACTGGCTTCTTATTTCTCCCAGGCCGATAGCCTGATCATCTATTCCCGTTTTGAAACATTTGGATGCGTGATCATTGAAGCGCTTGCCTGCGGCACACCGGTAATAGCCAGCGATATAGCTGTATTGCATGAAAACATTGAAAATGGCCGGGATGGTTTATTTGCTAAAGCTGAAGATCCCCAGGCACTGGCTGAGCGTCTCGCATGGCTGGCAACAAACAGGTCGGTATTCAAACGGGATGAAATAGCCAAAGGGTGTGCGGCAAAATATAATTATCAAACAGTAGGGAAGATGTTTGCCGATTGGTACAAAGAAGTGCTTGCAAAATAAAGCCCTTCATGCTACCATGAAGGGCTTTATTTTAAATAGATAGAAGATCAGAATTTCAGTTTCTTCATATACTCTGCGTCATCCTTTGTGGCTTCGAGCGGGGTAGTGCCGGCATATTTCTCCTGCTCTACAATATAATATTGCATACCTGTTTTCTTTGCCGTCTTCAATATTTTAGCAAAGTCGATGCTGCCCATACCCAGCGTGCAGGTATCTGCTGCTTCTGTAGCGTTCTTTGTGCGATCTTTTACATGGCAGGCGCGGAAACGGTCCTTATATTTCTTTAACCATTCTTCCGGGTCCTGGCCGGCTGTGACCACCCAGTAAATATCCATTTCAAAATCGACCAGGGCTGGGTCGGTGCCTTTCATCAATACGTCTTGCGGAAACTGACCTTCCTGCTGTTTGAAGGTATAGTCATGATTATGGTAGGCAAAGCGGATACCGTTCTTTTTGCAGATCTCTCCTTTTGCATTGAACTCATCGGCGATCTTCTTGTAATCGTCCAGCGATTTTTGCGCTCCTTTGTAAGGGCAGATCAGGTATTTCATACCGATAGCTGCTGCTTCTGCTGCCTTTTGTTCAAAGTCTTTATTGATATCGCAATGGCTGGAGATGAATTCCATACCCAGATCGTCCATGTACTTTTTGAAATCAGTGTTGGTCATGCCCCAGAACAGGCCCTGCGGCCCTTCGTACCCTTCTATTTGCTTATAGCCAAAAGAAGCTACCTGTTTCAGGATGCCTTGTGGGTCTTTAGGCATATCATCCCGCAACGTATATAATTGCAGACCGAATTTGCTTAATGCTTTTGCCGTTTCTTCCTCTTCTTTCGACATGAGTTTGCAGGCCGATGGTGCGATTGCCAGGCCCAGGACAAGATTACTGCTTAATCGTAAGAAATCTCTGCGTTTATAATTCATTGGTAAAGATTTTTGAATAGTGGGTTTTATCAGCTCATCCAGGCCTTATCTCCTTTTTTATAAGGGAAGTCGCCGTCATATTTTCCTGGCACCGTCATATAGCGCAATGCTTTTGTGGCGCCAGGTTTGGAAGTGAAATAGCCTGTGAGAGTAAGCTGTTTCATCATGGTGAAATAATGGGGTTCCATTCTTTCCTTTTTGAAAGTTGTATTGCCTTTAGCTTTTTCTTCTTTTTCCTTTTCGTTCTGGGTTTTGTCAAACTCTCCTTTCTTCTTCTGGTACTGTTTAGCTTCCGTGTCGAGGCTTTGCAACAACTGAAGACGTTGCTCAGGTGTAGCTTTCATAAAGCTGGTCTTATGCATTGCTTCGCAGGCTTCATCCAGTTTGGCGATGCCTTCATGGAATGTTTTCTGATCATCTTCGTCATAGCAATCGTCTACCATCACTTTCATAAACTTTCCTATCTCTGCTTCCTTGGCGCCTGGTGTCTGGGTTTTGGGTAAGATCGTTTCCCCCACTTCATCCAGGAAAGCGATATCGCTTTCGGTAAAAGCGGCCCCTCCCAGTTTGGGTCCATTCTTACAACCAGTAAGGAACATTTCTCCGCCGATCAGTGCGGAGCCGGTGGCAAGAGCGATCAGTTTTAAAAGTTCTCTGCGTTCCATATAAGAAGTTTGTCGTTTTTGTGGTTAAATGTTTCCTTTCTTCAGTTCGCTTACAGCATAATCTGCTGCCCTTGCTGTGAGCGCCATATAGGTCAGTGAAGGGTTCACACAGGAAGCGGATGTCATACAAGCTCCGTCAGTCACAAACACATTCGGGGCATCCCATACCTGGTTATGACTATTAAGCACAGAAGTTTTAGGATCGCGGCCCATGCGTGCAGTGCCCATTTCATGGATGCCCATGCCTACCTGGTATTCTGAATCGTAGGTGTATACATCTTTTACACCGGCTGCTTCCAGCATTTCCTTGGCGTCAGCGATCATGTCTTTCCGCATTTTCAATTCATTCTCTTTGATCTCCACATCCATGTTCAATACAGGAAGACCCCATTTGTCTTTTACATTTTTATCCAACGAAATTTTGTTATCATGATAAGGAAGCATTTCCCCAAAAGCGGTCATACCCATGCTCCAGTTACCAGGTTCGCCGAGAGCGTCTTTGAAATCGCCACCGATTGTAAGTTCGGCTACTTTACTGCCCCAGCCGCTGCGGCCGGCACCGCCCTGGTAACCAAATCCACGTACATAATCGCGCTTGTCGCTATATACGTTCCGGAAGCGGGGGATATAAATGCCTGTAGGCCGGTAACCGAAAATATATTTGTCGTCGTAGCCATCCACTCTTCCGCTGGCACCGCAACGGAAATGATGGTCCATTACATTATGCCCCAGTTCACCGCTGCTGCTGCCCAACCCATCAGGCCAGATATCTGTAGCGGAGTTCATCAGCACCCAGGTGGAATTGAAAGCGGATGCATTCAGGAAAATTATTTTGGCTTTGTATTCGTAAGTCTTG
>OFTY01001276.1_pt1 | contig 11712 bp, 3 predicted proteins | sample 1775061 | NCBI WGS metagenome assembly OFTY01 (sample SAMN08195773, study PRJEB24354) | sludge metagenome | isolation source: sludge from phenol fed wastewater aerobic bioreactor B | place: India: Nagpur | collected 2016-09-16 | reverse complement strand
ACACGACGCTCTTCCGATCTGAGCAATGGCGGCAAATACCCGGTCAAGCTCATCTTCAGTTTCGGAACAGACGTAACGAAAGTGACGATGCCGGGTAACCGCCATTTGCTTTTTCTGGCGCTGGGCAATGTAGTGAAGAATGCGATCAAATTCTCCAACGGCGCTGCGGTACATTGTGAGTTGAACTATACCGGTAACCAGATCATCATCCTGATCAAAGATCAGGGCATCGGCATTCCCGCCGATGAAAAAGATAAAATATTCAGACCTTTTTACAGGAGCGCCAACGCCATCAGGTTTGACGGTTTCGGCATTGGCCTCTCTCTGACGGAAAAAATTATCCGTTTGCACAATGGCACGATTGAAGTACAATCGGAGCCCGGTGTTGGTACTACTTTCAGGTTTGTATTCCCCCGTTAATGCACATTAAATTTTTCTAACAGGTTTCTAACTGGTTCTCAACCTGCCTCTAAATATCCTCTAATAGGCCCCTCCTAGCTTTGCATTGATAAATAAAGACCTGTTAAAATCATTTTTATGCAATTGAAATCTATCTTTTTATGGATGGGCCTGATGATGCTCGCCGTTATTTCCCGCGCGCAGGAAAGGCTGGTCAAAGGCACCGTTACAGATTCCCTGTCAAAACAACCGCTGATCGGCGTGTCCGTTGCCGTAAAAGGCACAAAGACCGGCGTCGTTACAGATGTGAATGGCAACTATGCTGTTCAGGTGCCGGCACATGGAACGGCGCTTGTGTTTTCGTATGTGGGTTACAGTGATCAGGTGGTTGCACTTACATCGGGCAGCAATGTGGTGGATGTAACGCTTGCTGCGGCATCCAAATCCTTGTCTGGTGTGATCATCACGGGATACACCAGCCAGAGCAAGGCCAGAACTACCGGGGCTGTTACCAGTCTCCCCGTAGCGGTTACCACGCAGGCGCCGGTGGGATCATTTGACGTCATGCTGCAAGGGCGTGCTCCCGGATTGTACGTGGGAACGCCCACCGGTCAGCCCGGTGAGCCCGGCCGTGTTTCCATTCGCGGCCTCGGTTCCATTAACGGGGATGTGATGCCCCTGTACGTGGTAGATGGTGTGCCCATTGCCAATAATTCATTCGCAGCGTTGAACCCTGAAGATTTTGAAACGATCCACGTGCTGAAAGATGCAGCTTCCACTGCACAGTACGGTTCCCGTGCCGCCAACGGCGTGATTATGCTGACCACCAAAAAAGGGAAAGCATGGGAAGACGGGAAAGTGCGCGTGAATTATCGCGCCCAGTTCGGTGTATCTGCTGTCAACAGTTCCAAGTGGGACATGATGAATACATCGGAACGCCTTCGCTTTGAAGAGATATTACAGGATCCGGGATTGCCGGGATGGGCTTATTCCCGGAATAATCCGAATAAACTTGTAAATGGCACTTTGGTGCCTAAGACAACAGATGATTTTGCTTTCGGGGATCGTTACCTTGACAGTCTTCGCGCAATTAATACGGACTGGCGGAAGTACCTGCTGCGGCAGGGACACATGCAGTCGCATAACCTCAATTTGTCCGGCGGAAATGAAAACACCACCTTCTATCTGTCCGGCGCTTACTTTAAACAGGAGGGGATTGCGCTCAACTCCGGTCTTGAGCGATACAGTCTGCGTGCGAACATCCAGAACCGCGCCGGTCGTTTCCGGTCTACGCTGAACATGGGAATATCCTCTGCGGCTGTCAGGTATATACAGGATGAGGGTGTTGCGTCAGACGGAGGTGCGGCTACCGGTGGTGGTGGTATCACGGAAAAGAACCCGATCGCGGCTTTGTATTATGCGCTGCCTTATGAATCGCCTTATGGAATGCCCGGCCTTGGCCATTATGGGGCGAATGCACTGAATACATATGCCAATACCCTGAAGAAAGATAACCAGTTGAAAGGCGTGATGTCATTCAATGAAACAATACAGCTGAATGATGTTTTGCAATTGACAGGCACCGTTGGGATGGACTTTCAACAAACCACTGCTACCAACTATCTCAACCCCGATTCCTGGTACGGACAAATGGTGAGCAATGGTAACCAGGGTTCTTTGCAGAAGGGAGTGGCCAACCGACTGGGACTGGTAGCTACCGGCGGAGTGCGTTATAACAGGCAGTGGAAAAATGGTAATGAGATAGAAGCTAACCTGCTGGCGGAAGTGAACAAGATCAAAGGAGACGGCTTCGGGTTTACCGGATATGGTCTTGTTCCGGAGTTGCCGAAAACACCGGCGGGTATCACGCCCGGTTCGCCGGACAATAATTTCATTCCGGATATCTATGGGAATACTACGCCCAATCGTTTATTGATCTCACAGATCGCGTTGTTCCGGTATTCTCACGGTGACAGATACACGCTGTCTGCCAGCCTGCGCCGTGATGGCTCTTCGCAGGTGCCCGCGCAGAACCGGTATAAGTACTTTTACGCGTTGGGGGGCAGCTGGAATTTGCTGGCCGAGGAGTTCATGAAAGGCAGCCATGCTTTCAGCACATTGCGGCTGCGCGCCAGTTACGGTCTCACGGGTAATGCGGGCGGATTTACAAGCGACTATGGGTTCAGGACCTTATACGGACCTTCTTATTACAGCGGCCGCAAAGCGTTGATACCGCAAACGCCCGGTAATCCCGCTTATAACTGGGAGATGAACCGCATCGGTGATGTTGGGCTGGAGTTCGGTTTCTTCCGCAACCGCCTCCGTGGTGAAATAGATGTATATAACCGCGTGACGGAAGGATTGTTCGTTAACCGTAACCTCTCGCTCACCACCGGCTTCCCCGTAATGGCCGCCAATGCCGGCAAGGTACGGAACCGCGGTGTGGAACTGATGCTCGAAGGAGATGCGATCCGGCAAAAAGATCTGAAGCTGACGTTTGGTTTGAACCTCGCATATAACAAGAATAAAGTATTGAGCCTTGGTGAGGAAAAACAGCTCTTCACGGATGAAGCGACCATGAACCTCACAGGTCTTCCGCTGGGAAGCTTTTACGCCGTGCGCTGGAAGGGAGTGGACCCGCAGACCGGAGCGCCTGTTTATCTCGACAAAGATGGAAAGGAAACTAATGTCTATAGTACCGATGATGCAGTGCCTTTGAAAGCCACTTACGATCCTCCGTTGATCGGCGGTGTCACGACAAGTTTGACGTACAAACGCTTCGAGTTTTCCATGCTGGTGAGTTTCATCCGCGGTATGTATCGCCTGAACTACCCGAACCTGTATGCGCATTCCGGAAGCCCCAACTACCGCCAGTACAGCCAGTCGAAAGACATGCTCAACATCTGGCAGAAACCGGGAGATATCAGTGATTATCCCGGAGCACAGTATGCTACGCACTTTACCTCCCGCGATGTGATGAGCGCGGATTATGTAAAGCTCCGCAACATAACGGTCGGGTATAACATTCCCGTACCCCGTGGTATGACGAAAGCCATTCGCAACGCGAAAGTATTTGCAAGCGGACAAAACCTGTTGTCTATCATGAAATGGCGAGGGTTTGATCCGGAAGATGCCAATGATATCGCCCAGTATGAGTATCCCATGCCCCGCACCATTGCCGGTGGTATCAGTGTTTCATTCTAAAAACAAGACAAACCGCTTTTTATGATCCTTCCTACTTTCAAGAAACTGGCATTAGCGCTTGGCGCAATGACCATCATATACAGTGTTTCATCCTGCAATAAAATGCTGGACGTGAAACCGACCGACCAGGTGGATGGGAGTGAAATATTCAACTCCATCAGCACCGTAAACAAAGCCGTATTGGGCGTATATGCCGACTGGCAAACAGAATACATGCTCCGCATCGGATCCGTGATGGCAGACGAGTGCAGGATCGGCCTTAGGAACGCAGGTGTGAACGGTTCTGCGCAAAACCTTTTCAGATGGAGGTATGCCGCCGGCGATGCAGAGATCTCCGCACCCTGGGTCAATGCCTACCAGGTGATCAATCGTGCTAACAGGATACTGGAAGGCATTGACAAGGTTCCGGCTGATAACGAGGCCGACGTAAAAGCGCGCGCACAACTTAAAGGCGAGCTGCTGGCTATCCGTGCATTTGAACATTTCGAGCTTTACCGCGGCTTCAGTTTTTCCGGTGTTTATAACGCTGAAGCCTGGGCAGTGCCTTATGTTACGAGCACCGATATCAGCAATAAACCAGCCAGACCCACATCTGCAGCATTCTTCCAGGCGCTCGGCAAAGACATTGAAACCGCTGTGCCGTTAATGGAGAATGAAGATAATAAGGATGTTACAAGGATGAACATCCTCGCCCTATACGCCCTCCAGTCACGCGTAGCGCTCTACACCGGCAACTGGCAGACCGCCGTGGAAAGCGCCACCAGGGCGATCGGGAAAGTACCGCTGGCCGGCAGGGACGAGTTCCCCAATATCTGGACGGACCAGGGCAATGCGGAAGTGCTTTTCAGGCTCCGGAGAACGAACCAGAGCACCTTACGCCCCGGCGATATCTGGCGCAACGGCACATTGGGCATCTACTATTTTGCACCCTCCCTGAAATTGCTTGCCGCGTACGATCAGCAGAACGACGTCCGCTACGCCAGCTATTTTTATAATGATCCTTCCCTTGCCGCCGGCGGGCAGCTGACCGATGTGATCGGGAAATATGCCGGCACGCAGGGCGCCGTTAACCTGAACGATGTAAAAGTATTCCGCATCGCAGAGATGTACCTGATCCGTGCGGAAGCGTACCAGCACCTGGGCCGCCTTGAAGATGGCTCCGCGGATCTGAATATACTGCGAAGCGCCCGGATCAACGGATATGTGCCAAAGATTTACACCGATGGTGCAAAGCTGCTGAACGCTATACTCACGGAGCGTTTCCGGGAACTGCCCTTTGAAGGGCACCGCTACTTCGACCTGAAGCGGCTGGGTCTTCCCGTAACGCGCCTTGCTGCCGATCTGCAACAGGGCGATACCCAAACAGACCTGGCGTTTACGGATCAATATTACTATCTGCCTGTTCCGCAGGCAGAAACACTCGCTAACCCGAACATTAAACCCAATAACCAAGGTTGGTAGGCGCTCCGGATCTCCGGAGGGCAGATGAATAAAGCGGACGTCCACAGTCCGCGAGCATGCACCCTGAAGCGGATGACTTAACCGGTCATCCGCTTTTTATTTTCATATCAATTCCCTAAATTGAGGAAGTTTTGCAAACGTTTGCATAGTGTCGCGATTTTTACCACGTTCGTACCTATTTATTCATCTCAATCCTCATCCAATGAGAAAATTAATGCTACTCCTCGCACTGTTTGCCTTCTTTCACTCCCATCTGCAGGCCCAGGCCACGGAATATACGCTGATCATGGATCGCGTCCGGGCGGATCAGCAGGCCTCCGTTTCCGGGAATATCTCTTCCCTCGATAATGGCGTGACCACCAACCTGGCCTCCCTGCAGAATGACGGATCCTGGGCGGACATCAGCTATGCCTACAGTGCTACCTCCTACACTGCGGACACACATCTGGCCCGCGTGAAGAACTTTGCACTGGCGTATTCCCTGCCCACCAGCAGCTACTACAGCAACGACACGCTTTTTCAGGCGATCATTCAAAGCCTTGCATATTGGAACCAGGCCGATCCGCAAAGCTGGAACTGGTATCATAACCAGATATCCAATCCGCAGCGCCTCGGCGAGATCATGATCGTGCTGTATCCCGGTCCGCAATTGCTGCCGGATACGCTGAAGAATAAACTCCTCACCCAGATGAACCGTGGCAACCCCGCCGCGCAAACAGGTGCCAACAAACTGGATGTAGCTACCCACTTCATCTACCGCGCCTGCCTCACCGCCAACGCCAGCCTGATGCAAACGGGCGTTACAGAGGCTTTTAATCCTATTTCCTACACAACGGCGGAAGGTATTCAGCATGATCTTTCCTATCAGCAACATGGTGCTCAATTATACATTTTTGGTTACGGCTCCGTACTGGTGAGCGGCGAGATCAATATAGCCACTTACCTGCAAGGCACTTCCTACGCTCTTAGTGGAACGAAACTGACGCTGCTGGCGGATTTTGTGCGGAAGGGGTTCCTGGCGCCAATCCGCGGCCGGAACATCGATTTCAGCGTGAACGGTCGCAGTATCAGTCGTACCAACAATCTCAGTCAGGGTGGCATATGGGGACTGATCTCGAAGATGAAAGCGCTGGACAGCGCGAACAGTGCAGCATACGATCAGGCAATTGCCCGCCTGCGCGCGCAGCAACCACCTTCTTACATGATAACGCCCGGTCACACACAGTTCTGGCGTTCGGATTACACGGTACATCACCGGAGCAATTATTTCTTCGGGTTGAGGAATGTATCTACCCGTACGGCTAAATCGGAAAATGGGAATGGCGAGAACCTGAAAGGATATTATTTATCAGATGGCGCTACCAATACGATGGTAAGCGGACTGGAATACGATAACATCTTCCCGATATGGGACTGGAGCAGGATCCCCGGCACCACAGTCCCCTACATCACAACGTTCCCTTTGCGCACGGCCTGGGGCGTGAACATGGGCACTGCGGCTTTTGTTGGAGGCGCTTCGGATTCCCTGTACGGAGTTTCCACTTATGCCATGAATGATTACAGTACCACGGCAAAGAAATCGTGGTTCTTCTTCGATGATGAAGTAGTTTGTTTGGGCGCAGGGATCACCTCTACCGCTTCACAGGCGATCAATACCACCGTGGAGCAAAATCTGAAGAACGGCGCGGTGACGGTGTCTGCGAATGGCACGACAGACACGGTGGCTACAGGCTCCTATACCTACAACAACCTGAAATGGATATGGCACAATAACATCGGATATTATTTCCCGTCCGGCGGCAATCTCGCACTCAGCACGCAAACGCAAACAGGCAACTGGAAGAGCATCAACACCGGCGGCAGCACTACCAACATTACGAAGAATGTGTTCAAACTCTGGGTGGATCATGGAACACAACCTTCCAACGCGAGTTATGCCTACTATGTACTTCCCGGTAAAGCGCTGGCAGACGTGCAGCAGTACGACACTTCGGCCATCCGCATCCTTGCCAATACCAGCGCCGTACAGGCCGTTAAACATAAGGGTCTGAATATCCGGCAGATGGTGTTCTTCCAGGCAGGCACTTACACCTACGATTCCGTGACGATCACGGTGGATCATCCCTGTGCGATGATATTGAAGAATATCGGCAGTAGTAATGTGCAGGTGAGTATTGCAGATCCGGCGCAGGCTTTCAGCCAGATCAATGTTTACCTGACGCTGCCGGGCATTGATTCCGTGCGGTTGCTCTCCTGCTCCATGCCCACCGGTCCCTATGCAGGAAGCACCGTGGTATATACCGTGAACAGCACTACACCGGTCTATCGTCCGGAGGGTATCCTGCCTGTGGCGGATTCCTACGTTCGGGACGGCAGTTATGCGAATGATAACTATGGGGGACAAAGTATACTGACGGTGAAAGCAGACGGTACCGGCTATACGCGGGAGACCTTTCTGAAATTCGATCTTTCCGGTTTAACCGGCAGCTACGTAGCCGCGAAACTGCGCCTGACCATTTCCGGCGCCAATACGGACGCCGGCACCACCTCCTGGAACGTTCATTATCTCAGTAACGACAGCTGGACGGAGACAGGGCTTACCTGGAATAACAAACCGGCCACAGGCGCACTGCTGGCCACACAGCCAGGCCGTACCAGCGGCGTGGTGGAGTGGGATATCAGCCAGCAGGTGATCTCCGAGCTGGCAGGCGATAAAATACTTTCCCTCCGGGTGTCTTCTACTACTGCCGGCGCCAAAACAGATGCTTCCTTTTATTCCCGCGAAGCCAGCGTGCAGGCATCCGCACCGCGGCTGATCCTGGAAACTTCCCGCAGCACTACCGCCATTGCAGATGCATACGTACGCAACGGTACTTACGGAAATACCAACTACGGCTCCGTTACCTCGCTTGTGCTGAAGAAAGACGGGGACGGTTACGCGCGGGAAGCTTTCGTGAAGTTTGATGTAAGTAATGTACCGCCCTTAGCGGACACAGTGAAGATGCGGATCTATGTGAACTACGCGAATACAGATATTGCCACCACGGGCTGGTCGCTGTATTTCGTGAATAACGACAGCTGGACGGAGAGCGGCATCACCTGGAATAACATGCCTGTTACCACTTCTCTCATCGGTACCGTCACCGGAAAACCGGCGGGCAATTATATGGACTGGGATGTTACAGGTATCGCGCAAAGCGAACGTGCCGGCGATGGCATCTTATCGCTCAAATTAGTATCCACCACTACCGGCGCCAAAACAGACGGTTCCTTCAGTTCCCGGGAAACTGCCGACGATCTGCAAAAGCCCACTCTGATGGCTTATGCCGCCGGGGGGAATCCGCTGTTACTAAGCGCTGCGGCAAAGGAATTCACGACTCCCGTCAGCACCGTGAAATTATTTCCCAATCCGGTTTCCGGCATAATGACGATAGAAAGCAAAGTATCTTACGACAGAGCCGAACTGCGGGATGCGCGGGGCGGATTGATGCGGTCCGTTATGTTGAAGGATCAACAGAAATTTCAGATCGATATGACGGCTTTTCAGCAGGGCATCTATTTTTTGCACTTGTTTGGAAAAGACGGAGTGCGGGTGGAGAAGGTGGTGAAGGTGAAGTAAAGGAGGTTTAAGGGAGAGGGCTTTCCGGTATCGAACCGGGAAGCTCTTCCTTTTCTGCATATTCCGAAGGCGTTTTGCCGAACTGTTTCTTGAACTCCCTGCTGAAATATTTCCGGTCCGCATACCCTACCATGTACGCCACCTCATACACGGTATGCTCCCGCTTCCGGATCAGCATCGCGGCTTTTTTGAGGCGCAGGGATTTTACAAAGTCGTTGACGGACATATTGGTGACGGCTTTCAGCTTTCTGTACAACACCGGCTGGCTCATCGCCACCTTGCGGGACAACATCTCCACACCAAACGCCGGATCATCCATGTGCTCTTCCACCAATTGCATGACCTTTTGCAGGAAAGCAGCATCCACACTGTTTACCATCGTATCGTTCTCCGGCGGATTGAAATTGGTTTGCAGCTGCCGGCTGAACTTCTCCCGCATTTTTTCCCGCGCAGTGAGCAGGTTGCGGACGTGCAGTTCGAGGATTCTTGTGCTGAAGGGTTTGGTAAGATAAAGGTCCGCTCCGGTCTCCAGTCCGCTCACATAATCTGCCTGCGAGCTTTTGGCGGTAAGCAGTATTACGGGTATGTGGCTGGTACGCTCATCCGTTTTGAGCTGATGACAGAAAGCCAGTCCATCCATTTCCGGCATCATCACATCGCTGATCACGAGGTCGGGGATTTGTGTGGTGGCAACTTCCAGGCCCAACGCCCCATTCTCGCTTTCCATGATCTGATAAGCAGGTTGCAGGGTTTGTACAATGAGGCTGCGGAGCTCAGGATTGTCTTCCACAATCAGTATCGTAAATGACTGTCCACCGGCAGCCGTATCGCTGATGGCAACTGGCTGAACTGTTGCTGTGGACGTTGTTCCCAGACTTTCTGCAGCCTGATCTCCCAATATATGTTGCGTTCCTTCAAAGTGCGCTTTCCCCTGCAACAGGGTAACGGTGAAAGATGTTTTCCCTTCTTTGTCAGCAGATGCGGGTCTGCTTTCTGCCGTGATCGTCCCTTTATGCAGCTCCACGATATTCTTTGACAACGCCAGCCCGATGCCATAACCGGTGTTCTGCAATCCATGATCGGCTACCTGGAAGAAGTTAGTAAAGAGCTTATCCAGGTACTCCGGTGCAATGCCCCGCCCGTTATCTGTAACTGTTACCTTTACCGTTTTGCCTTCCTGTGCGGCATGCAATAATATTTGTCCGCCATCCGGGGTGAACTTGAAGGCATTGGTCAGCAGGTTGAAGAAAACTTTTCCCAGCTGCTCCCTGTCAAAATACAGGAAAGCATGATCCATGCTGTGAATGAAAGAAATGCTGATGTGCCGCTGCTGGGAGAGTTCTTCAAAAGTACGATAGACCTCCTGCAGGAAAGGGATAAGATCCTGTTCCGCCACCTGCATCCGGAGATGATGGGTTTCGGCTTTCCGGAAATCCATCAGTTCGCTGACCAGCCGCAGTAGCCGGTCTGCATTTTTCTTCATGCCGGCCAGCTGTTCACGCATGGGCGTGTTTTGTTTCAGCGTCTCCATCATCTTTTCTACCGGCGCCATCAGCAACGTAAGATGGGTGCGGATCTCGTGGGAGATATTGGTGAAAAAATTTAGTTTCACCTGGTGTAGCTCTTCTTCTTTTTTCAGTAAAGCGCGCAGGAAGAAAAAGCGGGTGACGAAAAAGAAAATGCCGGCCGCCAGTATCGCGTAAAGACAATAGGCCCACCAGGTGCGCCAGAAAGGAGGTAATATCTCTATGTTCAGCCGTACCGGCTCACTCCAGACGCCGTCATTATTAGCCCCCTTGACCTGAAAAGTATAAGATCCCGGTGGAAGATTCGTATAGGTGACGGCGTTATTGTTCGTTTCATTCCATGCACGGTCCGCCCCCTCGAGCTTGTAAGCATAGCGGTTCTTGTCGCTTTTGATATAGTTCAGCAATGCGTATTCAATCGTGAATACAGCCTGTTTGGGCGCAAAGCGGAGAGATTTTGTAAGACTGATATTCTGTTTGAGCAATCCGTCTTTCTGTGCAACGCCCACCGGTTCGTTGAACAGCCGCAGGCCGGTGAACACCATCGGTGCGGGATGGGTATTGGCGGCGATCTTGTCCGGATAAAAACTGGTGATGCCATTAAAACCGCCGAAGAAAAACTCGCCTTTACTGTCCCGCAGGAAAGAATTGTAATTGAAATTATTACCGGCGAGACCATCGCTGGTGGTATAGGTCTGGAAAGTGTTCCGGGCCGGGTCGAATTTAGCAAGACCATTATCCGTACTGATCCAGAGAAATTTCCGGTCGTCTTCCAGCAGGCCCATGACGTTGTTGTTGGGCAGGCCGTCTTTCTCTGTGAACAGTTTTGTGGTGCGGAGGTCGGGGGAATATTGCAGCAGGCCGCCATAATAGAGGCTGACCCAGATGTTGCCACCGGAATCTTCCTGGATCGTATTGATGTAAAGGTCTTTTCGCAGCCGCTGCAGGCTGTCGCCGGTCATCACATACAACCCGCCGATCCCTCCCACCCAAAGCCGGTGTTTGGAATCTTCCAGCAATGTGCGCACGGAGAGTGTGCTGCAAGGGCCGGCTAATGTAGAATCCGCTTCACTGGTCAGTTCCCTGCCTTTGCGATGGAACAGTTGCAGGCCCGCGCTGGTGCCCACCCAGAATCTGCCTCCGGCGGTTTCCTCCAACGCCGTCACCTCCAGTATACAGGATGCCGTATTCTGTGGATCGAAGAGATATTTCCGGAATGTTCCTTTGCCGGGTTCGAGGAGGTTCAGTCCTCCGCCGTGCGTGCCTACCCAGATGTTTCGGTCGGCATCCTGGTAAACGACTTTCACGAGGTTGGAGCCGAGGCTGCCGGCATTTGTGGGGCTGTGTTTGTAATAGGTGTATTGATTGGTTTGCCGGTTGAGGTAATTCAATCCGCCTCCTTCCGTGCCGATCCAGAGATGGTGCTGCGGATCTTCCACAATATTGCTGATCACGTTATTGCTCAACCCGGTTCTGGTATCGCCGCTTTGTAAGGTGATAAAA
>OFTY01001271.1_pt1 | contig 11738 bp, 11 predicted proteins | sample 1775061 | NCBI WGS metagenome assembly OFTY01 (sample SAMN08195773, study PRJEB24354) | sludge metagenome | isolation source: sludge from phenol fed wastewater aerobic bioreactor B | place: India: Nagpur | collected 2016-09-16 | reverse complement strand
CTGTGACTGGAGTTCAGACGTGTGCTCTTCCGATCTTTGTAAAAGAGAAGTATCCTGTCCAGTGCTTTCATTAAACAATAAGAATGTTAGCAGTCCCCCAAAAAAAGATCCCTTTAATATACGCTTCATGTCTTTAGCGGCATTAATATCTTCTAAAATAACGTTTCCCTGTCACACCTGACCACTATTTATAAAAACCGGGGATGATTGAATTGTTATTTAAAATGCTGATGTAACCGGCGCTGGTGCGGGATTTAACATCGTTGCGTCGCACTCTTCAACGATTGAAAAAAGGTACGGCGTTAAAAAGAAAAACCGTTCAGGTTTTCAATGATCCTGAACGGTCTTACCAAAGTTGTAAGTAACGAATAAAATAATTGTCCTTTCGAAACTACTGCTAATTTCCGAAATTCCTCCGATCATTTTGCTTTCCCGATCCTCCCCAAATGCGTGTCCTGGAAACCGCTCACCAGCTTCAATCCATAACCGAACACACGATCCATGGATGAATGGGCAAAAAGGATGATACCGATGAACACCCATATTTCGTTCGCAGTATAAGTGCCGATCAGGTATATGATAATCGCTACCGCCTTATGATGAAAGAAGTTATAAATATAAGCACCGGTTCGGGCGTTGGCAAGATACCCTAGCATGCTGAGGTCCGGCAATAGCAGGCATCCCCAGAACCACCACCATGAAATCGTACATTGTTGTTCGAACATCAGTAAAGCCAGCACAAACATGGCGGCTTCTTCCAGTTTAATGAGTTTGGACATATGATCAGCGCATTCATTAAAGCAGCAAAGCTCAAATTAAAATACCGGATAAAAAAATCCCTGACCCCGGGGATCAGGGATTTCCCCCTAAATTTCTTTAGCCATCAGATCAATACAACATCCTTGTCTTGATCGTATGGTTCACCTCCTTCAGCAAAGCAAACGCTTCCTGAGAAAGCTTGGAATCCACATCCAGCACCACATACCCGATCTGGTCGTTCGTTTTCAGATACTGGCCCAGGATGTTAATCTGTTTGTCAGACAATGCCTTGTTGATGGCGGACAATACGCCCGGTACGTTCCGGTGGATATGCAGGATCCGGTGCGTATTTTCTATTGCCGGTACGCTGATCGCCGGTACCGTATGGGAGCCGAAGCTGGCACCTTTCTCCAGGTAGTTCAGCATTTTGCTGCTCACATCCAGCCCGATGTTGTGCTGGGCCTCTTCCGTACTACCACCGATATGCGGAGTAAGGATCACGTTGGGCAGCTTCTGCAGAGGAGTGCTGAATGCAGCGCCGTTCTTCTCGGGCTCTACGGGGAATACGTCCACCGCAGCTCCGGAAAGCTGACCTTTCTCGAGTGCTTCCTTCAGATCGTCCAGCTCCACTACCTCTCCCCTGGCGTAGTTCAGGAAAATAGCACCTTTCTTCGCATATTTGAGGGTCTGTTTGTTGATCATATTCGCCGTGCTCTTGTTGGATGGCACGTGCAAAGAGATGATATCTGCCTGGCCGAAAAGCTCTTTGAGCGTACGGATCTGGGAAGCGTTGCCCATAGGCAGTTTGGTTTCCACATCATAGTACAGCACATTCATACCTAACGCCTCCGCCAGTACGCTCACCTGGCTGCCGATGTTCCCGTATCCCACGATGCCAAGGGTTTTCCCGCGCAGCTCGTAACTGCCGGTGGCTTCTTTCATCCACACACCGCTATGCGCAGCAATATTCTTGTCGGGAATACGACGGATCAGCATGATGGACAATCCGATCACCAGTTCCGCCACCGAACGGGTATTGGAATAAGGTGCATTGAACACCGCAACGCCCTGCTCTGTGGCACTTTTCAGATCCACCTGGTTGGTACCGATGCAGAAACAACCGATGGCCTGCAACTTCTTCGCCGCCTGCAGCACAGCCGCCGTTACCTGCGTTTTCGAACGGATACCCAGCAAATGGACGTCTTTTACAGCTTTGATCAATTCTTCCTCGCTGAGGGCGCCGGTAACTTTCTTTGTATTAATGTAACCTGCCTCTTTGAACTCCGCTACCGCGGCATCGCTGATGTTTTCCAGTAAAAGGATGTTGATCTTCTCCTTCGGATAACTTGTTAATTTTTTCTGGCTCATGGTGCTGGTGATAATTCTACTATGACAGAAACGTGACAATCAATGGTGGTTTTTTGTCACTAAAAGTCCACAAACCTAGGGGAGTTTCGGCAAAATTCAAATACAGCACCCGGCAAATTAGAGATTGGTCAAAAAACAGTGCCTCAATTTGCGTTTTTTGAATAATTTCCCCATTTCTACGCTTGTCAGGCATGAAAATTGCTGCCATAAGTGGTTGGTTTTAAATTGTTACAGCAGCACTAAGATTTTAAATGAAGCGTTTTAAGGCAATTGTTATTACAGCCGTATCCACAGGTTCCATCATATATGCCGGATGCAACAGCAGCTCCGCTCACCGGAATAACGAAAAAAAAGAAGTCAAACCAGTCTCCTCCATCTATACGCTGGGATTGAGCGAAGCAGAACAAAAAGCGATCTTCAATAGTCCGCGCAGCAGGCAGATCCGGCAGGATGCAGCCGAACTCATGCAGGCAAGGCTCTCCCCTTCCGTCTTTAGCGGCGGCGTATTGATCGCGCGAAAAGGAGTGGTGCTCTACGAACATTATCAGGGCGAAGAAAGCCACGCTACCAAAGCCCCTGTGACAGACAGCTCTTCCTTTCAGCTGGCTTCCGCCTCCAAACCCTTTACCGGTATGGCTGTTCTCACGCTACTGGAAAAAGGGAAATTGAGCCTCGAGGATCCTTTGCAGAAATATTTCCCTGACTTTCCCTACGCAGGTATTAACATCCGCATGCTGCTCAATCATCGCAGCGGCCTGCCCAATTATTTGTATTTCTGCGACAGTCTGATCCAGGATAAATCACACTTTCTCACCAATGACGAAGTGATCCGGATGATGATTGAACATAAACCACCCACACAATATCCGCCGGACAGGCGTTTCAATTACTGTAATACGAACTATCTCCTGCTGGCTTCGATCATTGAGAAGGTAAGCGGACAAAAATATACAGACTATCTCCAGCAGACTTTTTTCACTCCGCTCGGAATGATCCATACTTTCGTAGCTGATCCCTCGCAGCCCTCCCGTGCCCACCAGACGGTCAGTCATCTCTTTAACTGGCGCCCCGAGCCGGACAACAGTTTCGATGGCGTAGTAGGCGATAAAGGCATCTACAGCACAGTGCAGGATATGCTGAAATGGGATCAGGCCATCTATTCCGGTAAACTCCTCAAGCCGGAAACCCTGCAGGCCGCATTCACGCCTTACAGCAACGAAAAACCGGGGATCAAAAACTATGGCCTCGGATGGCGCCTGCTCGTGTACCCTGACAGTACTAACAAAATCATTTACCATAACGGATGGTGGCATGGTAACAATTCCGTTTTCTATCGTTTTATCAAAGACTCCACTACATTGATTATTCTCGGGAACCGCTACAATCGCGGCATCTATCAATCCGTAAAACCCTTCAGGGAGATCCTCGGCCACGGGGACGGAGAAGAAGCCGGGGATGAATAAAAAAGGGCTGATCCGGTGAATCAGCCCTCTGGTATCAAACAACAACATTGAATTACTGCAACACCAGTTCCACCACAGGTATCTCCACATCCGGTTTTTGCGCCGGAAGGTTCAGCACAACGTCCTCTCCTTCCTGTTTCGCAATGCGGAGCTCTGAATTGTCGTGCAGGAACTGGGCGTACTTTACTTTCCCTTTATATCCCGGCAGCACCAGAGATTTCCTGTATTCCAGCAGGTGAACGTACAGGCGGTTGCTGGCGGGATGATATGTAAGCATTGTATTTTCAGGCGTTTTAAAAGCTGCCGGTGCATAAGTACAGTTATAAATAGCGCGACTGTTGCCGTGCATCCATTTACCGATATTCGCCAACGCATTTTGCGCACGCTGATCAAACTCCCCGCGGGCGGTGGGCCCTACATTCAGCAGGAGGTTACCGCCATTGCTCACGGAACCGATCAGCAGCCGCAGCAGCTCCTGTGTGCTTTTCCAGGAGTTTTCGTCGCGGTGGTAGCCCCAGGAACCGGAAAAGGTCTGGCAGGTTTCCCAATATTTTCCGTGGTATTTGGCCAGCTCTTCCACTTTCACCTGTTCCGGTGTTTCAAAGTCCTGACCATCTTCATATTCCTCCAGGTTGAGGCGATTATCTACAATGATACCGGGCTGCAGCTTGCGGATCATTTTCAGCAGTTCCACCGAACCCCAGTCATCCCTCCCTTTCCCGCGCTTGCCGGGGTAGGAAAAATCCAGCCACAATATGTCGATCTTGCCGTAATTGGTGAGCAGTTCGGTGATCTGGTTACGCATATACTGACGGTAAGCCGCCATATCCCGATGCTGGTTCATACGGTCGTAAGCACTGTCTGATTCCGGCTTGGGGCGGGAAGGATGCAGTCTGTCTATCGGGAATTGAGGATGATGCCAGTCAATCAGCGAATAGTAGAATCCCACGCGAATACCTTCCGCGCGGAAGGCGTTCACGAATTCCTTTATCAGATCGCGCTTTGCGGGGGTATTGACAGCTTTATAATCCGTGTATTTCGAATCGAACAGGCAAAAACCCTCATGGTGCTTGCTCGTTAGCACGGCATATTTCATGCCCGCGGCTTTGGCCTGCTTTGCCCAGAGTTTCGGATCAAAATTATCCGGGTTAAACAGATCGAAATACGGCTGATACTGGGCGTCTGTAAGGCTTTCATTATGCTTTACCCACTCGTGTCGCGCGGGCATGGCATACAGTCCCCAGTGGATGAACATCCCGAAACGGCTGTCTGTCCACCACTCCATCCTTTTTTTCTTCTGCTCCGGAGTCTCCGTCCCGATCTTTTTTTTCTGCGCCAGAACGAAGTTCCCTAACGCTAACAGGCACACGAAAAATAATGCTGTTTTTCTCTTCATATGTTTTTATTTATCCTGAAACAATCTGAAATTTTCGATCCCTTACAAAACCCGGTGTAGTAGTGATGGGTACTGCCAACCCGCAGGCAGTGATCTCAAGGCGCGGGAGGCCGGTTGCTTAAGAGCGGCAAAAATGTAATTGCGGGCGATAGTGAAGAGAAAAGCCCGGAAATGCGTAACATGTTCCGGATGACGGTGCTTCAGCCGGACCCGTTCCTGCTCATTTTTGGTTGACGTATTCATTACACTACTACGTAACAGTCAAATTACCAATTGCCTGTAATTACGTGTGTAGTATCTTCTCTCTTTAAAATATTATTTTAACGGGCAAAAAAAATCCGCCCTGCGTTGTATCTGTAGTAGCAGGGCGGAGAGGATTATTGCATGAAACTGCCATGTTTCATGTCATTCTATCAACCTATTTATGCGAACTAAAACCTGTAACCTATTGATTACTTTTGAGTGGCAGGAGCTTTCGCTTCTTTCTTAGCGTGGTGTTTTTTACCAGCTTCTTTCTTTTCCTCTTTCTTTTCTTCTTTTTTCTCTTCTTTCTTTTCTTCTTTCTTCTCAGCTTTCTTAGCTGCTTCTTTCTTCTGAGCAGGTTTTGCTGCAGGAGCTTGCTGAGCGTTTACGGCATTGATACCACCAGCTGTGATCATTACGGCTGCCATCAGAATTGCGATCTTTTTCATGTTGTTTTTTTGTTTTGATTGTGAAGAATGAATATTTATAACAAATTTTTTATCGTTCATGTAATGCATCATAAATGGATAACTGGTTCTTCGAGATCACCATATCTCCGGGCTCGAGCCCTTTGCTGATGTAGGTGATGTTATCCAGTGATTTCGCTACTTTCACTTCCCGGGTATCGATGTTAAACTTATCCCGGAACACCAGTACGAAATTCCGGCCTTTATCAAAGATCACCGCGGAAGAAGGAATGGATGCCATTTCATTTCCATCACGGTAACGGAATCTTACATTGGCCACCATTTCAGGTTTCAGGAGCGATCCTTTATTATCGAGCTTGATTCGCACTTTCACTGTTCTTATCGTCGTATCCTGCTCACCATACACTTTATCAACCTGTCCCCTGAATATCGTATCCGGGTAGCTTGCAGTGGTTACTTCTGCCATATCCCCTTCCCTGATCTTTGCCGCGCCACTATCAGGAATACTGGTTGTGATCCATACCTGGCGGTGGTTCCGGACTTTTTCCGGCGTTACTTCACCTGGCAACCGCAACTCACTCTCTACCGGCCTTACCACCGTTGTGTCAATCCGGATGGTGGATAACATGGTATCGCTCAGTACAAAGGTGGTTGCTTCCGTTTGCTCCGTCTGACTCCGCTGCTTGCAGCTGACTGAACCGTGCATGATCACCAGGCATACAACAGGAAGTATAATTGCTTTCATCCCCAACCAGTTAATACATAATATAAAAGCTGCAGGTCAAAGATCAGGCCGGCTCACCAGTAGCATCGACAGGAAAACGTTTCTGCTGATCCCACTGGCAGAACCGGCTGATTACTCCCTAGTAACTGTTGCAGATCTAGTAAGGTTACCGGATCATGCCGGTGCAAATTCTGATAGTCAGCTTTCATTGTCAACACAAATCTCAGGAGGATCGATTAAAGGAGGCTTTAAGAAAAATTAAAATGACATTAAAATTTTTAAAGGTGCGGGAGTTGAACTGTAAACACAGTCCCCTTGCCGGTTTCAGACAGTACGGTAAGCTGTCCCCCGTGCAGCTGCACGATCTTCTTGCATATGGAGAGTCCTAACCCATGTCCACGGATAGTTTGGGCGTTTCTACCCCGATAAAAGGGTTCAAATATCTTGTCCAGATCTTCAGCCGGGATGCTGTTTCCGGTGTTTTTTACGCTGATCAGGATAAAACGGCTGTTAAAATCGAAGGTCACCCTGGCCGTCTGATCATCCGAAAACTTGCAGGCATTATCCAGGAGATTGATGAAAAGTATCTTCAACAGGCTTTCATTGCCATTACAGGTAACAAAGGTATCCTGCTCGGGCTCTTTCAGGAACTGCATGTCTGCTTTACAGGCCGTTTTCCGCTGCAGGCGGATCATATCCCCGGTTTCAAACAACAATTCGTCGATGCGTACGGGATTGAATACGAATTCCTGGCTGTTCAGCTCTGATTGTGCCAGCTGTAGCAGTCCGTTCGTTAATTCAGAGAGGCTTTCGGCATCTTCCAGTACGGAATGCAATACAGCTTCGTATTCTTCCGGGCGCCTGCCTTTGGCCAGGATCACTTGCAGCTGGCTGATAATGGCTGCCAGCGGGGTTCTCAGCTCGTGCGATGCGTTGCTTACGAAACTCTTCTGCAGGTCAAAAGAATGGCTCAGGCGCTGCAGCATCGTATTAAAGTTAGCGGCCAGCTGTGCGATCTCATCTTTCCCTTTTGCGGCTACGCGCGTATCCTGCAGGTTGTTGGCATTGATCGTATCCACCTGCTCCACCAGCTTGTCAATAGGCTGCACCATCTTACGGGCGAAGAAATACCCCACCCCTACGAGCGCCACCACCGCCACGATCAACTCTATGAAAAGGATCTGCTGAAGGTTCTGCAGGTTTTGAAAACCGTATTTATCAAAGGAAGATACCAGTACGAGTACGGACACATTGTCTTCCGTATAATAGATCCCGGCGGCTTCGCCATTGGGATCGTTCCGGATGTAGCGCCGGTATTTCTTAATGTAGTCCAGCAGATACTTCGGCGTACGCACGGCGGTGTCTTTCATATTGGTATACAGCAGATCGTAATTATCGCTGTATACGAGAATGGTTTCGCGGTAAAGGTCCTGGAACGTAGTCTTATCCAGCTTCCGCAGGAGACCAATCTGCACCTGGTCATTTTCAATGATCACGCTGCCGATGGATTTGGCGCGGTATTCCAGCCTGTCCACATACTCGGCACGGCGGCTTTGTGCGGAGAAATAATAAGCCAGTACTGCGAAGGTGATCAGCAACAGGGCGGCTGACAGGGTATAGTAAAGGGCAATTTTATATTTGATCTTCATTCTTCAGACAAATAATAGCCCATGCCGGTTTTGGTGTGGAGTAATTTCTGTTCGTGATCTTTATCTATTTTCTTACGGAGGAAGTTCATGTATACTTCTATCACGTTGGTGCCTGTATCAAAATCGATGTTCCATACTTTTTCCGCGATCATCAATTTGGAAATCACTTTCCCCTTGTGCAACGCCAGCAGTTCCAGCAGCTGGTATTCCTTGGCCGTAAGCGGGATCTTCTTCCCTCCGCGCCAAACCTCCTTGCGTTCGCGGTCTATTTCGAGATCGGCGATCACCAGTTTGTAACGGCTGTTCTGGGTCATTTCCGCCCCGGCCCGTTTGAGGAATACACGGATGCGCGCCAGCAGTTCGCGGAAGTCGAAGGGTTTGACGAGATAATCATCCGCTCCCAGTTCAAAAGCCTGCATCTTGTCTTCCATGCCACCGAGCGCAGTAAGCATGATCACCGGCACTTTGTTGTTCCGGCGGCGAATCACCTCACAGATCTCGTACCCGTTATTGTGCGGCAGGTTGAGGTCGAGGATAACGAGGTCGTAATCATGATTGGCGGCGAGGCTCTTCCCCATCCGGCCGTCATACGCTACTTCCACCTCAAAACCATTCTCTTCCAATCCCATTTTTACGGCATTGGCCACTTTCACTTCGTCTTCTACGATCAAGATCCTTTGCATAATCCTGCTAATCTAGGAAAAAAAGTGTTAATCCTCCATCGTGTGCTTGCGGTTGGGCAACACATTTTCGCGGGTCCAGGTAATGCGTTGTTTGAAAGGATGGCTGCGGACAGGGCATTCACTCAGCAGGCAGAACTGGCAGCTGGCCGGTATACAGGGATCCATATGGATAAAGAATTCTACTTCATGCCCGTTCAGCTCGCGGTTCACGATCTCCTCCATGGCTTTCACTTCATCATGGGCCTGACTGAGCTCGAGGTAATACGGGAGCGTGATGTGACAGTCGATATGATAATTATTCCCGTACTGCTGCACCCGCATATTATGCACATCTACCCAGGAGGTGCGGCGATGTTCATTCAGGATCGCGCTCAACCTGTCTACCACCTGCATATCCGTTTCATCCATCAGGCCCGAAATGGATTGCCGCATCAGCCGATACCCTTGCAGCAGGATGAGCAAGCCCATCACTACAGACACTGCCGGGTCTATCCAGTTAAAGCCGGTGAAGCGGATGATCAGCAGTGCAGCTACCAGGGCAACAGAGCTATAGGCATCGGTAAGAATGTGCTTGCCATTGCCGGAAAGCGTGATCGATTTCAGTTTTTTGCCGGAACGGACAAGGTACAGTCCCAGCAGGAAGTTCGCCACAGAAGTGGCCGTGATCACCCAGATTCCCCCGTTCAGGTCGTGCAGCTCCGGCTTGAGAACGAAATATTGCCCCGCCTTGAAAAGGATCAGGATACCGGCAAAGAAGATCATCGCGCCTTCAAAACCGATAGAAAAGAATTCTACTTTACCGTGCCCGTACGGATGGTTCTTATCCTTCGGTTTACCCGCCAGATAAATACTGTAACAGGCAAACCCGCCGGCCACAACGTTGATGATGGACTCCAACGCATCAGAAAGGATCGCCACGGAGTGGGTTACAAAATAGGCGACAAACTTGGCGATGGTCAGTACCAGGCTGATTCCGAGAGACAGCAGGATGATCCGTAGTTCTTTTCTTATCAAGGCGGTAAGTTTATCAGAATTACAGCAAAGAAAAAGGAAAATGTGTTAAAATGACACTTGCATAGTATTTTTTATCTTATTTAATTACACTAATTTGGTCGCTACGTTTTTCAACACAAACATCAAAATTTTAAACCACTGGACTAAATCGTTTTTGGCCGATTATTTATCCCTTAAACGATGTTCCTGCGCATGATTAATTACAGTCAACCAAATGAACAGCATAAGCCTGCGAACAATACTGACAAACAGCCGCCCCAATTGATGGGAAGATTTTACATCCTAATGCCAGGCGCACAGATGCCTGCGTGATAGCAATTATTATTCGTCTAAAAACCAAAATCCGTTTTATGAAGCGATGTCTATTCGTATTCCTTTTACTCATGGGGATTGTAACTGCCGCGTGGGCGCAGCAAACGTCCATCAGCGGCAAGGTCGTTTCCGCAGATGACCGCTCCCCTTTGCCGGGAGTAACGATCCGTGTTTCCGGATCTTCACAAGGTACGGCTACCGGTGCGAACGGGGAATTTTCCATTATGGCTTCCCGCGGCCAGGTGCTGATCTTTAGCTATGTAGGGTATGTTACCCAGCGGGTAACCCTGAACGCGGAAACTGATCTGCAAATACAATTACAACAGGACGCCAAACAGCTGGAGGTGGTGACGGCGTACGGTATCAAGAAGGATCCCAGGGCTTTGGGATCATCCATACAAAAAGTATCCGGTGAAGATGTTGCGCAAACACAGCGCGAGAACTTCATCAACGGCCTCGCAGGCCGTGTGGCGGGCGCTACCATCACGAGCACTTCAGGTGTACCGGGCGCTTCCTCCCAGATCGTTCTGCGTGGAGCGGTGTCTCTCGGGGGAAATAACCAGCCCCTGTTCGTGGTGGACGGGGTGCCGTATGACAACCAGACGCTTAACCAGGAATCTCTGATCGGCGGACAATCCGTTTCTTTCGCCAACAGGAACTCCGATTATAATAACCGCGCGATGGACCTGAACCCGGAAGATATTGAAAGCATTACCATCATGAAAGGCCCTGAGGCCGCCGCACTCTATGGATCAGACGGTGCTTCCGGCGCCATCCTGATCACTACCCGCAAAGGCAAAACAGGTCGTTCTTCCGTGAGCTACGACAATAACTTCCGTGTGGAAAAGGTGTACCGCTTTCCCGAAACACAACGCGTATACGGACGCGGACTGAACGGCGTCAGCGATCCCGGCGCCACTGTGAATCCTTTTTCTTTCGGGCAGATGTCCGCTTTCTTCGGTCCCAAATATTCAGATACGACCAAACTGTACGACAACTTCAATGCCTTCTTCAAACCCGGCTTCCAGCAACGCCACAGCCTTAACTTTGAAGGAGGAACAGAGAAATATACTTTCCGCCTCTCCACTACCTATCTTGATCAGAAAGGCGTAGTGCCCACCACCGGGTTCAACAGAGCTACGGTTCGCCTCGCCGGATCTGCCAAGCTCAGCAACAAATTAAGCCTGAATGGAAGCTTCACATATGTGAACACAACCACCAACAAGGGCGCCAAGGGTGCGGGCAGTTACTTCCTGACCTTACTGGGCTGGCCTGCGGATGAAGATGTAAGAGATTACATGAACCCCGACGGGAGTCGCAAAACCCTGCGCGGCGGATCTTACACTTCTGAATTCGACAATCCTTTCTGGGATGTGAACAAGAACAGTTCCAAAGATCGCACCACCCGTATCAACGGCGTGATCACCGCCAACCTGGACCTGACCAAATGGCTGCAATTAAGCGGTACTATCGGGTTAGAGAACTACACCACAGACGGTTACTTCCTCACCCATCCGCAATCCCGTTACGGCTTTGCCTCTAACGGCTTCCTCTCCTCCTACGATGTGATCGCCAGCAACGTCAGCGGGAACGTAAGAGGAACCGCACGCAAGACCTATGGAAAATTCAGCAACGTACTCACCGCAGGGTTTGCATTTGACGACAATATCACAAAAACAAATGCGTTCAAAGGCGAGCG
>OFTY01001270.1_pt1 | contig 11743 bp, 10 predicted proteins | sample 1775061 | NCBI WGS metagenome assembly OFTY01 (sample SAMN08195773, study PRJEB24354) | sludge metagenome | isolation source: sludge from phenol fed wastewater aerobic bioreactor B | place: India: Nagpur | collected 2016-09-16 | reverse complement strand
GGTGACCGCGGTGCACCCGCTGGGTGGCTGGGCGCCGTGGTTCTGCTGGCGCGCGCACAGACCGGAAGAGCCGCGGGAAGGGACAGGGCGCCGGCCCCGGCGACGCCGCCCGCCAACAATTCGACGACGCCGGCCCCGGCGCAGTAAGCCGGCACGCAAACAGGACGGCCCGACAGCCGGCGGGCCGTACTGCACCCAGTTCAGATGTGGATCGGCTTGAAGAAGGTGGCGAGCGCCGCCTCCTTCACCGCTTCCGACATGGTCGGATGCGCGTGGCAGGTGCGGGCGAGGTCTTCCGCCGAGCCGCCGAACTCCATCAGCACCGCCGCCTCGTGGATCATCTCGCCGGCGCCGAAGCCAACGATATGGACGCCCAGCACGCGGTCATTGTGCTTGTCGGCCAGGATCTTCACGAAGCCGTCCGTGTGCAGCATGGCGCGCGCGCGGCCATTGGCACTGAACGGGAACTTGCCGACCTTGTACTCGATACCGGCCTTCTTCAGCTCCTCCTCGGTCTTGCCGACGGAGGCGACTTCCGGGCTGGTGTAGACGACGCTCGGGATGACGTCGTAGTTCACATGGCCGGCCTGGCCGGCAATGGTTTCGGCCACCGCCACGCCTTCGTCCTCCGCCTTGTGCGCCAGCATCGGACCGGCCACCACGTCGCCGATCGCATAGATGCCGGGCACGTTGGTCCGCAGATGGCTGTCGGTCTTCACCCTGCCGCGCTCGTCCATCTCGACGCCGGCTTCCTTCAGGCCAAGCCCGTCGGCATAGGGCCGGCGGCCGGTGGCGACCAGCACCACATCCGCTTCGATCGTCTCGGCCGCGCCGCCCTTCACCGGCTCGAAGGTGACGGTGGCGCCCTTCTTGGCCTTGGCCACGCCGGTGACCTTGGCGCCGAGCTTGAACTCGAAGCCCTGCTTGGAAAGCAGCCGCTGGAACTGCTTGGACACCTCGCCATCCATGCCGCCGAGGATGTTGTCGAGGAATTCGATAACCGTGACCTTGGCGCCGAGCCGCGCCCACACCGAGCCGAGCTCCAGCCCGATGACGCCGCCGCCGACGACCACCAGATGGCCGGGCACCTTGGCCAGCGACAGCGCGCCGGTCGAGGACACCACGACCTTCTCGTCGAAGTCGACCTTGACGCCGGGAATGCCGGCGACATCCGAGCCGGTGGCGATGACGATGTTCTTCGTCTCGATCTCCTCGACCTTGCCGTCCTCGCCGGTGACCGCGACCTTGCCGGCGCCGACCACCTTGCCGGTGCCGCGGAAGGAATCGATCTTGTGCTTCTTGAAGGGGAAGGCGGCGCCGTTGACGTTGGACGCGACCGTCGTGTCCTTGTGCGCCAGCATCTTCGTCAGGTTGAGCTTGGGCGCGCTCACCTCGACGCCCAGCGTGTCGAAGGCATGGCCGGCTTCCGCGAACATCTCGGAAGCATAAAGCAGCGCCTTCGAGGGAATGCAGCCGATGTTGAGGCAGGTGCCGCCGAAGGTCGCATTCTTTTCCACCACGGCGGTCTTCAGCCCGAGCTGAGCTGCCTTGATGGCGCAGACATATCCGCCCGGTCCCGACCCGATGATAACCACGTCATATGCCATGATGGTGTCCTTCTCTCTGCCGCTCAGCGGCCGCCGCTTACGTTCAAGATCGCGCCCGTCGTATAGGACGCGGCTTCGGATAGAAGATAGAGGATAGCGCTGGCCACTTCATCGGCCGTGCCCGCTCTTTTCATCGGCAACGCGCCTTCCACGCGCGCGATGCGGTCGGGCTGGCCAGACAGGGCGTGGATCTCGGTGTCGATCATGCCGGGGCTGACGGCGTTGACGCGGATGCCCTCCGCCGCCACCTCGCGCGCCAGCCCGATGGTGAAGGAGTTGATGGCGCCCTTCGAGGCGGCATAGTCGACATACTGGTCGGCGCCGCCGATCTCGGCCACCATCGACGACAGGTTCACGATGGCGCCGCCGCGCCCGCCATGGCGTGTCGACATGCGCTTCACCGCCTCGCGGGCGCACAGCATCGAGCCGATGACGTTGACGCGCATGATCCGTTCCATGCGCGCGGCGCCGATGCCGTCGAGCCGCGAGAACGCCTCCAGCACGCCGGCATTGTTGACCAGCGCGTCGAGCCCGCCGAAGGTCCTGTCGACGGCCTCGAACACGGCCAGTATGTTGGCCTCGCTGCCGACGTCGCCCTGCACCGCGAAGGCCTCGCCGCCGGCGCCGACGATGGCATCGACAACCGCTTGCGCCGGACCCTGCTGCGACACATAGGTCAGCGCGACGCGATAACCCGCCCGCGCGGCCTGCCGCGCCACCGCAGCGCCGATGCCGCGACCGCCGCCGGTGACCAGCAGCGCCTTTCCCGTGGCGCTCATTCCTGGCAGCCCTTCAGCGTGAACACGTCGCCGGGCACCTTGGAAAAACCGCCGGTGCCATGCGCGGTGGAATGGTCGAGCACAGGCCCGAGATCGGGCAGGATCAGCGTCTTCGGCGCTTCTATGCCCTCCGCCGGCAGCAGGCCGACCTCGCCCTTCTCGTCGGTCGTGTAGATGACGCCGTTCCACAGCGTACAGGCGGCGAGCTCCGGTCCGGTGACGTCGCCCTCGGGGCATTTGTACATCAGCGCGCCGTTCGGCCGCGAGACGCCCTGCGTCCACATGACGATGCCGTTCAGAACGGCATTGTTGTCGAGGATCAGGCGGAACGTGTTGGTGACCGTCGCCGACGTGCCGGTCGGCGTGAAGTCGATCTCGGCGCCGCCGCCCGGTTCGCCATAGACGGAGAGTTCGATCGGGCAGGCGGCGCGCGCCTCGGCCGTGGCCATAATCATGCCGGCCGCGAAAGCGGGCGCCATCCCGACACGATGAAGCAAACCCCTGATCATGGCGCGCGATCCTCTCGTCACCCTCAGGCAGCCAGCCTAGCCGGCATCAGCGCCAGACCGCCCGGCGATGACGCCGAACGCCGTCATAGATCGAGAACCAGCCGTTCCGGATCTTCCAGGCTTTCCTTGACGCGCACCAGGAAGGTCACCGCTTCCTTGCCGTCGACGATGCGGTGATCGTAGCTGAGCGCCAGGTACATCATCGGCCGGATCACGATCTGGCCGCCGACCACGACGGGCCGGTCCTGGATCTTGTGCATGCCGAGAATGCCCGACTGCGGCGCATTCAGGATCGGCGTCGACATCAGCGAGCCGTAGACGCCGCCGTTGGAAATCGTAAACGTACCGCCTTGCATGTCCGCAACCGACAGCTTGCCGTCGCGCGCGGCGAGGCCCAGCCGGCCGATCTCCTTCTCGATCTCGGCGATCGACATCTGGTCGGCGTCGCGCACCACCGGAACAACCAAGCCCTTGTCGGTGCCGACGGCGACGCCGACATGGGCAAAGTTCTTGTAGATGATGTCGGTGCCGTCGATCTCGGCGTTGACGGCCGGGATCTCCTTCAGCGCATGTGTCACCGCCTTGGTGAAGAAGCCCATGAAGCCGAGCTTCACGCCGTGCTTCTTCTCGAACACGTCCTTGTACTTGGAGCGCAAAGCCATGACCGCGCTCATGTCCACCTCGTTGAAGGTGGTGAGCATGGCGGCCGTCGACTGCGCTTCCTTGAGGCGGCGCGCGATGGTCTGGCGCAGCTTGGTCATGCGCACGCGCTCCTCGCGCGGCGCGTCATCGGCCGAGGACGGCGCGCGCGCCACGACGGGAGCGGGAGCTGCCCTGGGGGTCTCCGCCGGCTGCGAGGGCGCGCCCTTCGAGATGGCGTCGAGCACATCGCCCTTGAGCACCTGGCCGCGCTTGCCGGAACCGGACAACTGGTCGACCGAAAGGTTGTTCTCGGCGATCAGCTTGGCGGCGGCCGGAGCCGGCGGCATGGTGCGCGGCTCGATGGATTCGCCTTCGCCGGCGACCTTGGCCGTCTCGGCCGCGGCCTGCTTGACGGTGGAAGCGGCGTTGGGGCTGGAAGCCTGCGCCACCGCCTGCGGCTTGGTGGCTGGCGCGGCACCCGCCGAGATCGAGCCGAGCAGGGCGCCGACGCCCACCGTCTCGCCTTCCTTGGCGGTGATCTCGGACAGCGTTCCGGCGGCCGCGGCCGGCACTTCGACCGTCACCTTGTCGGTTTCAAGCTCGACCAGCGGCTCGTCGGCGGCGATGGCGTCGCCGACCTTCTTGAACCACTTGCCTATGGTCGCTTCGGTGACGGATTCGCCGAGGGTCGGAACGCGGATTTCGGTAGCCATTGTGCCTGTCCGTTCTTTTGCTTCTGTTCTGTGTGCCGCTTATTCGCCAAGCGCGTCTTCGAGCAGGGCGGCGAGCTGGGCAAGGTGCTTGGACATCAGGCCCGTCGCCGGCGAAGCGGCGGCCGGACGGCCGGTGTAGCGCACCCGCTGATGCTTGGCGTCGATATGCGCCAGCACCCACTCCAGATAGGGGTCGATGAACGACCAGGCGCCCATGTTCTTGGGCTCCTCCTGGCACCACACCATCTGCGCGTTGCGGAAACGCGACAGCTCGGTGATCAGCGCCTTGGCCGGGAACGGGTAGAGCTGCTCGACGCGCAGCAGGTAAATGTCGTTGATGCCGCGCTTCTCGCGCTCCTCGTAGAGATCGTAATAGACCTTGCCCGAGCACAGCACGACGCGGCGGATCTTCGAATCCTTGACCAGCTTGATCGGCTGGTCGGACAGGTATTGCGCGTCATCCCACAGCAGCCGGTGGAACGTGCTTTCGCCCGATATTTCCGACAGCGTCGACACCGCCCGCTTGTGGCGCAGCAGCGACTTCGGCGTCATCAGGATCAGCGGCTTGCGGAAGTCGCGCTTCAACTGCCGGCGCAGGATGTGGAAGTAGTTGGCCGGCGTCGTGCAGTTGGCGACCTGCATGTTGTCCTCGGCGCAGAGCTGCAGGAAGCGCTCCAGCCTGGCGGAGGAGTGCTCAGGCCCCTGGCCCTCATAGCCATGCGGCAACAGGCAGACGAGGCCCGACATGCGCAGCCACTTGCGCTCGCCCGACGAGATGAACTGGTCGAACACCACCTGGGCGCCGTTGGCGAAGTCGCCGAACTGGGCTTCCCACAGGGTCAGCGCCTTCGGCTCGGCGAGGCTGTAGCCATATTCGAAGCCCAGCACCGCCTCTTCCGACAGCATCGAGTTGATGACCTCGTAGCCGGCCTGCGCCGGCGACAGGTTGTTGAGCGGAATGTAGCGGTTCTCGTCGCGCTGGTCGTAGAGCACGGAATGGCGCTGCGAGAAGGTGCCGCGCTCGGAATCCTGGCCGGACAGCCGGATCGGATTGCCGTCGAGCAGAATCGCGCCGAAGGCAAGTGCCTCGGCCGTCGACCAGTCGATGCCTTCGCCCGATTCGATCGCCTGGCGGCGGTTTTCGAGGAAGCGCACGATCGTCTTGTGCGCCTCGAAGTCCTTCGGCACCTCGGTCAGCTTCTTGCCGATTTCCTTCAGCGTCTTCACCGGCACGGCGGTCTTGCCGCGCCGCTGTTCGTCCTGGTTGTCGGCCGTGCGCAGGCCCGACCACGCGCCGTCCAGCCAGTCGGCCTTGTTGGGCTTGTAATGCTGGCCGACTTCCCATTCCTGTTCCAGATGGGCGCGCCAGTCGGCCTTCATCTTGTCGAACTCGGCCTGGGTGATGTGGCCTTCGGCGACCAACCTGTCGGCATAGATCTGCACCGTGGTCTTATGGCCGCGGATGTTGCGATACATGATCGGCTGCGTGAAGGCCGGCTCGTCGCCCTCATTGTGGCCGAAGCGGCGGTAGCAGAACATGTCCACCACCACCGGCTTGTGGAACTTCATGCGGAATTCCATCGCCACCTTGGCGGCGTGGACCACCGCTTCCGGGTCGTCGCCATTGACGTGGAAGATCGGCGCCTCGATCATCTTCGCCACGTCGGACGGATAGGGCGACGAACGCGAGAAGCGCGGATTGGTGGTGAAGCCGATCTGGTTGTTGATGATGAAGTGCAGCGTGCCGGCGACGCGATGGCCGCGCAGGCCGGAAAGGCCGAGGATCTCAGCGATCACGCCCTGGCCGGCGAAAGCGGCGTCGCCGTGCAGCAGCAGCGGCAGCACCTTGGCGCGCTCTTCCAGCGGCACGATCTCGGCGCGGCCGCGGCCGAACAGATAGTCCTGCTTGGCGCGCGCCTTGCCCATCACCACCGGATCGACGATCTCCAGGTGCGAGGGATTGGCGGTCAGCGACAGGTGCACCTTGTTGCCGTCGAACTCACGATCCGACGAGGCGCCGAGATGGTACTTGACGTCGCCCGAGCCCTCGACCTCGTCAGGCGCGTAGGAGCCGCCCTTGAACTCGTGGAAGATGGCGCGGTGCGGCTTGGCCATCACCTGGGAGAGCACGTTGAGGCGGCCGCGATGGGCCATGCCGAGCACGATCTCCACCAGGCCGAGCTGGCCGCCGCGCTTGACGATCTGCTCCAGCGCCGGGATCAGCGCCTCGCCGCCGTCGAGGCCGAAGCGCTTGGTGCCCTTGTACTTGACGTCGATGAACTGCTCGAAGCCTTCCGCCTCGACCAGCTTCTGCAGGATCGCCTTCTTGCCCGTGGCGGTGAAGGTGATCTCCTTGTCGGCGCCCTCGATGCGCTCCTGGATCCAGGCCTTTTCCTCGGGATCGGAGATGTGCATGAATTCGACGCCGAGCGTCGAGCAATAGGTGCGCGTGAGGATCTCCAGCATCTGCCGGATGGTGCCGAATTCTAGCCCCAGCACGTTGTCGAGGAAGATCGGCCGGTCGTAGTCGGCTTCGGTGAAGCCGTAATTGGCCGGCGACAGCTCGTTATAGTCCTCGAGCGGCTTGGCGATGCCCAGCGGGTCGAGATTGGCGTGCAGGTGGCCGCGCATGCGGTAGGCGCGGATCATCATGATGGCGCGCACTGAATCGCGCGTCGCCTGGTGCACGTCGGCGTCGGAAAGCACGGTGCCGTTGACGACGGCCTTCTCCTTCACCTTCTTTTCGACGTGCTTCTCGACCAGGCCCCAATTGCCGTCGAGCGCCGACACCAGTTCGCCATTGGCCTGCAGCGGCCAGGAGGGCTTTGCCCAGGAGGCGCCGGTGGCGTTCTTGCGCACGTCGCCGGCATCGTCCTTCAGCGCCGCGAAGAAATCCTGCCATTCGGGATCGACCGAATTGGGATCGTCCTCATAAGCGGCATAGAGCGCGTCGATATAGTCCGCGTTGCCGCCATACAGGAACGAGGTGAGCGAGAATTGGTCGTTTGTTTGATCTTGTCGTGCCATTTTTGACTAGCGGAGAGCTACTCCGTTCTCCCTATCCCTAATTCGCTATCAGGCGGCTGAGCCGCCACATGCCAAAAGGGTTCGCAAATAGATTGTGATCCGCGTCCGGCTGCTGCGTCTCCACGCTCAAACGATATCGCGGTGCGCCTGCTTCGAGCCCAAACGTCTGCCCCGCCAGAAGCTCGGGGCTTTCGTAAAGCTGATACATGTTGAACCCGCGAAGCAGCTTAACAGCGGCCTGAAACTCGTCACCTGAAACGATAGAATCCCAAAGCCCCAGATTACGCATGCCGCAACTATAGGTCGTCGTGCCATCCGAGACGGAATCCAGAACCATCAGCCCATAGATCTCGACAAAATCACTGCCTGTCAGTTCAAGCCATTGATCCGCTGAGAATGCCTTGCCGGCCGATTCAACCTTCACACCAAGACCGCCGGCCTTGATCAGATGGGCGGCCGCCTTTGCGATGGAAATCGATGTTTCCTTTGCCTGCGGTGTAGTGGAAAGCAGGTAGACGACGCTTCTATGCGTGGCGATCTTGTCGATAACATCCTTGCCGAGCTGGTTGACGAGCCCAGCGCTGGCGAAGGCCCTCGCCATGCTCTCGTCCCGGTCGCAGAAATCGAACTCGAACGCGGCCTTGCTCGGGCCATGCATCATGACCTTGCCAGCAGCCAGGTAGTCCGCCGAGGGCATCGATGCCCCTGCAACAGCGCGCACGAATCCCGACCGATCTTCCCAGGGGCCGGGTATGCATAGAACTATGCGCTTCTCGTCTTCCATGTTCCGCTCATCGGCATCCGAAAGCTCGACTGCCCGTGTCTCCTAGCCCTTGATCGCCTCGACCAGCGTCGTGCCCAGTCGCGCCGGCGACGGCGAAACCTTGATGCCGGCCGATTCCATGGCCGCGATCTTGTCTTCCGCGCCGCCCTTGCCGCCGGAAATCACCGCGCCCGCATGGCCCATGGTGCGGCCGGCCGGCGCCGTGCGCCCGGCGATGAAGCCCGCCATCGGCTTCTTGCGGCCGCGCTTGGCCTCGTCCTTGAGGAACTGCGCGGCGTCTTCCTCGGCCGAACCGCCGATCTCGCCGATCATGATGATCGACTTGGTCTCGTCGTCGGCCAGGAACATCTCGAGCACGTCAATGAACTCCGTGCCCTTGACCGGATCGCCGCCGATGCCGACCGCCGTGGTCTGGCCAAGGCCGACATTGGTGGTCTGGAACACCGCCTCATAGGTAAGCGTTCCCGAGCGCGAAACAACGCCCACCGAGCCCTTGCGGAAGATGTTGCCGGGCATGATGCCGATCTTGCATTCGTCGGGGGTCAGCACACCCGGGCAGTTCGGCCCGATCAGCCGCGACTTCGAACGATCGAGCCGCGCCTTGACCTTGACCATGTCGGTGACCGGAATGCCTTCGGTGATGCAGACGATCAGCGGGATCTCGGCCTCGATCGCCTCGATGATGGCCTCGGCGGCGCCCGCCGGCGGCACGTAGATGACCGAGGCGTTGGCGCCGGTCTTGTCCCTGCCCTCGGCGACGCTGGCGAAGATCGGCAGCGTCTCGCCCTTGGAACCGGTCCAGGTCTCGCCGCCTTTCTTGGGATGGATGCCGCCCACCATCTTGGTGCCGTGATAGGCCAGCGCCTGCTCGGTATGGAACGTGCCGGTCTTGCCGGTCAGGCCCTGAACCAGCACCTTGGTGTTCTTGTCGACGAGAATGGACATGGGAGCCCTTTTCTAAAAACCGTTGATCGAGGAAGGCGAGATGCGCCGGTAGACGCCGCTCACCATGTCTTGCCAGCGATCGCCGCCGGCGGGTTTGAAATGCAGTCGCATGCGGTAGGCATCGGCACCGTCGAAAACATACGTCACGCGCGCCGAGCCGCGCGGCGACGACCGCTCCAGGACCAGCTCGGCGCCGTTCCATGCCCCCGTGGCCGGCAAGGCCGGCACGAAGCCCATGGAATCGAACTGGTGCATGGTGACGACCTTGTTCTGCTGGTCGAAGCCGAACACATTGTGCGAGCCGAAGGAGACGGTGCCGTCGCGGCGCTGCCGGTAGCGCTGCACCACGAACAGGCCGCCGAACTCAGCCTCTGCCGTCACTTCGGACGTCGCGTTGCCTTCGTCGGCCCACTGCGTCGCCGCGATCTCCTCCTCGCCACGCCACGTGCCGACCAGCGCCTGCAGGCGCTGGTGATCGGCCGAAAGGGAGGAGAAGGACGCCGCGCTCATCGGTCAGAGCCGCTTCAGATCGGTGACGGTGTAGCCACTCTTGGCATTGCCGGTGTTCAAGGTCGTCGACGGCTCGAACATCAGCACCACGGGCTCCGAGGTCAGCGAGCGCGGCCGATGCTCGACGCCGCGCGGCACGACGATGAAATCGCCTTCGCCCAGCTCGACCGGCCCGTCGCGGAAATCGATGGCAATGCGCCCGCGCAGCACGAGGAAAGCCTCGTCCTCATGCTCATGCGCATGCCAGTCGAAAGTCTCGCCGAACTTTGCGACCTTGGCCTGACTGTCGTTGATATCGCCGGCGATGTGAGGATCGAACACCTTGGTGATCGTACGATCCGCGGCCTCGACCAGGTTTATCTTGCGCGGAGGCATCCGCTCAGCCCTTCACCGCCTTGACGATCTTCTTGGCTGCGTCATCCAGGTCGTCCGCCGAGACGACATTCAAGCCGCTGTCGTTGATGATCTTCTTGCCGAGCTCGGCATTGGTGCCTTCCAGCCGCACCACCAGCGGCACCTTCAGGCCCACTTCCTTGACGGCGGCAATCACGCCCTCGGCGATGACGTCGCACTTCATGATGCCGCCGAAGATGTTGATGAGGATGCCTTCGACCGCCGGGTCCTTGGTGATGATCTTGAACGCCGCCGTCACTTTTTCCTTGGAAGCGCCGCCGCCGACGTCGAGGAAGTTGGCGGGCTCGGCGCCATAGAGCTTGATGATGTCCATCGTCGCCATGGCAAGGCCGGCGCCGTTGACCATGCAGCCGATATTGCCGTCGAGGGCGACATAGGCGAGGTCGTATTTCGACGCCTCGATCTCCTTCTCGTCCTCCTCGGTGGTGTCGCGCAGTTCCATCAGGTCCGGGTGGCGGAACAGCGCGTTGTTGTCGAACGACACCTTGGCGTCGAGCACGCGCAGCCGGCCGTTCTTCATGACGATCAGCGGATTGACCTCGAGCAGGCTCATGTCCTTTTCGACGAAGGCCTTGTAGAGGATCGGGAACAGCGATGCGCCGTCCTTGGCCGCGTCGCCGCCGAGCTTCAGGGCGTCGTTGAGCTTCTTCACGTCGTCCGCCGTCACGCCCTTGTCCGGGTCGATGGCGACGGTGATGATCTTCTCCGGCGTGTCGTGGGCGACCGCCTCGATGTCCATGCCGCCCTCGGTCGAGACGACGAAGGCGATGCGGCCGACCGAGCGGTCGACCAGGATCGACAGATAGAGCTCGCGGTCGATGTCGGCACCGTCCTCGATGTAGAGGCGGTTGACCTGCTTGCCGTCCGCTCCGGTCTGCTTGGTGACCAGCGTGTGGCCGAGCATCTCGTTGGCGTTGGCGACCACCTCGGCCACCGACTTGGCGAGCCGCACGCCGCCCTTGGCGTCGGCGGCCAGCTCCTTGAACTTGCCCTTGCCGCGGCCGCCGGCGTGGATCTGGCTCTTCACCACGTAGAGCGGGCCGGGCAGCGCCTTGGCGGCGGCCTCGGCCTCGCCCGCCTTGAACACCGGCACGCCTTCGGCCACCGGCGCCCCGAAACCCTTCAGAACCTGCTTCGCCTGATATTCATGGATGTTCATGGCGCCCGCTCCGCTTACTTCTTGGCCAGTTGCGGCGCGATGGCGACGCAGGCTTCGGTGAGGCCCTGCACGGCGGCGACCGACTTCTCGAACATTTTCTCCTCGGCCTTGTTGAAGTCGAGTTCGAGGATGCGCTCGACGCCGCCGGCGCCGATCACCACCGGCACGCCGACATAGGTGTCCTTCACCCCGTACTGGCCGTTGAGATGGGCCGCGCAGGGCAGCACCCGCTTCTTGTCCTTCAGGTAGCTCTCGGCCATCGCCACCGCCGAGGAAGCCGGCGCGTAGAAGGCCGAGCCGGTCTTGAGCAGCGCGACGATCTCGCCGCCGCCCTTGCGGGTGCGCTCGACGATGGCGTCCAGCCTTTCCTGGCTCGTCCAGCCCATCTTGATGAGGTCGGGCAGCGGCACGCCGGCCACCGTCGAATAGCGCACCATCGGCACCATGTCGTCGCCGTGGCCACCCAGCGTCATGGCCGACACGTCTTCCACCGAAACCTTGAATTCCTCGGCGAGGAAGTAGCGGAAGCGGGCCGAGTCCAGCACGCCGGCCATGCCGACCACATGCGTCTTCGGCAGGCCGGAGAACTTCTGCAACGCCCACACCATGGCGGCGAGTGGGGTGGTGATGGAGATGACGAAGGCCTGCGGCGGA
>OFTY01001269.1_pt1 | contig 11760 bp, 10 predicted proteins | sample 1775061 | NCBI WGS metagenome assembly OFTY01 (sample SAMN08195773, study PRJEB24354) | sludge metagenome | isolation source: sludge from phenol fed wastewater aerobic bioreactor B | place: India: Nagpur | collected 2016-09-16 | reverse complement strand
ATAGACGACTCCATCGTACGAGGCACCACGCTGCGCGAAAGCATTATCAAGATGCTCGACCGCCTCGGCCCCAAACGAATCATTATCATGAGTTCCGCTCCGCAAATCCGCTACCCGGACTGCTACGGCATTGACATGAGCAAGATGGGCGAATTCGTGGCCTTCCAGGCCGCCATTGCTCTTATCCGCGAGCAGGGCAAGGAGTATATCCTGCAGGAAGCATACGGTCTTTGTAAAGAGCTGGAGCGCACCAATACCCTCAATGCCCAGAACGTTGTAAAGAATGTCTACAAACCCTTTACACCAGAAGAAATATCCGCAAAGATCGCCGAGATCATTACACCGGCGGATACTCAGGCAAAAGTGGAAGTGATCTACCAGAACATTGAAAGTCTGCACGCCAGCTGCCCGAATAACCTGGGCGACTGGTATTTCACCGGTAACTACCCCACCCCCGGCGGCAACCGGGTGGTGAATAAAGCTTTCATGAACTATATGGAAGGGAAGAACGAAAGAGGATATTGATACATCTTTATATGTGTTAATTTTATCTTAATTCCTCTTTCCGCCCTTAGCGCGAAATATCATTGGCGTTAACTTACGGTAAAATACCGTATTTTCGGATAAGTGTTTGTACTCAATGGTTTACAATGTGTATGAAAACATTGTTACTCATCCGCCACGCTAAATCCAGCTGGAACGATCCGGATATGGACGATTTTGACCGGCCGCTTAACAAACGCGGCAAGCAAAATGCCCCCGAAATGGCTGCAAGGCTGTTAACCAGGGGTACCGTTCCTGAACTGATCATTTCCAGTCCTGCGAAACGCGCCCGTGCCACTGCCCGTATTATGGCCAGGGAATGGAAATACCCGAAAGAGGCCATTCTGCTGGAAGACGAGCTATACCTCTGTTATGCATCCACCTTTCTCAAGGTGATCACCAAGATCGACGATGACTTCAATGCCGTGGCTATTTTTGCTCACAACCCCGGGATCACTGATTTTGCCAACTATCTTACCGAAGAGATTCGTATCGACAATGTGCCGACAACCGGTATATTTGCCATAGAAGCGGAAACCGATCACTGGGAGGAATTTGACCGTGCCAAAAAGCGCTTCCTCTTTTTTGATTATCCCAAGAGTGAAGGGATGATCTGACGTACATCAGCCACTTATGAAGAAATTACTGCTCGCATTGCTATGCCCGTTATCCTGTTTTGCCCAGTATGGTAAAACCTGGAATTCTTTTTTTCAACAAACACTTGTAAAAGCATCCTGGCAGGGCCATGCCTACCGGCTGGAGGCCGATGTGAAAGCCGAGCCTGCTGGTAAAACCTCCTATGCTGCCCTGTGGGTGAACGTGCAAAAGCAAGGGGGCGGCATCAGCTATTTCAACAACATGCGCGACCGGCCCATTCGTGATCCGCAATGGAAGCGGTATTCCATTACCGGAACGTTCAGGGAGAAAGACAGCACTATCGCGTTCGGCGGTTTGTTTTTCGGGCCCGGACAATATGCCTACAACAATTTTGCATTGTTGGTAGAACGAACACCCGGCACCTGGGATACTGCCGTGCTGAAAGGTGTTCCTTTCAACGACCCTTCGGCGCTTAATGGCTGGAAATACGCTCCGCGGGATTCCTCGTTCCGCATCCGGGACAACTATCTGGCCATTGATGGCAACAGGCTACTGTCGCCGGAGGATGTGATCCCTTTCGGAAAGAATGATAAAGCCGGTAAAACCGCAAAGGTGAACGGCATCCGCCTGTATTACGAGGTGTATGGGGAAGGGGAGCCGCTTTTGTTGCTGCATGGCAACGGTCAGTCCATCGCGGATTTCGCAAAGCAGATACCGGAGCTGTCAAAACATTACAAGGTGATAGCGGCAGATACCCGCATGCAAGGGCAATCCGGTGATGACGGTACGCGGCTGAGCTACGATCTTTTTGCGGAAGATGCCCATGCGTTGCTGGACAAGCTGAAGATCAGACAGGCGCATGTATTGGGCTGGAGCGACGGGGGCAATACCGGTCTGATATTGGCCGGCAAATACCCTGACCGTGTGAAAAGTCTGATGGTCATGGGCGCCAATCTCAATCCTGATACAACATCCGTGAAGCCGGAAGTGATCGCTGCCGTGCATGAGGAACTGAAGAAGTTGAAACCGGGAGAAAATGAGCAGGTGCGGCGTTTGATGACGATGTTGATAGAAGAACCGCATATCACTATTGCGCAGCTGGGAAATATCCGTTGCCCTGTTCTGGTGATGGCGGGAAGCGATGATCTGATCAGGGATGAACATACCCGTCTCATCGCATCGTCTATACCGCACGGCGAGTTGCATATCTTTGAGAAGGCCACCCACTACATTCCCGTTGAAGACGCAGAGCGGTTCAATAGAACGGTGCTGGATTTCCTGAAGAAACAATAATTGTCTCAGGCTTCTATGGGCACAGGGCGCTTATATTCGTCGATAGCCACAAATGTGAAGATGCCGCTGATGGCTTTATAACGCTCTTCCGAATACATTTCTTCCACAAATATCTCTACAGATACTTTGAGGCTGGTAGTGCCTACATGTTCAACGCGACCGATCAGTTCCACGATGGTGCCACCGGGAATGGGTTTTTTAAAATCGATCTTATCGGACGATACTGTTACCATTCTTTTGCGGGAATACCGCGTAGCCGTAATAAAGGCTACTTCATCCATCAGCTGCATGGCTGTTCCGCCAAAAAGGGTGTCATAGTGGTTTGTTGTGTTGGGGAATACCGCTTTAAAGATGCGGGTTTCCGACTGTTGTATTTTCAATGCTTTTTCCATCCTGTTACAATTATTTCCGTTGTACTTCCACCGTCCATTCCGGGCCACTGCGTACTTTGTGTTTGGCCGCAAAGTCTCCGTAGTTGAGCGCGAATGACAAGTTCATCAGGCTGTTCTGGTAAGCCAGCGGCTGACCCTGTTTGACAGCAGCGAAGGTGGTGACGTATGGCATCACACCATCGTATATTAATGATTTCCGGAAGAAGATGCGCACCCGGAGCTGATCGCCATATTGCAGATGCAGATTAGACAATGCTTGTTCATCGATGTTCGTCCACACATTCCCGTATTGCACATCCAGCACCGGGATATTCCCATACATCGTTCCTTTCCGGTATTCCGCGTGCTGATAAGGGATGCTCACCACCGATGCCGGCAGCAGGGGGCCTACGGAATCGAAAGGGATCACGGCGGCTGCCATCCTCGCGCCGGTGTAGGCGTATACATCACGGCCATGAAAAGTATAAGACCTGGAAGAGCCCGGCAGGCGGTTCTTTTTTTCATCGATCTCCCGCACGGCATCTATCCCTAACTGCTGCGCCACCAAAGTAAGTGTGCCGTTATCCGGAGACACAAAATAATGGCCGCTCTTCGTACGTAATACAACGGATCTCCTTTCGGAACCAACTCCGGGATCCACGACCGATACGAACACTGTTCCCACGGGCCAGTATAATGCTGTCTGTTGCAGGCGGTAAGCTGCTTCCCAGATATTGTAAGCCGGAATCTCATGGGTAAGGTCGAATATCCTGAGCTGGCTGGAAACGCCGTAAGCAACACCTTTCATGGCAGATACTGCTCCGTCTTTCAACCCGAAATCGGTTTGCAGCACCAGCGCGCCCGTTTGGGCAAAAACGGAAGACGTGTAAAAGGTCAGGATGATGAGCAGCAGACGGAGTGGTTGCATACGGATCAATTCTCGGAGATTAAAAGTAAGGGATATTTCGAAAACCGGCCTTTTTCGTTATATTACTATTACACCAAAACATGTGAAGGCTTGCAGCTGGATACCCCATTCGAGGATGAGCATTTTCTGATCAACCGTATACAAGCCGGAGACCCTGCGGCAAAACGCTGGTTATATGACCGTTATGCGGGAGCGATGTACGGCATGTTACTGCAATTGATACCGGAAGAAGGGGATGCGGAAGAGGCCCTGGTACGCACGTTCACCCGTATATTTAAAAATATTGGTGAATTCCGGCAATCTGGCGGAATATCATTATTTTCGTGGCTTATGAAGATGACGCGGGAATCCGCAGTGCATGAGATTCCGAAAGTCGCGTTAACTGGTAATGAAATAACTATCCTTGCGAAAAGTGGTATAAAACAATTCAGTAATTCCCTGAGCGGTTATTGCCGTAAGGTGTTTCAATTATGTTATTGCAGGGGGCTACCCAGAACAGATGTAGCTGCCCGTTTAGGCATAGAGGAAGAACAAGTGAACCATTTACTGCTTGAAGCAATGATTGCTTTCAGAAAATTTGCAAGACGCAGTTGAATCTACAAGAATACATAGAAAGCGGCGTAGTAGAAAGCTATGCGCTGGGCCTGGCAACCCCGGAGGAAGCCAGGGAGCTGGAGCAGATGTTACAGCACCATCCCGAGTTGCGTACGGAGCTCGGTAAGGTGGAACACACGCTTCACCGGCTCTGGCTGGCGGACGCTGTTCCGCCGCCTGTGGAGCTTCGCGACCGCACCCTGCAGCCTGTAGAATGGGCGCAAACAGAAAGCGGTGCGAATCGTGATAAAAAGACGAACTATACCTTCATCAACATACAGCCCAATCAGAGCAATTACATCACCGTACATAAAGTATGGAAATGGATCTTCATTATCGCATTCATCCTGTTCAAGCTCTGTCTTTTCCTCGCTATCCTCTTTTATTTTAAATACCGCCAGATCGAAGACCGCCAGCACGAAAGAGAAAAGATCCGGCAGGAGCAGCAACATGCTGCCGATACCCCGCGCTGATAAATCAAAAAAATAACGACCTTAACATAGTTAAAACGAACGAACTATGAAACAACGTCGTGAACATGATTTCCTCGGAGAAAGAGAGATCCCCCAAGATGTGTACTATGGCATCCAAACGCTGCGGGCCATTGAGAACTTCCACATTACCGGCATTCCGCTGAAGGTGGAACCACTTTTCGTACAGGCGTTAGGGTATGTAAAGAAAGCTGCCGCCATGGCTAATGCCGAGCTGGGCGTCCTAAACCGCGAAACCGCTACCTGTATCGTAAAAGCCAGTGACCGGGTGATCAACGGAGAGTTCAACGATCAGTTCATTACAGACCTCATCCAGGGCGGCGCCGGCACTTCCGTGAACATGAACGCCAACGAAGTGATCGCCAATGTAGCGCTGGAAATGATGGGAAAAGAAAAAGGCGATTACGATGCCTGCCATCCCAACAATCACGTCAACTGCTCACAATCCACCAACGATGCATATCCCACAGCTTTCCGCATTGCCCTCATCAACAAGCTGACAGCCTACAGCCAGAGTTTACGGGCGCTGGCGGATTCGTTTGAGGCCAAGGGGGAGGAGTTCCGGCAGGTGCTTAAAATGGGCCGCACGCAACTGCAGGATGCCGTGCCCATGAGTATGGGCGATGAATTCAAAGCTTTCGCCACCAACCTGCGGGAAGAGCTCTCCCGCATTGAAGACAGCAAGCGGCTGATCTCGGAGATCAACATGGGCGCCACTGCTATCGGCACCGGCGTGAATGCCCCGGAAGGGTACGCTCCACTGGTGGTGGAATACCTGCGCAAAGTGACGGGTCTTGACCTGGTGCTGGCCGGTGATCTTATAGAAGCCACCTACGATGCCGGCGCCTACGTGCAATTGTCGGGCGTACTGAAACGGACGGCTGTAAAGGTTTCCAAGATATGCAACGATCTGCGCCTCCTGTCATCCGGCCCACGGTGCGGGCTAAACGAAATCAACCTTCCGCCTCTTCAGCCGGGTTCTTCCATCATGCCAGGCAAAGTGAATCCCGTGATCCCGGAAGTAGTGAATCAGACGGCTTTTTATGTGATCGGCGCGGATCTCACCCTCACCATGGCTGCGGAAGCGGGGCAGTTACAACTGAACGTGATGGAGCCGGTCATTTCCTTCTCTCTCTTCACTTCCATCACTTATATGACCAATGCCTGCAATGCCCTGCGTGAGAAATGTGTGGTGGGCATTACGGCCAACGCCGCCCATACACAGGAAATGGTGATGCAAAGTATCGGCATCGTCACACAACTGAACCCCATCATCGGGTATGAGAAATCGGCTGCCATTGCGCGGGAGGCGCTGGAAACGGGCAAATCCGTACATGATATTGCAGTGAAGGAAAAGAAACTGGTGACCCAGGAAAAATGGGATGAGATCTTCACCTTCGATAATATGATCCGGCCGAAGTTTATCAACAGATAACTGTATCTTGGGCCGTTAAAAACCACGTATGATCTGGCTACAGTTTGCCATCCTGCTCGCAGCCATCCTGATTGGCGCCCGAATGAAAGGCATTGGTATGGGAGTAACGGGGATGATTGCCCTTGCCCTGTACATTTTTTTGTTCCGCATGCGCCCGGCTGAACCGCCGGTGGATGTGGTGTTCATCATTCTGGCCGTAGTATCCACCGCTGCTACTATGCAGGCTGCAGGTGGGATGGATTACCTGGTGCGCATCGCGGAAAAGATCCTGCGCCGCAATCCTTCCATGATCACGTTGATGGGACCGCTGGTCACTTATTGCTTCACGGTATTTGCCGGTACATCGCATATCAACTACTCCCTGCTGCCGGTGATCTCTGAAGTAGCCATCAAAAAAAGGATCCGTCCGGAACGTCCGTTGAGCATATCTGTGATCGCGGCGCACCTGGGCATCACGTCCAGCCCGGTTTCCGCGGCCACCGCTGCTATGATCACGATACTGGCGGGACAAATACAATTGGTGCACATCCTCAAAATATGTATCCCTGCCTGTATCATCGGCATCCTGGCCGGCGTGATCGTTGTATGGAAGAAAGGGAAAGAGTTGGATAAAGACCCGGTATTCCTCGAGAAAATGAAAGACCCTGAATTCGCGCGGGAGCTGGATGCAGAGCGGACGAAAGACGAGCAACCGCTGCCCCGCGGCGCTAAAGCGTCCGTACTCATTTTTGCGGCCGCTTTCATTTTGGTAGTGCTGGCCGGCGCATTCCCCGGATTGCTGCCCACCTTCAAACCCGGCGCAGCCACCCTTTCCGTGAATGCCAACGGGACCATCAAAATGGCCGCTGTAATAGAACTGGTGATGCTGGCCGCAGCAGGACTGATGCTGATTGTAACGCGTACCTCTACCGCAGCAGTGGCGAAAGCGAGCCTTTTTTCTGCGGGTGCGCAGGCGGTGGTATCTATTTTTGGTGTGGTGTGGATGAGCGCAACGTTCATGCAGGCGAATGAAGCAATGATAGAAGGAACGCTGGGTAACATGGTGCGCTCCGCTCCGTGGACGTTCTCCATCGCGCTGTTCATCCTGAGTATGCTGCTCTTCAGTCAGGCCGCTACCACCAAAGCGCTGATGCCGCTGGGGGTGCTGCTGGGCATTGCGCCGGCCAATCTTGTGGCCATGTTCCCGGCTACCAACGGGGATTTTGTATTGCCGGGATATCCCACCCTGCTGGCGGCGATCAGTTTTGACAGAACGGGCAGTACACACATCGGGAAATTCCTCGTGAATCACAGCTTTATGGTACCCGGACTGGTAAGCGTAGCCACCTCCGTGGCGGCCGGGTTCCTGCTGGCGAACCTGTACTGGTAGCGCGTATATTTGTACCTAAATCAAACAGTTTATGAGCTATACTGTTCCCGCCGAAACGCGCATCGGTCATGTACACCTGAAGGTTTCCGATCTGCAGCGCTCCCTGGATTTTTATTGCGGATTACTCGGATTTGAACTGATGATGAAATACGGAGAGCAGGCGGCTTTTATTTCTGCCGGCGGATATCATCATCACATCGGGCTGAACACCTGGCATAGCAAGGGTATGCCCCCTGCGCCGGAAAATGCGGCGGGATTGTATCATGTAGCGATCCTCTATCCTGAAAGAAAAGACCTTGCCGCCATTTACAAGCGGCTCTCAGAAGCCAATGTACCCTTCACTGGTTTTGCGGATCACGGCGTGTCCGAAGCATTGTACCTGAATGATCCTGATATGAACGGGCTGGAGCTATACTGGGATCGTCCGCGGGAATTGTGGCCGAAAGATGCGTCCGGAGAACTGACCATGTACACGCATCGTTTGAACCTGACGGACCTGCTACAGGAATTGAACCGCCAGGCTCAGTAATTGATATTGAGCAGGCGGAGTTTGTTGTAGAGGGTTTTCCTGTCGATATTCAACAATTGTGCTGCTTTTGTTTTGTTATACTTGACGGCTTTCAGCACGTTGATGATCTTGTTGTATTCTGCTTTGAGCGCTACGGCCTTCAGGTCGTTGGAATCCAGCATGGCGATCTCGGGGATTTCCGGCTCGGCCATGTCTGTAGCGGCTTGCGCCCGGAACATGCCGCCGGCCTTCAGTTCCAGTGGTAGCGCCGTCATGGTGATCTCCTTTCCGGCAGGAGTGAGTAAACATGCCCGCCGGATCACATTTTTCAGCTCACGGATGTTGCCGGGCCAGTCGTACTGCCGGAAGCATTCCCAGACTTCTTCGCTCAATGAGGTCGTTGGTTTGTTCAATTCTTTCCCTGTTTGTTCCAGGAATGTGGTTACGAATAAATGCAGGTCCGCATTGCGTTCCCGGAGGGGTGGGATGTGGATGGTGAATTCATTGAACCGGTGGAAGAGATCTTCCCGGAATTTCCCTTTCTGCACGGATTCAAACAGGTTTTCGTTGGATGCTACGATGAGGCGGACGTCTACTTCAATTTCCTTCATGCTGCCTACGCGGCGGATCTGTTTTTCCTGGATCACGCGCAGCAGTGCCACTTGTATATCGTAAGAAAGGTTGGAGATCTCGTCCAGGAACAAGGTGCCGCCATGGGCTTGTTCAAAGGCGCCTATTTTGGTGTTGATGGCCCCCGTAAAGGAACCTTTTTCATGACCGAAGAGTTCGCTAGCGGCCAGCTCTTTGGAGAGGCTGCCACAGTCCAGCGCAATGAAGGATTGTTTTTTCCGGCCACTGCGGTTGTGAATAAGATGTGCCACGGATTCTTTCCCGGTGCCGGTTTCCCCGAATATGATGACGCTGTAATCCGTAGGCGCTACCAATGTGAGTTCCTGGTAAAGGGCGCGGGAGGGTTCACTGTCACCGTATACATAATAATCCCCGTTCTTTTGCGGCGGCGTCAGCGTTTCATGCGCATGCGGCGGAACGTGCGGTTGTTCCGGAACCACTTCTTCGCGGGTGGAAAGCGCTTTGTTCACAAGGCTGAGGATCTCATCCGGATAGAGCGGTTTGGAGATATAATCATATGCGCCATTCTTCACCATTTCCACGGCGATGCGTACATCGGTATAACCGGTGATGATGATCACCACGGTTTGCGGGTAAAGCTGGCGGATATCGGATAGCAGTTGTGATCCGTCCGTGTCTTTGAGACGGTAATCGCATAATACCAGATCATACGGCTGCTCTTTCAGCATCTTCATTGCCTGCGCGCCTGACATCGTACTTTCCGCCTTAAACCCGTGCTTGTTCAGGAATTTACTGAGAAGAGTACATATGTTTATTTCATCATCAATAATGAGGATTCTCTTCATAATAAATATGGTCTGGACAGGATATTAAATTTACGAATAATTATGCATATGCCCGTTTACCGGGACTTAGCTCTTCACTGCAGAGACGATCTCCTGCAGCATGCCTACATTAAAAGGTTTCGGCAAAAAACGGGCCGCTCCTGCTGTTAGAGCCTTTTGTTTTTCGATACCGCTGTCATAGGCGCTGATCGTGATCACGGGGAGGTCGGGGTACTGGCTTTTGATCTGGGGCAGGGCTTCCAGGCCATCGCCGTCCGGCAGATGGATGTCCAGGAAAAGGATATCCGGCCTGTGTCGTTGCAGGAACTGCATACCTTCCGATAGCGCATGCACATATTTTACTTTAAAGCCATATTTGCTTAAACTCAATTGTAAAAGCCGGCATATGTCTGGTTCATCATCAATGATCAAAATAAAAGCAGTCATTTTTTTTGGTTGAACTTTATAAACGGGTTTCAGGACGGTGTCAGGGCTGGCATTATGGGATCTTTTCCAAGTTTGCGGGATAAAGAAAGAAAATTCCAGTCCTCGAAAGAGCCTGCTGAAATATGATGTATGTCTACCGTAGCGCATGGTACTGCTCACTTTGGGTGTGTCTTCCTCATACAACCTTCTCTTATGCAAACATTTTGCCGGGCTTGATTTATGTGGTTAAACAGATGTTTTGGGGAATTATTTCCACATTCTTATTTGCCGGTATTCCCCAATTCGCGATTATTTCACCCGAAGAACGCGGATCATCAGCGGGTTGAGCGAGTGGTATATAAATTGTTTTTGTGATCATGAACCGTTTTCACCGGTTATACTTTTATCATAGCTGTTGTTTTAGTTATTGGCTGCTGAGACGGGTTTGTGATACAAGCGGTTTATATGGAACATTTATCAGCAATGATGAAATGTTGAGAAACAAACAGGAACACTTGTAAACCCGATAGCTTGCCAGCGCTGTCCTGCATATACCATGCGGGACAGTTTTTTATGGCCTTTCGTCCATACCGGCGGGGAGAATGACTGTAAAGAGGGACCCTTCACCCGGTACGCTTTCCACCTGTATCGTTCCTTTGTGGTTGAGGATAATGTTTTGCGTGGAGGTGAGCCCCAAACCTGTGCCTTTCATTTTGGAAGTAAAGAAGGGATCGAAGAGCCGGCCTTTGTTCTCTTCCGGGATGCCGGCACCGTTGTCGCCTATACGAATATATACCTTCCCGTCTTCCCGCTGTGTGCTGACGGTGAGTACGCCGTTGCCATTGGGCATGGCCTCTATGGCGTTGATGATGATGTTCAGCAGGGCGATGTGGATCTTTTCTTCATCCACGCACAATGATGCATCGGGTTGCATGTAGTGTTTGATCACGTGTACGCCGTTCAGCCGGAGGCGGTCGGCGGAGAGCTCGAGGGCTTTTTGCAGGAGGGTGTTGGCGGAGCAGGCCTGCATCCGCAGCTCCATCATGCGTGTGGAGTGGAGCAGTTCTGTGATCAGCTGGTTGATGCGGGTGCAGTTACGCTCGATGATATCGAGGTAAATCTGCCCTTCTTCCGGTTCTGCCCCCTGATCCTTGAACTGGCCTACGGCCAGCAGGATGTTAGTGAGTGGATTCCGTACTTCATGCGCGATTACGCGGGCGATGCGGCCGGTGATCACAAATTTCTCCTGATTGCGCTTTTCCTGTTCTTCCCGTTTTTTGGCGGTGATGTCTTCCGCAACGCAAACGAAGGTGCCAAGCTGCTCGTCCAGTATGCTGGCATTGACGAGCACGTCCAGCTTCTGCCCTGTTTTGCTTTTGAAAGCAAACTCCTGTTGCACGATGGCGTTTTCTTTGTAGATGTCTTCGAGGAATTGCCGGGCCTGGGGTTCCAGCAGAAAAAGCGTTTTCAGGTTCAGGCCGATCAGTTCTTCTTTGCGGTAGGATAATTTTTTGAGCGCAGCATGATTGGCCTCGATGATGTTTTTGTTCTGATCTGCGATGATGATGAGATCGTGACTTTTTTCAAAAATACTGAAGTACTTCCTTTCGTTCTCCGCAATGGTGCGCAGGTGTCTGAATTCCATGATCCCGTAGCGGATGGCCCTTTCCAGCTCGGGGCCGTTGATCTCGCCTTTTACCAGGTAGTCTGTGGCACCGGCCATCATGGCTTCGTTGTCGATGGCGTAATCTCCTTTGCCGGTGAGCATGATCACCGGGGCTTCATATCCC
>OFTY01001268.1_pt1 | contig 11774 bp, 7 predicted proteins | sample 1775061 | NCBI WGS metagenome assembly OFTY01 (sample SAMN08195773, study PRJEB24354) | sludge metagenome | isolation source: sludge from phenol fed wastewater aerobic bioreactor B | place: India: Nagpur | collected 2016-09-16 | reverse complement strand
AGCGCTTTACTGACAGGTTCCGTGAACCCGCATGGCCAGGCCATCACCAATCTGGCGATGGAATACGGCGCCACTACGGCTTACGGCTCACAGGTATCGATACCGGGCACTTACACCGGCGTAAATGACATCGCGGTGCAGCAGGATGTACCCATTGCGCTGACCGGCAGTGAAGCCTGGCATTTCCGTATAAAAGGAGAATTGAATGGAACGGTTGTTTATGGAGATGACCGTCTGTTTCAGGCAGCGCCTGGGTTCTCTCTGAAATTCACCGGCAGTGAAGCCGCCGTGCTCGGTTCCAATACACCGATCGATGGTGCTAAATCGCGTACGGTGGCTGTATGGGCGAAAGCGGATGCTTTCACCGACGGCGGCATTTTCTCCACCGGCGCTACCGGTACCACCTATACGGAATTCTCTTTCCGCACCATCCCCACGGATAATGTGTGGAGAGCGCAGTTCTGGAACAATAACAAAGACTTCACGCTGCCGAACAGCAAAGGGGAATGGCACCATTATGCGCTGACCTTCAACGGTACCAATGTAAGTTTCTACTACGACGGTGCATTGCAGTCCACCTGGGCCGCTGCGTTGAACACGAAGAATGGCAATTTCAATCTGGGTATATGGAACGGCAATAAATTCCAGGGCGAGATCGATGAGGTGAGTGTCTGGAATGCTGCACTCAGCGCGGATCAGGTGCGTAAACTCATGCATCATCACCTGAAAGGCAACGAACCGAACCTCGTGTATTACGCCAATTTCGACAACTTTGAAACAGAAAGCTATGAGCTGGTGAACCGTAAAGAGATCGTTACCAGCGGCACACCCGCCAAAGTGAAAACTTTCTTCCCGGCCGGTCCGGGTATGACCGCCACCGGTACGGAAAGCGCGTCGGGTCTTTCCCTCGCCAATGCATCCATTGCGTATAATGCGCAAAATGCGGCGCAGGTGGCCGTGAGCAATATCTCACTGGGGAACTATACCAATAAAGGTCTGCCCGGCACTTATACCGCACTCAGCAAGGGTTACTGGACCACGCACCGGTACGGTACCGGCAACCTGGGGATGAACATCACACTCAAGGTGGATCAGCCGCTGACGGGAATAACGCCGTCCAAGGTAATCCTGATGGGCAAAGACCCCTATTCCGCAGGCAAATGGCGTTTCATTGCGCTGGCGGCTTCACTGGACACAACCGCCGGAACGGTAACGTTCAATAACCTGAACGAATACACGCAATTACTGCCATTGTCGGTGGACTCCGCTTTCCTCACCAGCACGCAGGATTCCCTGCGGCTTACCGACGCCAGGACGGGTGTGACCACCGCGCCGGCCGTGTTCAGCCTTTCCGGGGTGAATATCGGAGACAGTGTGAAAGTGACCGCCCCTGCAGGTTACCTGGTTTCCCTGTGGGCAGACAGTGTTTATCGAAGCAGTCTGAGTTTTGCGCCGACAAGCGGACTGGTGAAAGATGTGAAGGTATACACCCGCTTCTCACCCGCTACTGCCGGCATCTACGCCGGAGATATACAGATGAGGGTCGGGGACTCCGTGATGACGAAGGTGGCTGTGAGGCAGCAGGGCGTAACGCCCGAAACATCGGCGGGCAAAGCCATGAGCTTCAGCGGTAATGCGGATTACCTGGAGATTGAGAACCTGAACTGGAAGCCCACGGAATTCACGATAGAATGGTGGCTCAAGGCCAGATCGTTCAAGAACTACAATCAGTCCATCGGTAACGGATGGGGTTCTTTCCTCGTGCATGCGGATGCCACCAAGGCCTATAACATAGGTGTTGCGAACAATGCTGCATCGAGGATGAAGATAGACAGTGCGTTCGCCGACCTGAACACCTGGCATCACTACGCCTATACGTTCAGCAATGGCGCCGCGAAGATCTATCGCGATGGCGTATTGATGGATTCAAAGACTGCATCCACCTATCCGCCCACCTGGTCCACTTTCCGCATCGGTTCTGCCGATGGCAATACGATCGACGGGGAAATGGAAGAGTTCAGGATGTGGAGCACTGCCAGAACACAGCAGGAGATCCGGGAGAACATGCACCTCACTTTGCAGGGCAATGAATCCGGATTGAAACTCTACCTGCAATTCCAGGATACCGAGAAAGGAGTGGCCGATCTTTCCAACAACGCGTACTCCGTGCGGAAAGGAGGGAGCCCGGTGAGAGTGAATTCCGCAGTACCGGTGGCAAGTGGTATCAGCCAGACGAAGACGATTAACGCTACCGGCTATACGTTGTTTGAAAAAACCAATATCGGGTTGAATTTCGATAATGGTACTACGCCGGACGGCGAAGTAGTGATCAGCAAACTGTCTGCCCCACCGGACGGAACAGTATCTCCCGCACCGCTTGGAGGCGTTTACTGGGTGATCAACAACTTCGGGAATAACAGGAATTACACCGGGTTGAAACAATTGCGGATCGACAGTCTGCATCAACTGGGCGACGATACCACGATGGGCGGTATTTACAGCGCCTATGGCCGCAGGTTCAATGATGTGGGGAACACCTGGACCCTCAAAGCCAAATCATCCGCTGTGCTGAATGATCAGCTGGTGTTCAGTCCGGATAGCGCCGCCGGATGGACCGCCACCGGCCAGTTCGTCCTCAATAAACTGGCTACTGCCGCACCGGACACGCTGGCGGGCACCGCCTTCCGGTTCAATGGAACGCCGGGCTACCTGGACGTTCAGAACCTTAACTGGAAGCCCACCTCCTTCACCATAGAGTGGTGGATCAAAGCCAATTCGGCGAAGAACTACAACCAGTCCATCGGTAACGGCTGGGGCTCCTTCCTCGTGCACGCAGGCAGCGGGAAGGATATGAGCATCGGGGTGGCTAACAACAGCAATTCCCGTATGAATGTACCCGGTGCCTTCAACGAGCCCGGCACCTGGCACCATTACGCCTATACGTTCAGCAACGGCGCTGCGAAGATCTACCGGGACGGGGTGCTGATAGACAGCCGGCCCGCCTCTGCCATGCCGCCGCAATGGAACAACTTCCGCATCGGCTCCAACGATGGAAATACGCTGGACGGGGACCTGGATGAATTCCGCATGTGGTCCGTTGCGAGAACGGAACAGGAGATCCGTGAAAACATGCATCATACCCTGCAGGGCAATGAAGCGGGATTGAAGCTTTACCTGCAATGCCATGGCGCGATGCCGGGCTACATCACGGATGTGACCGGTAATCATTACGTGATCTCCATCAACGGCAGTGTTGCTTCCGTGGCTTCAACGGTGCCTGTGGCTAAGGGTGTGAGCCAGACGCTCTCCGCGTCCGGAACGCTGAACTTCGATCAGGCCGGTTTACAGCTCGATATGGACAGTGCAGCTACCGTGATGGTCAGCCGTTTGAATACCCAGCCGGATGGCCCGTTGAATGCGCGTCCATACTGGATCGTGCATCAGTTCGACGGTGGCCGTCAACTGACCGCCCTGCGCCAGGTGAACCTTGCTGCACCCGATACTGCCTGGAACTATAACCTCCACCGCCGCAGCTTCAACGCCTTCGGCGACAGCTGGGATTCAGTGACCACTGCAGGTTTCAGGGACAGCGACCTGGTACGGTTCAGTATCGATACCGTATGGAAGGGGTCGCGGCAACTGGTAGTGACCACCAGTCCGAATGCCGCGCCGGAAACGGCCATCAACCAGCCGGTAAACCTGGCCTATTACGAGCTCGGAACCGATGTTTCCATTACCGCTACTGCTGCGGATACGGATGGATGGGTGAAGAAGGTGGAATTCTTTGCCGGCGCGGAAAAGATCGGTGAGGCCACCGCATCGCCTTACGCCATCACCTGGAAACCGGGAACAGATGGATCATTTGCGCTGCGAACCAGGGTAACGGATAATGCCGGGGCTTCCCGTTTATCCGACACCGTTGGCATCGTTGTATCAAAGCATACAGTGGGTGGCACTCCGCACAGCGCATTGGAAGAGGCGCTTCGGGGCGTATTGATATTCCCCAACCCCACGAGAGGCTGGGTGAACCTGATCATCCCGAATGTCGTTTACCGCACGGCCGTAGTACGGGTGCTCAGTACCAATGGTCTGGTCATCTACCAGCAGAACCTTTCGGAATCTGCTATGAAAGTGGTACACCGGATCGACCTGAGCGCGCAGCCGCCAGGGATCTACTTTGTACAATTGATTATTGCCAACAAAGCCGTAACAACCAAGGTTGTGAAGCTGTAAAGGCGATTGTGAAGAAAAAGGGGGAAAGTCGAAAGGCTTTCCCCCTTTTTGCATTCTGCGAAAAAGATTATTTTTATTCCTATATTTTCAACACCATGCGTTCATTTCTCTGCGCGATCCTCATCTGCATTACCGCTACTGCTTCCGCCCAGCAGTTCAAAAAAGGCGACCGGGTTTGCTTTGTTGGCAACAGTATTACCCACAACGGCGATTACTGGCATAACGTACAATTGTACTACGCCACCAGGTATCCGCAATTGAACGTGGAGTTCTACAACTGCGGCATTTCCGGTGATGTCACGGGTGGCATCCTGCGCCGGATGGATAGCGATATTCTCATTCACCGGCCCACCTGGGCAGTGATCATGATCGGGATGAACGATGTGAATCGCCCTTTATATGATGCAAAGCGGAAAGACGAGCCGGGTATTAAAGAGAAGCAGGAAGAAGCGCTCGCCGTTTACCGGCAGAATCTCGATAGTATCATCAGGGTTTTGCAGGGCAAGGGGGTGAAGGTCATCCTGCAAACGCCGTCTATCTATGATCAAACCTCAAAAATGGCCTCCAATAACCTCTTTGGCGTAAATGACGCTTTAAAGGTTTGCGCTGGTTATGTGAAAGAGTTTGCGGAAAAATATAAAACGCAGGTGGTGGATTACTGGACGATGCTCACCACGCTCAACGCCACGGTACAACAAACGGATTCTACCGCCACGCTGATCGGAACCGATCGGGTGCATCCCGGGGGCGTAGGGCATCTGCTGATGGCCCGGGAATTTCTGAAAACGATCAAATCCCCTGCTGTTGTAGCTAGTATTGTGGCAGATCAGAACACGAAGCTTAGTAAGGAAAAGAGTGCGCAATGCGATTTTGCGGATTTCATCCGAAAGGGCAGCGATGAGATCACATTCACCGCCACAGAAAAAGCCCTGCCATTCCCGATCCGCGACGATCAGGAAAAAGTGCCGGAGATGGTACCGTTTACGGATGAACTGAACCGTGAAATGCTCATTTTCAATTATCTCACGCCGGGATATTATACGCTGCAGATCGATACAGTAGAGATCGGAAGATATTTTTCAGGGGAGCTGCAAAGAGGCGTTAACCTCGCGATCATTGAAAAAGCACCGCAATACCAGCAGGCGCAGAAGGTGAGAGCCCTGTTGCAAAAGAGCTGGCAGTTCGAAGGCCAGATCCGCAACCTGCGGCTGATGGAGTATCGTCATCTTGCAAACGTGCCGGGGAAAGAGAACCTCGACAACGTCCGCAAGTATTACGATAAAGAACTGGCACAGAAACCGGACACCGACGGTCAGAAAAAGAACGTCAAACAATACCTCGAGAATAAACCTAAGGAAGCTGACCTGATGGCGAAATGGAAAAGCGTGCTGGATTCTTTGCCTATATTGAACAAGCCGGTGGCACACAAATATGTGCTGAAGAAAAGCTGATCCTATTCCCGGGCATCATTCACTTCTATCCAATACCCGTCAGGGTCCTGGAGGTAGATCTGTTTTACACCATCTACGCGAACGGTGAGCTTTTTCTTTTCTCCCGCCCAGTTGATGTATTCCAATCCTGCTTTGTCCAGTCTTTCAATAAAAGCTTCCACGGAAGGTACGCTGAAACAGATGTGGGTACCACGATCCCCTTCATGACGGGCTTTGGCGCCGGCAATAAGATGCAGGTGGCAGGCGGGTCCGATGGAGAACCAGGTATGCTTTCCATCGTGGAAGGGCTCGGGAATGGTGTCCAGCCCGAGGAGGTCCCGGTAAAAGGTGGTAGCTTTTGCGAGGTCCTGTACGCTCAATGCAATATGGTTCAACGGCGGCCGCAGTTTTTTTTGCGCGAAGACGGCCGTGGTGGCAAGCATGCAACAGCAGAGAAAGAGTATCTTTTTCATAACGATGTACAAGATACTATTTTTGAACCCTTTCTTTCAAAGCTTTCAGTTCTTTTTCCATTTCAATGAGATGAAGGGTGAGTTCTTCCACTTTCTTCAGCAGCGCCACGTTTATTTCCGCAACATCCATATCGTTCTTCTTTATTTCCGCTGCGGAGGGAATCCCGGGGAGATGTTTGTTTTGTTTGATGAATTGTTCTACTGCGCTTAATTTCATCGGCTTGTAATCTTCATCGAACACATAATCCGGCCAGGCGGTTTGCAGTTTCACTTTTATTTTTTCCGCGATCATGTTCCCGGCCACGGCGAGTTTATAGCCTTTGGAATCGTCCGTGCCGATGCCTACGTTGCCGTTTACGGAGAGCATATTGGCCCCTGCATTGGAGAATCCGCCCAGCGCCAGTCTGCCATTGGGATCGATAACAACAGGTAATGGAACTGCACTGGCCTGATGGGATTTGGAGACTATAAAGCGTGGCCTGATAAGCGAGGAAGATACTACGGCGGTGTTTGGATATTCCCATAATTCAAATGAATTGGGTTCTACACCGAATCCGCCGCCAACAGCAGCAGTCTGCACAGCCCAGCTGTAAGTGCCTCCGCCGGTTCCCCGGTTTTCCAGTATGAGTTGGCTCAGTAATGGGGTCTGATCATTGCCCGGATCAGCATTTACGATCAACATGTTTCTGCCTGCCACACTTCCGTTTACATGGAGTGTGGTAACCGGATTGTCGATTCCAATCCCCACTTTCCCGTCCTGCCGGAAAGTAGCGCCATTGATCTTGAAATACTTGTTGCTGTAGGAGCTCCAGATCAAATTGGTGTTTGTGTCCTGCGCCGCATTCCAGTGATTGAGATTCCCGGTAAAGATCGTCGTCTTGTTATTAAAAGAAAATGGCCCATCCTGCGCTTTCGCAAAAGAAGAGACAGCCATAAAAGCCATCAGGCTAACGAACACTTTTTTCATAAAATATAGAGATTTTAAAAACACAAAATACACCTCATTTCCGGTTATACAAAGGTGCCCGTTTAGGCAGTTGTAAAGGCACAATGAGGAGGATGGACATACAGAACGCCACACTGATCAGGATACTTTCCGTTACCACCAGACCTGCCTTTAACCGGTACGCTTCGTCTGTCATCACTAAAAAAGAATAGATCGATAAAAATAGCATGAACCCGCCGGCGGCCATCCTGACAATCGTATGCCGGATGAACAGGAGCAGGGAAAAGATCAATAGCATGATAAAGGCGAAAGGCGACTGCCAAAGCAATAGTATCGCGCAAATGATGAAAAAGATGCAGGGAAGGTAATGTCTGAACAGGGTCACTTTTTTCATGGTATTGGGATTAAGTACATGAAAGATAAGGTGTTCTGCCGGTTTTTCCTATAGTATCTTTATGATTATTTTTGTCGGGATGAATCCGCCGCCTATAAAAATAGTGCTTACAATTGGCTAATTTTGCGGCTCATTACTGTTAATGATTCTATATGGCAAACAGCATGTATGATTTTGGCATGATCGGCCTGGGCGTGATGGGAAGGAACCTTCTGCTCAATATGGCGGATCATGGATTTGCCGTGATCGGCTTTGATAAAGACACAGAAAAGGCGCAGGCCCTGGAATCCGCTGCCACAGCGGGGACCCGTGTAAAAGGTGTAGTGGCGCTCGCGGAAATGATCAGCCGGCTGGAACGTCCCCGCCGCGTGATGATGCTGGTGCCTGCCGGTCAGCCGGTAGATGATGTACTGGAGTCCCTCAAACCCTTGCTGGAACCGGGAGATATCGTCATAGACGGGGGGAATTCCCATTATACTGACACCCTCCGCCGTGTAACCGCTATGAAAGCCGCCGGTTTTCATTTCATGGGAGTAGGCGTCTCCGGAGGCGAACAGGGCGCCCGTACCGGTCCGAGCATCATGCCCGGAGGCGACCAGGAAGCATATACCCACGTAAAACCAATGCTGGAAGCTATTTCCGCCAAAGTGAACGGAGAACCCTGCGTGGCTTATCTGGGCAAGGGCGCGGCAGGCCACTATGTGAAAATGGTGCATAACGGCATCGAATATGCCATCATGCAGCTTATCAGCGAAAGCTATCGCCTGCTGAAGTCCGCCGGACTGGATAACGACCAGCTCCACCAAGTCTACAAGGAATGGAACGAAGGGCCCATGCAATCTTTCCTCCTGGAGATCACCGCAGATATCTTCCTGCAAAACGACGATAAATCCGGTCTGCGGCTCATAGACCTGATCTCGGACAAAGCCGGGTCAAAAGGCACTGGTAAATGGACCTCGCAAGATGCCATGGACCTCGCCGTGCCTGTTACCATTATCGATACGGCTGTTTCCATGCGCACAATTTCCGCTTACAAAGAAGAAAGGGTACAGGCATCCAAACTTTATAAAGAACCGCATCTTCCTATCCCGGCAGAAACGAAATTGTTCATTTCCCAGGTGAAAGAAGCCCTGCAATTCGCTACTATCATGTGCTACGCGCAGGGAATGGCGATGCTGCATACGGCTTCCTCCGCGCTGGACATGGATATTCCGCTGCCGGAAGCCGTAAAGGTATGGCGTGGCGGATGTATCATCCGGTCTGCCCTCCTCGGCACCTTCTACACCGCGCTCAAAGACGCGCCGGAACTGCCGAACCTGTTGCTGAACAATACAGTGGCCGGTCTGATCAGTGGGAAAGAACATAATATGCGGGCCGTAGTGGTACAGGCCGCCCAGGCGGGTTTACCGGCCGCAGGTTTCATGGCCGCACTCTCTTATTTCGATGCTTACCGCAGCGAAAAACTACCCACCAATCTGGTGCAGGCGCAAAGAGATTATTTCGGCGCGCATACTTATCAGCGTATAGACATGCCCGGTAGTTTCCATACCACCTGGCAACACCATTCATAATTTTTATCGTTTTTATGCAAAATCATAAACGTCCGCCAGCCTCCATCCTCTTCATTTTCGGCGGCAGCGGCGACCTGAACTACCGGAAGCTGACACCTGCTTTATACAATCTGTTCCTGGATGAATGGATGCCGGAGAAATTTGCCATCGTGGGGATTGGAAGATCGGAATACAGCGCGGAGGATTACCGCAGTCACCTGCAGGAAGGCATTCAGAATTTTTCCCGCAGAAAAGCCGAGCAGAACGGCCATTACCAGGAATTCTTCGATCACGTGAGCTATCTGCAGCTGGATGCGGGAGATCTTGCCGCATACCAGCGTATCGCGGATTGCGTGCAGGCGAAAGAAACGGAGTGGGGAACGCATCCCAACGTGATCTTCTACCTCGCCGTGGCGCCGCAACTGGTGCCTACGATCGCGCAGGAACTGGGAACACTCAACCTCTGTAAAGATAAAGGCACCACACGCATCGTGATCGAAAAACCCTTCGGCCACGATCTCGACAGCGCCCACGAACTCAACGCCCTCCTGAAAGGGCTCTTCGCGGAAGAGCAGATCTTTCGCATCGACCATTACCTCGGCAAGGAAACCGTACAGAACATCCTCGCCCTGCGTTTCGCCAACGCACTGTTCGAGCCGACCTGGAACCGTCACTATATCGACCACATCCAGATCACGGCTGCGGAAAGCGTGGGATTGGAAGGCCGGGGAGGCTATTATGAACATTCCGGCGCGCTGCGGGATATGGTACAGAACCACATCCTGCAGTTACTCTGCATGGTTGCGATGGAAGCGCCCGTTTCCTTCGATGCCAACGAGATCAGGAACAAAAAAGTGGATGTGCTCAACGCCATCCGTCCCATCCGCAAGGAAGATGTGCATGACAACGCCGTTCGCGGACAATATGCCGGCGGATGGATGAAAGGCAAACAGGTAGTAGGGTACCGGGAAGAAAAAGATGTGGATCCGGATTCCAACACCGAAACATACGCCGCCGTAAAATTCTATATCGATAACTGGCGCTGGGAAGGCGTGCCGTTCTATGTACGGACGGGCAAATTCATGCACCAGAAATCTACCCATATCACCATCCAGTTCAAACAGGCGCCCACTTTCGCTTTCCCTGCGGAAGCCGCGGAATCCTGGCGTCCGAACCGCCTGACCATCAGCATTCAACCGGAAATGGATATCCGTATCCGCTTCCAGGCCAAGCGCCCGGGCCAGACCATGACGCTCGATCCCGTTAACATGACCTTCAACTATGAAGGATCTGACGACCATACGCCGGAAGCTTATGAAACGCTGCTGCTGGACGTAATGGAAGGAGATGCCACGCTTTTCATGCGTGGCGACCAGGTGGAAGCGGCCTGGAAAGTGATCATGCCGATACTGGATACCTGGGAATCCCGGACTCCGCAGGATTTCCCGAACTATGTACCCGATTCATGGGGGCCGGAAGATGCAGACGCGCTGATCGCGCGGGATGGCCATTCCTGGATCAATCTCCTTACCGAGAAAGCAAAATAGCAGACATGCAATTACACCTCGCCAAAGATCCGCAGCAGCTGAGCGATAACCTCGCTGCATTCGTTAGTCAATATATACAGGACGTACTGCAACGGCAGGAGCGCTTCACGTTCGCACTCTCCGGCGGCAATACGCCCAAAGCCCTGTACGCCCTGCTGGCAAAAGAACCTTATCTCCAGATGATCGACTGGCACAGGGTGCATTTTTTCTGGGGAGATGAAAGGGCCGTTCCTTTTGAAGATGCCCGCAACAACGCCCGCATGGCTTATGATGTGCTGCTGGACAAAGTGAATGCTTTGCCGGAGAACATTCACGTTATGCGTACAGACATCGATCCGGAAGCTTCCGCTGCCGCTTACGAAAAGACCCTCCATCAATACTTTTCCGGGAAAGAAAATACATTCGACCTCGTACTGCTCGGTATGGGAGACGACGGGCATACCCTGTCGCTTTTTCCCGGCCTGCCCATTGTGCATGAAAAGAAAGCCTGGGTGAAAGCTTTCTGGCTGCAGGCGCAGGACATGTATCGTATCACGCTTACAGCGCCTGTCACTAATCGCGCTTCCTGCGTGGTGTTCATGGCCACGGGTGAAGGCAAGGCCCTCACCCTTCAGAGCGTCCTCAACGGCGCACCGGACCCTGACCGCTTCCCTTCCCAGCTGATCCGTCCCGAGAACGGCGAGCTGCACTGGTTTGTAGACGAAGCAGCGGCCAGCGCATTACATGGAAGATGATATTATTATCCAAAAAAAAGCCGTAAGCATTGCTTACGGCTTTTTACTTACTACTCACAACGTACCGATCATTTAACAGTTATAAACTTTGTCTGGGAGGTCATCGCCATCTCGTTCTTATCTGTACGCACATAAATACGAAGGCTGTACAGTTTTGACCCGGCCGGCAGTTTGGCCAGCTTGATGTTGATATTACCGGAATAAGTATTGGTGTTCGGGTAAGTAGCGGGCATCAACGCTGTGTTAACGCTGTTGTTGCCATTTGAAGCAGCGGCAGCTTCATTCCAGCTCGCAAAATGCACACTGTCCACCATTTTAGGCAAGCCGGTGGCTGGGGCATCGTACCAGGCATAATCCAGTGTACCCGGATTGGCTTTGGTGAGCGCGCCGCCAAAGGTCACCTGTATCACGTCGGTTGTTGCGAACGGACCCACCTGCCGGAGTAATCCCATGCTGGTGATCTCTAT
>OFTY01001267.1_pt1 | contig 11779 bp, 12 predicted proteins | sample 1775061 | NCBI WGS metagenome assembly OFTY01 (sample SAMN08195773, study PRJEB24354) | sludge metagenome | isolation source: sludge from phenol fed wastewater aerobic bioreactor B | place: India: Nagpur | collected 2016-09-16 | reverse complement strand
TAATAAGTCGGAAATTCCTGCTAATGGTAAAGATGACGACAACAACGGTTTTATTGATGACGTCCATGGTTGGAATTTTCTGGGAGGTACCACCGGCAATGTTACGGTTAACAACAGTGAATGGAACAGGGTGTATTGGCGATATAGAGAAAGGTTTGAAGGAAAGCAAATTGACACATCTTCCTTAAGCCGAGTTCAGAAGTATGAGTATAATATCTGGCTGAAGGCGCGAAGTGGCGTGATTGGAAGAGGTCCTACACAGGGTAGGTTGGATACACTTGCCAGCTATGTAGATGATGTAATTTTTTGCGATAGCTTTCTTCGGATAACTTTAAAAAAGCCTGAATACACCAGAGAGACATTGGAGAATTGGAAGGCAACTACTAAGCGCGACCAGGCTTTGAAGGAATTCATGCTCGATGTATTCGATCATTTTGAAAACGAGAAACTGAAAAATACCGTGGTTACGCAGGAAATGAAAAACTTCCTGGAAGGCGAAACGCTGAAGGCAAGGAGCGAAAAAGAGCCCCCTGTGGACAATAGAAGGATCGTAACGGGGAATGATGATACAGACCCGCAATCGATGAAATATGGCAACAATAATGTATGGGCGGGGGATCCTTTTCATGGCACTCATGTTGCCGGCATCATAGGTGCGTCGCGGGCCAATGGTAGGGGAATAGATGGAGTCGCCGATGCTGTTTACCTGATGGCGGTAAGGTGCTCGACAGACGGCGATGAATTCGATAAAGACATAGCTGCCGGTATCCGATATGCCGTCGACAATGGTGCTAAAGTCATCAATATGAGTTTTGGAAAAAGTCTTAGCCCCGACAAGATTATGGTTGATGATGCTGTACGATATGCTATAAGCAAAGATGTACTTATCGTGCAAGGTGCGGGTAATAGCAGCAGGAACATCAATGGCTTCGACAACTTTCCCAATCCCCATTTTTTATTCTCCGACTCGGTAGCGTCAAACTGGATTACTGTTGGTGCCAGTGATAACAATGGTCGCCCGGCATCCTTCAGCAACTTTGGCAGTCTTGCTGTGGATGTTTTTGCACCCGGCGTCAACATATACTCAACGACAACCGGAGGCAACTCCTACGAATCCCTCGATGGTACAAGCATGGCGTCGCCTGTTGTGGCAGGATTGGCAGCACTACTTCGCTCGTATTTTCCTGAATTGACTGCCAGCGAAACTAAGAGCATTATCATACAGACTGCATCACATCCCTTGCTGCCCTCACAAAGAAGTGGGAATGCGGAAGAAACTATCGAAAAGCTTTGTGTTAGCGGAGGAATTGCAAATGCCTTTAATGCGGTGAAGCTTGCTTATGAGTTTACCCGAAGATAGTAGTACAGATATGCCTCTATTCTGAACCGGCAACAAGTCATTTTTTAATGTCCACTGTTTGACTTCTTCTTAGGGTAAAAGTGCGTTCATATTCTCTCACTGCGTCGAAAATGTGGGTTGCCTGGACGGTTGAGAAAGTGTGGTACCCGTTTCTTACACCCAGTTAAATGGTTGGCAAGCCAGCTCGACAATTTCAACCAACTTCAGCGATATCCTTAAAATAGGCAAAACATAAAGGCGGTGATTTGAAACGGTAATTTTGAGATTATTAAAAAGGGCAGACTAAACATATGTCCGCACACCTTGCCGCACAAATGAGGCTGGCCTTGAGAAGGTTAAACAAATTATATTTACATACTATCTCCGATAAAGCATTTGAAAAATGAAAAAGCTATCTATTGCGCTGTTTATTATGCTCGGCTTGCACCATATTCTGCTTGCGCAGGAACTGAAACACTTCAAAGACAAGAAGGACAGATACGGCTACAAAAACAGTGAGGGAAAAGTAGTTATTGAGCCACAGTTCCAATTTGCTGCAGATTTTACAGAAGGGCTGGGTGGCGTACAGCAAAACGACCGCTGGGGATTTGTTGATGCAACGGGAAAGGTTGTAATCCCGATTCAATATGATAATGTGTACACTTTTTCAGATGGGCTCGCTGCAGTGAATACGGCGCTACCAAAGGAGATATGGGGTGGTCATTTGGCGGTAAATGGGGCTTTATTGATAAGACCGGTACTGTGGTCATCCCGATCATATACGATAAAGCCGGCAGTTTCAGCGAAGGCCTTGCACCGGTGAATAAAGGCGCTACAAAAGGAAACTATGGAATGGTAGGCGGCAAGTTTGGCTTTATCGATAAGTCCGGCAAGGAGATCATCCCGTTTCTTTTCGATAACGCAACTGGGTTCAGCGATGGGCTGGCATCTGTTGCGTCTGAAGGTAAGGAAGGTTTCATAGACCCGACGGGTAAGGTGGTCATACCGTTTATGTACGATCGCACCTGCGCTTTTCAACAGGGTCTTGCCTTTGTAAAAAAAGATGGCAAATGCGGCTATGTCAACGCTTCGGGCCAGGCAGTCATTCCTTTGATTTATGACGATGCTGACTATTATTTTAAGAATGCTCTGGCCGCGGTAAAGCAAGCGGATCTATATGGCTACATTGATCGTACGGGAAAGTTGATCGTGCCTTGTCAGTATAAGAACGCACATGGCTTTAATGAGGGACTTGCCAGTGTGCAACTCGGCGACAAATGGGGCTTTATTGATACCACGGGTACCTTGGTCATTGATGCGCGGTACGACTATGCAGGATTTTTTACAGATGGTGTGGCCGAAGTGAAATTTGAAGGTAAGGATATGAAAATAAGTCGCAACGACAAAAGCATTTTTGAAAAGAAAGCTGTTGCGGTAAATGCCGGGCAAGAGAAAAATGTTCCCAAACTCACAGACGCCGAGGAGGAGGAACTGGTGCGTCAGATGTTGCAGTTAAACAAGGCGCATAAAGGCCCACTCTTCGAAAAGGTAAATGAATTGAACAATGCGCTCAAGCCAACCATGATAGTCAATTCGAAAGGGGAGATCAACCGGCAGCAGTGGAGGTCGCGTGCCCTTGAGCTCAAAAAGTCCTCTTTGCCAGAAGCACAGAAACAGGCTGAGGCTTACGAGAAAGAGTTGGCCGCATTGCCTGCAGGCGTCCAACAGCTCGATCTTCATCTTGCTATAACGGCATACCTGCAGGAGGTAAACAGATTTATAAAATCCTGCGACGCCTGGGCAGATCTGATTTATGAAATAGTAGCAGATGCAGAACAGGTTTCGGAAATGATGCAGCACATTGAGACCCAACTTCAGTCTATGAATCTGGGCTATCATTTTCTAAACAAGCTTACAGAAGAGTATGCCTTAAGCAAATCAAAAACCGGCAAGTATCTTACGACGATGAAGGCAGCAAAATGAGTTTGTCTTTTCTCCAGTGGTGTCGGGCTATGGCAGCCCCCCGGATAAGGAGGATTTCAGACTCTAAGCACTCTCTGCCTGAATATCCTGCACATCCTGATCCAGACAGAGGAATGATCACACTAACCCTTCCCACCAGCGACTAAAGGGCTGACTCAAATTGTCCAGATCAACGGGCTCGCCGATCATCGGTGTCAACAGCGGCAGATTGTTTTGATTGCCGAGCGCGGTCAGCGTTGCCAGCGGCTCGTACCAGGTGTGGTTTGCAAGGGCAAATTTTGATGAATGCACGGGCAGAACATACTGTGCCTTCAGGTCACGGGCTGCCTGGATGGTTTCGTGCGGCAGTGCATGGATATAGCGCCATGCCGCATCGTATTGCCCGTTTTCCAGAATTGCCAGATCGAACGGTCCAAACCGCTCACCTATGGCGGAGAAATGTGTATCATAACCGCTATCGCCGCCCAGAAAAAAACGGCGTCCCGGGCACTGCAATACGAAGGAAAGCCAGAGGGTATTGTTTCGCGAAAAAGAGCGTCCGGAAAAATGCCGGGCTGGGGTAGTGTGTAGCACAAATTCCTTATCCAACACGATGGTTTCGTACCAATCGGCTTCGGTAATGCAGTCGGGGGCATAACCCCAATATTCCAAATGCGCTCCTACCCCCAGGCCGCAGATCACTCTGCTCACCTTGCTTTTTAGGTCGGTAATGGTTGCATGGTCCAGATGATCATAATGATCGTGAGAAATGAAGAGGTAATCAATAGCAGGTAAGTCGTCGGGTGTATAAATATCCGAACCATCAAATGCTTTTACGGTACCGGGAATCGGCGAGGCATTGCCACTCATCACCGGGTCCACCAATATGCGCTTCCCCTCTAATTGTATGAAATAAGACGAATGACCGAACCACAGTAATACATTGGCGTCGGGCGACAAGCGCTTTAAGTTTGTTTTCAGAGAAGGCAGTGCTTGCCTGGGTATTCTGTTTACCACCTTCTTGAAAAGTTGCCGGTAAAGAACACTCCTCATGGTATAGCCCTCGGCGAGCTGTGGCGTATGACTCAGGTTCTGAAATTGCCCGTTGCGATAGTTCGGAGATTGAAGAATTCGTTTCAGCCGCGCACCAGCCGGCGCCTTGCCAAATTTTGCCTTACTCATCTGTAAAGTTGATATGTTCCCGATAAAAAACAATGAATTGCTGTACCACAATTTTCCCACCGCAAGGAACGACAGCAGAACAATCTACAACCCGATTTGTTCTCTTGGCATTGTCAAAATAACTGCTGCGATCAATCACCGATGTATGTGGCGATGAGAGCTCACCTAACCTTAATTGGTCTGAAATGTTTTAGTTGAGAATGGTCTTTTGGGATAATAAAGTTCCGCACCTTCCCTTCAGTGTTACTATTATGCGAATCTGACTTTTCTCACACATTTTACCGAACCATTAGTCGCAACAACATCAACAGCAAGCCCAGGGTAAAAAGTGTTCCGAAAAGTAGTTGATTGTACTTTGCCAGTAACTCAGGTAGAAAGATGTCGAAATTTGCCTTTGTAGAAGAGGAATATTTTCTTGCCACTACAGTGAGCGGGCAACTACCCCGGAACAAAAGCAGAATGCCTCCCTCTACAATAATCGCCAGCACACAAATCCAGGACCAGCGGTTAATGTTGCCTGAAAGACCGCTCCACAAGACATACAGCACTGCGCTACCCAACACCAGCCAGATCAACGTGTGGATCGCTTTGATCAGAAACAACCTGCGCGATGCCTGTTTATTTGTTGTCATTTGTCTTTCCCTGTCGCTCTGAATCTCTCCTGCAATTCTTTCAACCGCTCTATCAGCTTCTTAAATGGCAAGTGCTCACCGGAAATCATGTTTGTCACCAGTTGCTGATAGTCGTCTTGCCATGCTGCTAACACTTGATTAGGAGGAATGAAGTTAATGGTTGCCTTACCGTGTTGATCGTAGGTAATTCCGCGTTCCGGTGTAAGGTTTTCTCTGTGCGCTACTATGGTGTTATATAGTGTCTGGTCTTGCAGGGCCGCTTTGGCATAGTCCGTATCCATCAAGCGCTCCAAATCATAAAGATGACGCGACATTCTGTTACGGGGTGTAATAATTTCCTTCTTTAAGAACTGCTCATGTAGCAGGAAAGCCTTTTCCAGAAATGTTCTCGATGGTAATACACAGGGTATATCGAATGGGTCCCCGCTAAAGGGTTGATCGGGGTAGGCTTCAGAAAGCATCGACCTGATCGTTCTCTTTTCGCAAGGCTCAGTAAGCGACCTGCCGCTGATCTCGAGCACCACGCGGTCATTTAGGTAAGCCGACTTATCGAGCACCGAATGATACTGTACAAATACCGGCACCGGTTCCTGGTCTTTCGATTCGGTTTGCTCGGGAGTTACACTAAACAGTTTTTCGGGCACGCCCATCTCTGACAGTCTGTTACCTAACCGCTCGGTAAGTTCGACCTTTGCAAATGCTGCAGATATTTTGCGTAATTTCCTTAGCTGTGATGGATTCTCTATGTCGCCCATGCCAAAGTAGCTGCGATCTATAGCGAAATCTATATCCTCCGAAAAACGCTCTATAAGCTTATACCCCTTGCTAAGCGAGGTGCCACCCTTAAAAACAAGATGGTCTTTAATACCTGCAAGACTGAAGAGGGCTTGCAGCACCAGTGTTACCCATACGTCTTTTTCTACCGCCTGTTCGGGTATGCCCAATTGCCCGGCAGTTGTCGTTAATGTGGTTTTCTTCTGATCATCAGTCAGTTTCAGCCATGGTATCATGTGGATGGCGATTGTGTAAGAATGTCTTGTATAATGGCTCTTATCCAGGCGGGCGCCAGCAGCGCATCTGCTTCCAGCACAAACCTGCTTTCTCCCTGCAGGCTAAGCTTTAGCTTTTGTATTACCGCTTCTGTCACGGCTTCCTTTCCCATGGCTTTCAACGCCTGTACTATTACCGGCAGTACCTTGCTGCGCATGGCAAACAGCTTTGAAGAGCCGGGCTTAAACACTATGGTTCGCTTACCCAGCTTAAAGTTCTTTGGTCCGCCGCTGGTGACAAACGTAAGCTTCATAGGAACCTGTGGAGTGAAACCTAATTGCAACAGTGCCTGGTCTCCGGTGGGTATGATGGTTACCCCTTCTTTATCAGCCACAGCTATAGCCACTTCGCGCGCAGTTGGCAGTATGGTTCCTAACAGTGTGTCTTTTTTCGGAAAGATATAAATACCCCGGGCCAGCCGGACGATCTTTCCTCTTTGCTCCAGGCGTTGAAAGGCTTTACGAATAGCTTCTTCAGAACTGATATCAAAGAACTCAGACATATTAACTACCTTTCCAATATGGTTGGTTAGCAGCCGCTGTTCTACAGTATTTTCAACACTTTCCAAGGATGAGCTATTCTGATCTTGTCCCAAAAATAGTTAAAATTTGGGACAAGTCTCACGACACATGCCGCCAGGTCGCTTACAAGACCTTCCCTGAACAAGACCTTCAGCAAAGGTATCGAAGCCGGGACACAGCGCGCGATAGCAACTACTCCGCCGACATCAGTGCTTTATTAAAGCTGACCACCAGCTTAAAAAGATCTTCGTGTTCGTTCATTGGTAAAGTTTCTGCCCGGTCGTTGATGTCGTGATAGGCGGCTATGCCACCCTGTGTATAAAAGAAAAATGCAGGCACACCCTTTTCCGTAAAGTGGTAGTGATCGCTGTTTTGCGCCTTGCCCGTTGGTCTGATGGCAGTAAGTAGTTTTTGCTGTTCGTTGATCTGCTGCATCAGGGCAAACTCTTTCGGAAACTCGGTTGCATTCACCACCGTTATGCCATCATCGCCCGTACCGGCAAGGTCGGTATTGAGCAGAAACCGTATATGCTGCAACGAAACCAGTGGATGCGCTACAAAATATTCCGAGCCCTTTAAACCTATCTCTTCCCCGGCAAACAATATAAATACCATGGTATAGGGCTGCGGATGGCTGCCATAGTAATGCGCCAGGTTCAGCAATAAAGCCGTTCCGCTGGCATTGTCGTTGGCTCCGGGAAAGTAAGTGTCACTACCCATATTGCCCAGATGATCATAGTGCGCTGTCATCACGATCATGGAGTCTGGCTGCCGCGTACCTCGTACCATACCGCATATATTAGCGGCGGCAAATTGTTTCACAAAGCGTTGCTCGATGTCTGCTACAAAACGCTCGGGTGGCACACCCTGCAGCACACGCTTTCTTACTTCTATAGCGGTATAGCTTTCCTCCACCGGCGCGGCCGACCAGGTAAGTGTATCTGTAACGAGCAGTACGAGGCGGTGATCGCGGTTCAGAAACTGGTTGCTGTCGGTTTGCGCCAGCCTGCCCGATGCCCGTACACCACGACTCTCGGGGCTCACTATGAAATCTCTTCCGGGTTGCAGCGTTTGACCATTTACCGTCAGTGCCATCTTTCCCGGAAAGGTGTTGGCAGGATAGGTAAACTCCTGTTTAAAACTTTTGCCCGACAACGGCTTCAACCCGTAGCTGCGGAACTCGCCCGCAAGGAAATCAGCCGCCCGCTTCATGCCATCGTTGGTATAGCCCCTTCCCTGAAAGTAGGCAGAAGTAAGCGTATCTACCATGCGCCTGCCAAAGGCAAGGTCCTGAGCGCTACAGATTGTTACTGCGCCACTACATAACAGGCAAAACAGGTATCTCATGAGGTTGTTGTTGTTTGGGTTGGGTGAAAGGTTTGATGGGTTGATGCATTTTTGCATCGCCGGAAGAGCTGAATTTTTCGCTCCCAGGTTTCGTTTCCAGGTTGGGCATAAAGTAAGCGAAAGACTTATTCTTCTATAACTTCTGCATTATCTCTAACCCAATACATCGTTATTCCTAATCGGGTAATTTCAGGGCGAACCGTTGCTAGTACATCCATTAGATAGTAATCATGCGGATGAGCGATGCCAATCTTAGCTCGAGGATGTAGTCCTTTTTGTTCCAACACCTTGACGAGTGCCTTTCCTAAGTGGGTTTTAATCTGACCGCTATCAAATTTTGCCCTTTTGGTTGTGGACAGGTTTCCTCTTGCACCCTTTGCTTCCACAATCAACAGCTTTCCATTCTTCACAGCCTCAATGTCATTGCCGCGCGACGAACCCAGGCAGGACCTTTTGATCTCGTATCCTTGATTTTCCAGCCAGGTACACAGGCTTTTTACTACGAAGTCTTCAGTCATTTTGTTTATTGTTTACCTTGTTTGTTTCTTCCTGCTACGTACAAACCATAGGCGTTCATTGGTGACAAACCTAAAGTCAAGTTCACGAATTTGCCCATTACAATTCTCTTTGAGTGACTGTTCTATTTTGGCAATGCCCTTGGAATCAAAAGGAAATTCTTGCATAATATCGAGAAGGCGTATCTCGAACGATGCCGAAGGAAGCCAGTCAACTACTTGTTTGTACCCCATAATTGCCACCGTTTCCGTACGCTCCATAAAATTTTGCAAGAGTCTGTTATCCATCTTCAAGGTTAAACAACTACCAAAGTAAATTACAACACCGCTACACTTGTTTTCTAGGACTTCTGCAAGTTCTTCAAGCGACATTTCTTCTTTGCCAATTGTGATGTGACCCTTCTTCCCATGAAATGCCAGATACAACAACGGGTATTTCCTGTGAAAAGACTTAGTCTTCCATCGTTTTAGGGAAAATATGAGTTCCTCTTTCGTTGCGCAGCGATGGTGCACAAAAGGCATATTGCTGCGACGATGTACCAAATCGAGTACGGGAAACACGGAGGTTTTATCCCTGTGATCGCCGTACCAAAAGCCTTCAAGGCAGAAGATTCCTTTCATCTCGTTTCTTTGATTTTAGTTGTCCTTGGTTTTCTGTCTTTGATGCTTCTTCCGTACATCATCAGAAACTTGTCAATATCTCCAAAGCTTCTGTTGTCTAATTCCGTGATAAGACCTTCTATAAACTGCTTTAGCTGTACGATGTCGTTCCAACTGCTCGGCTTTTTCTTGGCTGTGGCAGTTTTGCCACTGTCTTTTAGCAGAGTATTCATCGCCCGAAAGTTGTGCTGATCAATGATCGGAATTCCTGCAGCGTGATGAACCAAATGCGTTATGTAAGCAGTGGTGATGTAAGCAGTTTTAGGTAGCCGCCGTTGCCACCAGTTGAAGGTGGCTTCGGGTGAAGAAGTTGCATTTGTTTGCGTAAAGTCACCCCAGAGCTGCTGCACTTTAATAATTAATGCCTTTTGCTTTTCCGGAAAGTTTTCTTTTCCTTCATGACCCCATTTCCATTTTAAGGCGTTTTCAATTTCTGAATTATGCTGATTCAAAGAAGAAAACACCAGTTTATATCGCTCATAATCGTTTGCAGGATACTTCTCATAATTGTAAAGTGAAAAGTATTTGTCGAAGATTTGATCAGTCATATTGTTCAGTTGAAGTTGATGTTTATATTTAATAGCACTTTTGTCTCTTCCGAGCCTTTGCCCTTCAGTGCTGCCGAACGGTTTAGATCAAGGGTGCTGCCGCACTCGTCTAAGAAGCCGCAGGGACGGTCAGTTATTTTAAGGTAAATCACTTACACGGAATCTTGACCCTGATCCTAAACATCTTGTCGGCGAATGCGATTGAATGTTTTACTATCAATGCCTCCCTAATTACTGCTTATTCCCCAAACCTTCATGGTTCCTATAGTCGATTAATATTTCCTGTGAGGCAATTGGGATAAGTACCAGCAAAGCCTTCAATCAAAGCATCCTGAACTTCAGGGTAGCTCTCAAAGACCTTCATCCATACGGACAAGAAACCGCTTCCGGTTGCCATACTGACAATTGAGGGGATATAGCTTTCGGGCATGCCACAAGACACATAGTAATGGAGGGCGACCAACACGGCCTTGTCTTCTGCCTCCTTACGTTTCAGCCAACGCCTGTCATCAATTGTAGTATTGTGAGCATATCTTCCCAAACCGGTTAATTTAAACGTATTCTCAACTCGTGTTGTGTCAATATCTGCCGAATAGCCCGACTTCATAACTACAATTCCACCTGGCAAGAAGTCGAATAAAAGATGAGTATTATGCGTATCCGGCCAATAATAGTCGTTGATGTTTAAATATGCGTGCCCTTTTATGCTATTACAAGAGGGACAGGCGAGTAGAAAGTTGTTCCAGTTAAGTGCTACTCCCGGAACCACACCTTTAGGCTGCATGTGCTCCACATGCAAATAGGGTAAATGCATTTCACAGTAAGAGCAATAATCGCCTATTCGCTGAATCAACTCGGGTCGCGCCTCACCATGTTCGAAGAAATCTATCGGATGGCCATCCGGTCCAATTGGCCATTCGCCTTTAGTTATCGGTCTCATGGTCGCCTAAACGATGTTTGAAGGATTCAAGAAAGGCAACATAAGCCGGGTCGTCGTAATAAGGCTTCATCAGGTCATCCAAACGCTCCTTTGCTTCACTTATCTCCTCTTCCGATCGCTTCTGCTTATTTGTTGCTGTAACAATCTCATAATATTGCTTGGCAGCTTCTTTCATCTTCAGGAAACGTTCACTGCGTTGTGGATTCTTAACATGCATTTCTAGCTCAGCTATGTCCTCAATGCTTCGTTTGTAGTAATCGTCATCCATGTCCTTACCTTGTAGATCAATCAACTCGTTATTTTTTAGTGATTGAATGATAAAGGGTGAGTGGGTTGTTGTGATAAACTGAATGGAAGGGAAAATCGACTTGAGTTTTCCGACAATGGTCTTTTGCCATTTAGGATGTAAATGCAGATCAAGTTCGTCAATTAGGACAATCCCCGGAGTTTCTTTTGTTGCGGCAAGTCCTAGTTGCGGATTAAGTAAAACGCATCTGTACGCTATGTCAGCGACTATACCTATGATATTTCGTTGTCCGTCACTCAAATAGTTGAATGGTAAAGTTTGGCGGTTTTCAGCATCACCTCGAATTGCCATCAACGTATCATCATTGAAATCAAAATAGATAGTTTCCCAATCATCAATACAGGCTGTGACTGCTCGCTTGATTATTTGAATTTTTGCAGTTGCACCTTCCTTGTCTTGAAGTGCAGCGAGTTCCATAGTTTTAAACCACTCTACAAAACGCTTGAAACTTCCTTTCGCACTCAGACAATGGTGATAGCCTTCCAAACGTGATCCCTTAGGAAATGTCCGCACCTTTTCATTCGACTCAGTCCAAAGACGTGCTGAACCCAAGTAATTAAACAAGGGCAGAATCAGGTCTTTTCCGCCATCTTCCGCTAGCCTCTCCAGGTAGTGTTTGGCAACAAACTTCAGATCTTTGTCATTCATACGCATAAAGCCCCAGTTTTTATAAGGCTTTCCAATAGACCATTCAATAGGTCTTCCCTCCATCCTGCCAGCAACAGCAATCGAAGTGTTCAGTTTAGATTCAACGCTGTGCTCATAAGATATTAGTC
>OFTY01001266.1_pt1 | contig 11791 bp, 9 predicted proteins | sample 1775061 | NCBI WGS metagenome assembly OFTY01 (sample SAMN08195773, study PRJEB24354) | sludge metagenome | isolation source: sludge from phenol fed wastewater aerobic bioreactor B | place: India: Nagpur | collected 2016-09-16 | reverse complement strand
AGGCTGCCCTGTGCCTTTGCCTCGTCGCCCTGGCGCTGCCAGGCAATGGCCAGGGTGGTCTGCAGGCTTGCCTGCGCCTGCGCATCGGCAAGCTGCTGGCCCGCATAGTCGGAGGTGATCTTGCTGTACTGCCGGCTCCGGAGCAAGGCCAGCGCCAGCTGCGGCACGACTTCCGCAGGGGGTACGCCCAGGTCCTGCGCCTTTCTGAACTCGGTCTCGGCGCCCTGCGCATCGCCCGTGTCCAGCAAGGCCTGGCCCAGCAGCAGGCGCGCCTTTGCGGAATCCGGCCGGCTCTGCAGTGCATTCTTGAGCTGGATGATGGCCGCCGGCGCGTCGTTGCGGCTCAGGTAATCCTGCGCCGACGCCACGAGAGCATCAGGATCGTCGCGACCGCATGCCGACATCAGCAATGCCACCGTCAAGGCGGCGGCAGGAACGAGAGTGCGGGAAGTGATAGCCGTCATGGTCATCCTCTACTAGAGCGTGTTATGCACTTTTACGTGCCCGCGAAAGCCGGGAAAAGGCCCGGCAACTAGGCGCAGGACGCGCCACGGTATGGATACCGCAAGCGTTCTGCAACGACGTGGACGGGCCTTTCCCCGGCTTTCCCGAAGGGTTGGCCCCAGAGGCAGGCGCTCGCGGCGTTGCAGCACTTGCCAAGGCATCAGCCTTGGCGGCGCGCTGCGCCTTGCGATCACCTGCCTCTGGGGCCAACGCGGGTACGTAAAAGTGCATAACAGGCTCTAGTCCTTCAAACGCAGGCCGGTCTTTTTCAGGATGGCCGTGGAGTACAGGATATCGTGCCCGCGGCAGGCGTCGCCCAGCAGGGCCACGATGTCCTGTGCCTGGTGCTCCACGGCCTCGCGGCTGGTGCCGTGCAGCATGGCGAAGAGGTTGTAGGGCCAGCCGGGCAGGTGGCGCGGGCGGCGGTAGCAGTGCGAGACGCCGGGCAGCTGGGCCACCAGCGGGCCGAGTTCGCCGATGCGCTCGTCGGCCACGTCCCACACGCTCATGCCGTTGGCGGTATAGCCCAGGCGGTAGTGGTTGGGAACGGCGCCGATGCGGCGGATCAGCCCCTGCGCCAGCATCTGCGCCAGGCGTTCGCGCACCCGCTCGCCGGGTACGCCCAGCATGGCGCCCACGGCCTCGTAGGGGCGGGCCACCAGGGGCAGGCCGCCCTGGGTGGCGGCGATCAGTGCGCGGTCAAAGGCATCCAGCGCCATGGCGTTCTCCGGTCTGGGGCAGGGCGGGCAGGCGCAGCTCGACGAAATATTCCTCTTCCTTGGGGAAGGCGAAGACCTGCAGCCCCACCGCGTCTTCGATGCGGGCGATGGCATCCTGGGCCAGCGCGGGCGATTCGGCGGCGACGACGAACCACATGTTGAGCCGGTGCGTGCGCCGGTAGTTGTGCGCCACCTCGGGAAAGCTGTTGACCACGGCGTTCACCACGTCGAAACGCTCCTCGGGCACGGCGATCGCCGCGAGCACGAACTGGCCGCCGGCGCGCTCGATCTGGAAGAGCGGGCCGAAGCGCGTGAGCACGCCCTGGGCCAGCAGCTGGTGCAGGCGCTCGATGACGCGCTCCTCGCTCCAGCCCAGCGCCTGGCCCACGGCGGCGAAGGGCCGGTCCACGAGCGGGAAGCCGCCATGCAGGTGATCGATCAGTCGGGCGTCTTCGGGCGTGAGCATGCAGCGCTCCTTCTGGTGGGTGGGCAGGGTGCGGGGCATGGCAGGCGGGGTGAAGCGGCGTGCACCGGTCTGCTTGAAGCGTCGCAGCGAGAACAGCATGGCCTGGGGCTTGTCCGCCAGGCCGGCCTGGGCCACGGCGTGCGCGACCGTGGTGCGCACGCTCTCGCGGTCGCGCCCGTGCACCATGCAGTACAGGTTGTAGGGCCAGCCGCCGGTGCGCGCGCGCTGGTAGGCCAAGGTCACGCCCGGCACCCGCGCCAGGGCTTCGCCGCAGGCGTCCACCTCGCTCTCGGGCACGTCGAACACCGTCATGGCGTTGGCCGTGAAGCCCAGCTCATGGTGGCGCACCACCACGCCGAAGCGGCTGACGGTGCGCTCGTCCAGCCAGCGCTGCAGGTCAGCCTCGAACTAAAAGTCCAGCGCCGGGTCGCGCACGCCGTAGTACAGGTGCATGGGCGTGTGCCCGGTGTTGCCGCGGATGAAGCCGGCCAGCGGCGCCACGCCAGTGCCGGCGCCGATCAGCATCACCGGCCGGCGCGTGGCTTCGAGCGTGAAGGCGGGGTTGGGCCGGATGAATGCTGCGATGCGCGCGCCCGGCTGCAGGCCTTTTTGAACGCTCCGGGTGCAGAGCAGGTCATTTTTACGAAATCGGCAACCGAGGCGATCAATCTCGTGGCATCAGCCTTTGCCGCGATCGTTGCACCGGGGGATGAGATTATTGTCTCCTCACTCGATCATCACGCCAATCTGGTGCCGTGGCATATGCTTCGGGAACGGCGTGGCATCGTCTTGCGCTGGGTCGATCCTGACGCATTCGGCAATCTCGATCCCGCCGCTTTCGCTGACGCCATCACGCATCGCACGCGCCTTGTGGCGGTCACGCACATGTCGAATGTTTTCGGGGTATTGACGCCACTCGAGGCAATTGTTCGGCTTGCCCATGAAAGGGGCGTTCCTGTGCTCGCAGATGGAACCCAAGCCGTAGTACACCACGCAATCGACGTCTCGGCTCTCGACGTCGATTTCTATGCTCTCACCGGCCACAAACTTTATGGGCCGACGGGCATTGGGGCTCTCTATGCCAAGCCAGGCTGGCTCGAGCGCATGTCGCCAATGCTCGGCGGCGGCGAGATGGTCGCAACAGTAGGTCGCAATCACGTCGAATATGCGCCCGCGCCGCACAAGTTCGAAGCCGGAACGCCCCCAATTCTCGAAGCGATCGGACTTGTCGCTGCGCTCGACTATATCGAGAGTGTGGGACGTTCGAGTATCGCGGCCCACGAGGCCGCGCTTGGTCGCCACGCGCGGGCCCGATTCGCGGCTATTCCGGGCATCACCGTCTTTGGCGATACCGAAAAGCCCGGTCCGATCCTGACGTTTGCCTCTGCCAGCGCCCATGCCAACGATATAGCGGCAATCCTGGACGGCAAGGGCATCTGCGTCCGTGCCGGAGCGCACTGCACTCAACCGCTTCATCAAATGCTGGGCTTCAGTTCGACATGCCGCGCGTCGTTCGCCATGTACAGTACGCTGGCTGAAGTCGACGCTCTGGCCGATGCGGTCGACGAGGCGTTGACAATTCTAAAGTGAGATCAGCCGACTGCGGCGCACGCACTACTCGCCGCCAATCCAGGTCCGAACGACCTCAATGTCTTCGGAGAGGTGCACGATATCCGCGCGAGCGTGCGGCGCCAGACACCCATAGGTGCCAGCCAGCCCCAGTAAAGCCGCCGGCGTTGCGCTCGCCATCTTGCAGGCGTCCGCAAGTTCGACGCGCATGCTCGAAACAGCGTTCCGAACGGCCCGAGCCATGTCGAGGTCCGAGCCCGCCAAGGTTCCATCTCTCGAACGCAATGCGCCCCGATCGCGAAAAATCTCGGTCTCGCCAAGCAAAAATGTATCGATATCCGTGCCGACCGTCGGCATGGCATCTGTTACGAGCATCAATTCGTCGGGACCCTTTGCGCGGAAAGCGGCCCGCATTGCAGTCGGGTGAACATGGTGCCCATCGGCGATCACGCCACAGATCAACGAAGACGCCAATCCAGCCCCTGCGGCACCCGGCGTGCGGCTAGCTAACGGTGGCATAGCGTTGAACAAATGCGTGATAGCCTGTAGCCCTTCGCTGATCGCGCGGTCCATATCCTCACTCGTCGCCAGCGTGTGCCCGGCAGAGACAATGACGCCCCGAGCCGTCAATTCGGCGATGAGACCGGGCGCGACCGTTTCGGGCGCGAGGGTCACGAGCGTCTTCCCCAAACCGAGCGAGGAAAGCAGATTCACGGCCCGCTCGTCCATTTTGCGGATTTTCGAGGCGTCGTGGATGCCCTTCTTTTCGACATTCAGAAAGGGGCCTTCGATATGGATTCCCAAAATGCCGGGAATACCGATCGCGATCGCGCCGCGCACGGCGGCTATCCCGCGCTCGATCACGTCGAAATCATCGCTGATGAGGGTCGGAAGCATTGCGGTGGTCCCGAATTCCCGGTGCGCCTCCGCGATCGCCCTTATCCCGTCGATCGTCGGGGATTCGTTAAACAGCACGGCGCCCCCGCCGTTCACTTGCGTATCGATAAAGCCTGGAACGAGCATGCCGCCGCCCAATCGAACCGGATCAAACCCAGTCGGGACGCGACTATCGGATACGACATCGACGATCGTCGGTCGGTCGATCAGCAATGCGTGATCTGTTCGCCATCCGCTTTGCGTGAGAATTCTCGCGCCGATCAGAGCCTTTCTTGTCATATCGTTTCGGTTACTTTCTTGAGCAACGGCGGCGTATCGGGATCAAATCCCCGTTCAATCGCGAGTGCATTGGCAAAGCGGTAAAAAGACTGGATCATCGCGATCGGCGCTGTCACCGGATGCATATCTGCGACGACGGGCAACTCGATGGCACCCTTTCCAACCGCTCCGGCTCCCGCCACGATCGCTCCCTTTTCGACGAACAAGCCAAGCAAGGCGTCCATCCCTGCCCGGGCCTCGTCGAGCGGCGGAAAGACCAGAATAGGGAAGTTACGATCGACAACCGCCATCGGGCCGTGCGCTACCTCCGCCGTGCTGAAAGCTTCCGCGTGAATTCCGCATGTCTCCTTAAACTTCAACGCCGCCTCGAGCCCGATCCCGAATGAAGGGCCGCGCCCCAGGACGAAAAGGCTGCGTGCCTGCGTGAAGGGCGCCAGAGCCTCGTCCCATGACGCGGCCCAAGCGTGGCTCAATTGATCGGGCAGCGCAGAAATGACGGGTTCAAATGCTTGTCGGTCGATGCATTCGGACATGATTTGGGCGAAGGCTGCAAGCGTCGCGATGAAGCTTTTGGTTGCTGCGACGCTTCGCTCCGGTCCAGCGCGGAGCGGCATGACGATGTCAGCGAGACGTACAAGAGGTGAGTTTTCGTCATTGACGATCGCGATGACGATCGCCCCAGCCTCTCTCGCCACCTCGGCGGACGCCAGCAGATCGGGGCTCTTCCCCGACTGCGACACGACAATAAACGGTTGCTCCGCCATATGCTCCATAGGTACGCGATATACCGAACCCATCGACGGTGGGTGCGACGATACCGTCTTGCGAAGACGCGTCTCGAAGAGGAATTTTCCATAAGCGGCAGCGTGATCCGAACTGCCGCGGGCGCAGGTGAAAATCGTGTGCGTTGCGGGGCGCATTAGCAGCTTCGCAAGTTCTTTCGCCAACACGGCATTTTCCGACAATTGCTTGGCGACGATCTGGCCTGCCTCGCTGGCCTCGGCAAACATCAGGGTGGAGCTGGGGTGCGCGGCTGGCTGCATGTTAATACCTGTATAATACCAGTTTACCTCCATCCGCAAGCCAGATATATTCGCGGGCATGACACATCTGCGCGCCATGCTTTCGAATTTCCTCGGCGACCGGCTAATCACCGCTGAAACCGCTCGCATCGCCGATACACAAAGCGAAGGGCACCATCCGGGTGAGTTACCGGCACTGGTGGCCCAGCCGGTTTCGATCGAGGAGGTTTGCCAGCTCGTCCGAGCTGCCTCGGCGCAGGGCGTCCCGGTTGTGGGCTATGGCGCCGGCACGTCTCTCGAGGGGAACGCCGCTGCCCTCACATCAGATACGCTCGTCATAGACTTTTCGCGCATGAACGAGATCGTAGAGATTGCGTCGGAAGATTTCCTCGCCGTGGTCCAGCCGGGTGTCACGCGAGAGCAGCTCAACGAACAGCTACGCGCCACAGGCCTCTTTTTCCCGGTCGATCCCGGGGCCAACGCAACGATCGGCGGGATGATCGCGACCCGCGCGTCCGGAACGACGACCGTGCGTTATGGCAACATGCGTGACAACCTGCTGGCCCTCAAGGTCGTTTCGGCAACCGGCGAGCTGATCCGGACGGGTACACGGGCCCGCAAATCGGCGGCTGGCTATGACCTTACGCATCTCTTCGCGGGATCCGAAGGCACGCTGGGCCTGATCGTGGAGGCGACCCTGCGCCTTCACGGGCAACCCGAACAGATCGTTTCCGCAAGCTGGGATTTCGCCAACGTGAAGGGTGCGGTCGATACAGTGATCCAGACCATCCAGTCCGGGGTCGCCATCGCACGCATGGAGCTTCTCGACACGAGTGCCATGATGGCGTGCAACCGTCAGAGCCATCTCGGCCTTCCCGAATGTCCGACCCTCTTTCTGGAATTCCACGGCTCCGGTCCCGCCATTGCCGAGCAATTGGAAATCGTTCGCATGCTCGGAGACGCCAACGGCGGCGGGACGCTGAGATCCGCGACAGCGTCGGAAGAGCGAAACGCGCTGTGGAAAGCGCGGCATCATCTACTTTGGGCATCGCGGTCGATGATTCCCGAGGCGCAGGCCTGGATCACCGACATCTGCGTTCCCATTTCTCGATTGGCCGAAGCCATTTCGCGCGCGCAAACGATGATCGAGGAATCGGGACTTTTCGCTCCGATTTTGGGTCATGTCGGCGACGGGAATTTCCACGTGTTCTTCATTCTCCATCCCGACGACAAGCTCTCGTGGCAAAAGGCGTCAGTCATCAACGACGCCATGGTAGACCACGCGCTCTCGGTTGGTGGGACCTGCACAGGTGAACATGGGATCGGCTTGGGCAAGCGCGACGCATTGCTGCGAGAGAATGGCGCAGCCGCCGTCGAGGTCATGCGGCAACTCAAGCAGGCACTCGATCCGCAGGGCGTCTTCAATCCCGGCAAGATATTTGCGGCATAATTCCGGCCGCCCCAACCGGGCTGGGAGTGGATCGGCGGCATCCGCGGGGTCGCAACGGCCAGGCCGGCATCATGCGGACTGTGCTAAACCCGCAGCAAAAGACCGCGGCGCTGAAGCGGTACCAGAAACAACCTGCAAATTGTTACCGCAAGAACCGCAAATAGCACCGACGACCACATGGCCGACAGACCGGCCTCCTGAAGCCCCGCGAGCAGGTGGTCCCGAATCCGCTCCTCGCCACCCGGCGGAAGGCGCAGCAGGGCGATCAGGAGCATATGGATCACATAGATGGTCAGCGCTGCCTGGCCGACCGCGATGAACTGGTTTGCCCAATTATACGGTTGCAGCAGGGGCCATGCGGCGTGGGCCACAGCATAGGCCAGCGCGCCGATCCCCGATGTCACAAGCACGAAGCTCGCAGTCCACAAATTTTTGTTGATCGGGACGATGGTCGCCGCCAACAGCCCGGCCAGTACGAGAATGGCGCCGGCGAACGCGAGGCGCCGGATGTGCCTTGGTGCACCGGCCCAACGCGCGAGCGCGATGCCGAAGAAACCGCTCGCCATCGAGGGCAACGTGGACAATACACCCTCGGGATCCCAACTGCCGCGCAATATCAGTCCCGGGAGGAATTGCCGATCCAGCAATCCGCTAATTCCCGTACCGGGAGCGAGGCTGGCAACATTGCTTCCCGCACCTGTAGCCAGCAGCACGAAAGTATGCGTCGCGATGACTGCCAACGCGAGCCCGAGCGGAATGAGCGCACCGCGCCCAATGGAGATGATTGCGGCGCAGGCGAGGTACACGATGGCGATGCGCTGCAACACGCCTGTCCATCGCAACTGCCCCCAGTCAAGTTCGGGGCGCAGGCACCAGTTGAGCGCGACGCCGATCGCAAAGAGCATCGCGCCGCGCCGGACAACCGCGACCCATGCCATCGGCCGCCGACGTCCATCAAGAGCCAGCGATGTGGAAATGCCGACAATGAGCAGGAAAATCGGAAAGACGATATCAGCAAGCGTCAGGCCGTGCCAAGCGGCATGTCGGAGGATCGCGGGCCCCGCGGCCGTCTGAAAGTTGACAAGCAACATCAGCATCACATCGGCTCCCCGCAGGAAATCGAGCGGCAGGTCGCGGATGCGCGCCGATTGAGTCACGGCGCCCGTCGGTCAGAGCCGACGCATGGTGTCAGGCAGCTCCGTGACATCGGGCCATTTCATTCCTACCCGAGCGCCGCGATTGCCTTGGCCAATATTCCGCCGTGATCTTTGAGAAGTTTGGCGGACTCATTTGGACTATTGCCCATGGCGATGAGGACCGCCCTAGAGATACTGTTTTCGCCCCGTTCCAGGGCATCCACGGCATCATCCTCGGAACATTTTGTAAGCATCTGCACGATTCCGGCCGCGCGTCGCTGCAACTTCGCGTTCGAGACGACCATGTCGACCATCTGGCCGCGATAGACCTTGCCGAGCCGCAACATGATCGTCGTCGAGATGATGTTGATGGCAGCTTTCTGGGCCGTGCCTGCCTTCATGCGCGTCGATCCGCTGATGATTTCGCTTCCGGTCCCGAGGAAGATGGCGTGCTGCGCAGCCTGAAGGACCGGAGTCGACGCATTGTTGGCTATCGCGATTGTCAGCGCCCCGCGGACGCGTGCATCCTCGATGGCACGCAATGTGAATGGAGTGTGCCCGCTTGCTGCCACAGCCACTACAACATCGGTCGCGTCGACAGCATGCTCGGCGATCTGCCTCGCGGCATCAACAACATCATCTTCGGCGCCTTCAGCGCTCTCGACGAGCGCCGGGAGTCCACCCGCGAGGAGATAAAGCAACCTCTCCTGTGGCCAGCCGAAGGTCGGCGTCAGTCCGACGCCGTCCTGAACTGCCACGCGGCCCGATGTTCCAGCGCCGACATAGATCAGGCGCCCTTGCGAAGATAAAAGCCTTTGCGCGGCCGCTTCGCACGCCGTGGCAATCGCCCCTGCCTGGCTGTTTAAGGCTTCGATGGCTTCGCGTTGGCCTTCGATCATAGCGGTTACGGCATCAACCGTTGGCCAGTCGTCTATTTCGGCGTAGCGTGGGTCGACCGCTTCAGTACCCGGCATCTATAACTTCCTTGTTCGCGTTGCCGATGAGGCAAACCAGCGTTGAAACTGTCACGCCAACGCACAAGTGCCATGGAAAGGCGATTTTCTTGAGTGCTTCGGGCAGGCCTAGTACATCGATCGTGAACGGTTGAAACAGCATGACGACGACGAAGCCCACCGCCAAGGCCGCGATGACCGACGCCGTCGACCCGCGCTTTGAAAACACCGCTGTGATGTAGACCCCCAGCAGTCCCGAATAGGCGAACGCCATCACTCCGAGGACAAATTCGAGCAGCGGAATGTCGCTGTACCGCTGCCAATAGAAGCAGACGATGGACATCAGGAAGAGGAGAATGCCCAGAATTACTGTCGCAAGACGCCCAGCAAGGATGAAGTGCCGTTCGTTGCGCGGTCCGTTGCGCTCGACGAAAGGGCGGTAGAAATCGTTGATCGCTACGGCGGCCATCGAGATCAGTCCGGAATTGATAGCGGCGGCGGCGATGACACCAACAGTTACGAACCCGCGCAAGCCCGGCGGGATTTCGCTCAGAATGAAGCTCATAAAGACGGTGATCTTTTCACCTTGGAACGTCGGTGCGATCTGTCCCGGGATGGTCGTCATCAGGTCGGGGCGTTCATAGAAGATGTAGAGCAGCGAGCCGATGAAGAGAAAAATTAGGATGACAGGGATCGATGCCAGCACAGACCAGTAGAGGGCGCGGCTGCCCTGTCTCGCCGAATCGCAAGCGAGCAAGCGTTGCGTCGTATCTTGGTCGAGACCCGAATTCGCCGCGTTAATCAGGACCATTCCCGTCACCGCTGCCAGAACCGAAAAGGGCGTGGCGAGATCGAGTGTCCAGTCAAGGACTTGCAACTTGCTCGCTCCGGAGGGAGGGTATGCAAGCGCAGTGTAGATAGCGGTGGCCGGCGCGGGAATCTTAGACAGTAGGAACAGGACGACGAAGATTGCCGCTCCGACGTAAAGCACGACCTGGACCAGATCGCTCCAGATCACAGAATTGAGGCCGCCCATGAAGGTGAAGGCAAGGCCGAAGACCAGCAAGACGAATGAAGCGACGATAATATGCTCGGGCGCAACGTCGAGGAATAGGATCATCGAAACGGCAATCGCGGCAAGATAGAGCCTAGCCCCACTGGCAAACACGCGCCCGACCAGATACATCGCCCCGGCCGCGCGCCGCGCGGTCGGGCTGAACCGGGCCTCGAGCAGTTCGTAGACGGTGGTGGCGCCCATCGCGTAAAAGCGCGGCATCAGGATGGCGGCGACGAGCCAAGCGCCGATCAGCGCGCCGATCACGCTGGTCAGATAGGTGTAATTTCCCCGGAAGCTATTGTCTGGAACGCCAAGGAAGGTGGCTGTCGATTGCACGGTGGACAGAACAGACACCGCTACAAGCCAGGTCGGCGCACGATGGCTCGCCAGAAAATAGTCGTCCGCATTTTCCATGTTGCGCCGCGTTGACGCATAGCCAGCGATGGCGAGGACCAAGACATATCCGATCAGAATCGACCAATCCAGCGACGTGAATTGTAGCGTGTGCATGTTGTCCCCCGGCGCCAATGGGCGCGATTATCAGACCTAGGTACCCGTCTGAGGAACCGCGCCCCGGGCAAGTCGTCCTGCTGGCATGGAGGCTAAGTGTCCATAAAGCCTCCAATCACGCCCTCACCGCCTCAGGGTCACAGAGAAGCCAAAGGTGGTTCCCAGTACGTCATAGGTGTCCGGGAATGTATTATAGGCTCCTGGATTGACCGGCAGCGGCGGCTTCTTATCAAAGAGATTGTCGATACCAAAGGCTAGGGTCAGCCCCTCCACGGGCGGACGAACTGCCAAGTTCAGGTCGAAATAATCATAAGCGGGAATCCGGCCGACGCTGCCCGCCGTCGAATCGCGAACCGATCCGATACGCTTCCATCCAAACTGGACCGTCAACGGTTTGCTATCCCAGGTAATCGTAGCACGCGACCGGAAGTCAGGCGCAACTAGCGTCACCAAGTCCGACGAACAGGCGGCTCCATAGGTCCCCTTGCAATTGACGGGCGTCAGAGCGGCGTTGCGCTGAATCGAATATTTGGTGACGATGCTCGCCGTATAACCGAGAGTGAGCCGACTCTCCGGCGGGCCGAAATCGAGATCGAACCCATAACGGAAATCGATGTCGATGCCCTGCTGCTTGATGAGCGCAAGATTTCGATCATCGACGAAGGCATTCAAGATGTAACCAGTGGTCGGATCCCGGGTCACCGCGGCGCACAGCGGATTGCCCGGTGTCGGGTCGGTGATGTAGCAGCTCGTGAGCGCGTCGACGGGCTGGATCTGGCCGACCGCATTCCGAATATCGATCTTGTACCAATCGACCGATAGGTTGAGACCGCGCAGGAAGGTTGGGGTGAAGACGCCGCCAAGGGTATATGTCTTGCCTCGTTCGGCTTCGATGTTTGCGTTGCCGCCAAAGAAATAGCCACCCTGCAGATTTGCGGGGTTGTTGGAATCATAGGGGCCCCGATACCCTTGCGCGGTACATTGCGCGATCGTCGCCGAATTGGTCGCACCCACGCACGGATCCCCGGCATAACGCGGGAAAAGACGGGCGACCGTCCGCAGGTTGGCGAAAGGTATCGAAAAGACCGGGTTGGCGAATTCGCCGATATTGGCGTCCCGGATGACGGTCTGACGCGTACCGCGTAGCCGCAGGTCGTCGGAGACAATCCAATTGATCCCAAGCTTGTTGGTATCGTAGCGCCTGTCGTCCCCGACCGATTTTTCATACC
>OFTY01001264.1_pt1 | contig 11805 bp, 4 predicted proteins | sample 1775061 | NCBI WGS metagenome assembly OFTY01 (sample SAMN08195773, study PRJEB24354) | sludge metagenome | isolation source: sludge from phenol fed wastewater aerobic bioreactor B | place: India: Nagpur | collected 2016-09-16 | reverse complement strand
GGCTTGACGAAGTTCAGGATCTCGGCGTGCCGCACGGCCGTGGCGGCCACCTTGAGCACGTCGGCGGCCTGCGCGGAAAAGGCCAGGGCGGCGATGGCCAGGGCGGAGAGGGTGTGTTTGAGCATCGGATGCAACCTTGGGTGGGTCAACAAAAAGCGCCCAGAACCGGGTCGGTGTGGGCGCGGCGTGCGGCGTAGTTTACGGGTTTACATCCCGGGGCCTGACTTAATTAAATTCATATCGATATAACGATGGGGTTTCTTATTTCACAGGTAATGCGATGCGCACCTGGTACAGGCCGTCGCGCACGCCGGCGTGGAAGTCGCAGTCCACGTCGTGCAGCAGGCGCAGGCGGTCGCGCACGTTGGCCAGGGCGATGCCGTGGCCGCGCGCGCGCGGCTCGGCGCCCGCGTTCCCGGGCGGCAGGGTGTTGGTGATGGTCAGCACCACGCGGCTGCCGCGCCGCTCGGCCGTGATGCGCAGCCTGGCCGGGCCGGGCGTGGGCTCCACGCCGTGCTTGACGGCGTTCTCCACGAGCGGCTGCAGCAGCAGCGGCGGCAGCAGCGCGGCCTCGGCGGCGGGGTCGAGCAGCCAGTGCACCCGCAGGCGCTCGCCGAAGCGCGCGCGCTCGATGTCGAGGTAGAGCCGCGCCAGCTCCAGCTCCTGCGCCAGCGGCACGGCATCGCCACCGGCCTGCAGGCCGCGGCGGAACAGTTCGGCCAGGTCTTCGAGAATGGCCTCGGCGCGCGCAGGCTCCTCGCGCACCAGCGCCACGGCGGTGTTGAGCGTGTTGAACAGAAAGTGCGGGCGGATGCGCGACTGCAGCTCCGCCAGGCGGGCCATGGTGTCGGCCGGCGCCCGCGCCCGCGCGCGCCAGACCAGCGCCGCCACCATCTGGCTGGCCAGCATCGCGCCGGCCAGCGCGCTGGCCAGCCACGGCGCCTGCAGGTCAGCAAAGCCGGCCACCACCAGCAGACCGCAGCCGTACAGCCCGGCAATGGCGCCGAGCAGCGCGCCGGCCAGGTACTGCGCGGCGATGCCCAGCCGCGCCAGTGGCCGCTTGAGGCTGCAGGCGGCAATCAGCCAGGCCAGCGTGGCCGGCAGCACCGCGCCCGTGACCACCGAAAACCGCGCCAGCCAGCCCCAGGCGCTGCCCGCCTCGAACATCACCGCCACGGCGCTGAGCGCCTCCACCGCCAGCACCGCGCGCAGGATGACGCCCACCTGGCAGGCGTCGAACACGAGCGGCGCCGCCGGCCGATCGCCCGCGGCCTCGGACGCGCCCGACGGTGGGCCGTCGAGCCCCTGGAAGGCCGATAAAATTCGCGGTTCCTCGTTCATGCGCTGAGCCCCTCGGCCCGCATTATTGGGGCAAGCGCCCCCATTCCCCACCGGCGACGTCGCCGAGCGCAGCCCCCACGCGCGGCCCAAGCACCATGTCACACAACCAACTCGACACCAAATCCCAGGCCTGGTCGGCGCTGTTTTCCGAACCGATGAGCGAGTTGGTTCAGCGCTACACCGCCAGCGTGTTCTTCGACCAGCGGCTCTGGCGCGCGGACATCGCCGGCAGCCTCGCGCACGCCGACATGCTGGCCGCGCAAGGCATCATCTCCGCGGAAGATCTGGCGGCCATCCAGCGCGGAATGGCGCAGATTCGCTCTGAAATCGAGAGCGGCGCGTTTCAGTGGAAGCTCGATCTCGAGGACGTGCACCTCAACATCGAGGCGCGCCTGACCCAGCTCGTGGGCGACGCCGGCAAGCGCCTGCACACCGGCCGCAGCCGCAACGACCAGGTCGCCACCGACGTGCGCCTGTGGCTGCGCGACGAGATCGACGCCCTCGCCGCCCTGCTCTCCGAGCTGCAGCGCGCACTCGTCGAGGTGGCCGAGCGCAACGTGGACGTGATCCTGCCCGGCTTCACCCATCTGCAGGTCGCGCAGCCGGTGAGCTTCGCGCACCACCTGCTGGCCTATGTGGAGATGTTCGCCCGCGACGCCGAGCGCCTGGCCGACGTGCGCCGGCGCACCAACCGGCTGCCGCTGGGCAGCGCCGCCCTGGCCGGCACCACCTACCCGCTCGACCGCGAGCGCGTGGCGCGCACGCTGGGCATGGTGGACGAGCACGGCGTGCCGCAGCTCTGCCAGAACAGCCTCGACGCGGTGAGCGACCGCGACTTCGCCATCGAATTCACCGCCGCCGCGTCGCTGTGCATGGTGCACGTCAGCCGCCTGTCGGAAGAGCTGATTCTGTGGATGAGCCAGAACTTCGGCTTCGTGAAGATCGCCGACCGCTTCACCACCGGCTCGTCCATCATGCCGCAGAAGAAGAACCCCGACGTGCCCGAGCTCGCCCGGGGCAAGACCGGCCGCGTGGTCGGCCACCTGATGGGCCTCATCACGCTGATGAAAGGCCAGCCGCTGGCCTACAACAAGGACAACCAGGAAGACAAGGAGCCGCTGTTCGACACGGTGGACACCTTGAAGGACACGCTGCGCATCTTCACCGAAATGATCGGCGGCCAGCTGAACCCCGCCACCGGCCAGAAGGAAGGCGGCCTCACCGTCAACGCGCAGGCGATGGAGGATGCCGCGCGCAAGGGCTACGCCACCGCCACCGACCTTGCGGACTACCTGGTGAAGAAGGGCCTGCCGTTCCGCGACGCGCACGAAACCGTGGCCCACGCCGTCAAGGCCGCGCAAAGCCATGCCTGCGACCTCTCCGAGCTGCCGCTGGCCGTGCTCCAGGGCTTTCACCCCGCCATCGAGGCCGACGTGTACGACGTGCTCAGCCTGCACGGCTCGCTGCACGCGCGCCGCACGCTCGGCGGCACCGCGCCGCAGCAGGTGCGCGCGCAGATCGAGCGCCACCGCGCCCGGCTCGCCTGACCTTCCTCCCACCGCGCGCCGCGGCGCCCGGCCGCACCACCGCAGCCCCTGAGGGCGCCTGCCAGGCCTCATTCAGAACATTTCCCCTGATACCCCAGCGAGAAATGGTGCAGTCGCGCTCCTGATTTGTTAGCATGGGCCATGCGCGCGACGGCCCGCCCCCCCCAGCCTCTTCAGCACCCCTCGCTGGCCTGCCAGAGCAGCCGGCACGGCGGGTACCGGGCGCTGGCATGGCTCGGCGCCGCCGCACTGGCGCTGGGCCTGGCCGGCTGTGCCAGCGGCCCGACGGCACGATTGCCCCAGCCGGCGGAGCTGGCCCCCATGCCGCTGAGCTCGCGGCTCAGCGACGAGCAGGCGCAGCAGGTCACGCTGGCCGCGCTCGGCCTGGTCGGCACGCCCTACCGCTACGGCGGCAACACGCCCGAGGGCGGCTTCGACTGCAGCGGGCTCATCGGCTACGTGTTCCGCACCCAGACCGGACTGGTGCCGCCGCGCACCGTCGCCGCGCTCGACGGCTGGGGCCAGCCGGTGGATCTGGCGCAGTTGCGCACCGGCGACCTGGTGCTGTTCGGCAACGGCGGCCCGCCGAGCCATGCCGGCATCTACGTCGGCGAGGGCCGCTTCGTCCATGCCCCGTCCAGCGGCGGGCAGGTGCGGCTCGAACGGCTCGACGCGCGCCACTGGGCCCGCCAGCGCATCAGCGGCCGCCGGCCCTGAGTTCTGTCTGTCAGCGAACCGGCTGGCCCCGGCCTCGCCACCGCCGGGGCTTTTCTTGTCGCGCCGATTTGCTACGCTGCGCGCACAAACCCACACACAAACGGAGGGAGCCCCATGCGAGGCTTGCAGCGTCTTGTCTTCGCCGCCGCGCTCGCGCTGACCGCGCTGAGCAGCCAGGCGGTCGGTGTCGTGCGCGTCGTGCCCCAGGGCGAAGTGGCCCAGGTGCGGCAACTCGTGATCGGCTTCGATGCGCCCGCGGTGCGGCTCGGCGACGCGCAGGCCAGCGCCCCCGTCACCCTGCAGTGCAACGACACCCAGGCCACCGCGGGCCAGGGCCGCTGGAACAACGAGCGCGAATGGGTGTTCCAGTTCAACCGCCCGCTGCCCCCCGGCGTGCGCTGCACCGTCCAACGCAATCCCGCCTTCCGCACCCCCGACGGCAGCGCGCCCGCCGGCGCGGCCAGCTGGCAGTTCGCCACCGGCGGCCCCTTCGTGCAAAGCGTGCGCCCCGGCGACTGGGAACGCATCGACGAGGAACAGTTCTTCGTGCTCCAGCTCAACGGCGCGGCCACGCCGGCCAGCGTGCTGGCGAACACCCATTGCGCCGTCGAAGGGCTGGGCGAGAAGGTGCCCGTGCTGGCGGTGGACGGTGCGGCGCGCGAGGGCTTGCTCCAGTCCTACGGGCTCGAGCGCGAGGCCGCGCGCGAACCCGAGCGCTTCCCCACGCTGCGCTGCGCACGGCGGCTGCCGCCCTCGGCCAAGCTCACGCTGGTGGTCGGCCCGGGCCTGGCCACCGCGAGCGGGCTGGCGAGCAAGGCGCCCCAGCGCTTCACCTGGCAGGTGCGCGAGGCCTTCGCCGCCGAGTTCAGCTGCGAGCGCGAGAACGCCAACGCCGACTGCCTGCCGCTGCGCCCCTTGCGGCTGAGCTTCAATGCGCCGGTGGCGCGCAAGCTCGCCGCCGCCATCGTGCTCAAGAGCGATGGGCGCAGCATCGCCGCCCGCCCCGAAGGGGAAGGCGAGAACCTCGACGCACTGGTGCAGTCGGTGGAGTTTCCCGCGCCGCTGCCGGAGAAGACGCGCTTTCGCATCGAGCTGCCGGCAAACTTCCAGGACGCCTCGGGCCGCAGCCTGCGCAACGCGGCGAACTTCCCGCTCGCGGTGGCCACCGCGCCCATGCCGCCGCTGCTCAAGTTCGCTGCCGCTCCGTTCGGCATCGTCGAGCGCTTCGCCGAAGGCCCCGACGGCCCCGCCCTGCTGCCGGTGACGGTGCGCAACGTGGAGGCCCTGCTGCGCATCCAGGACCTGCCCGCCAGCCAGCTGCGCGAGCTGCAGCCGCAGACCGACGCCGACATCATCGCCTGGCTGCGCAAGGTGCGCCGCTTCGATGCCTACCATGTGCCGCGCAGCGAGGCCGCCGCCGCCGTGCGCGGCCCGCTGCCGCCCCAGCTCCCGGGTGAGGACGCCGACCGCGTGCAGACGCGCATGGTCTCGCTGCTGGCGGGCCAGGCCGGCGTGCGCACGCTGGAGCTGCCCAAGCCCGCCAGCGGCGACCCGCGGCCTTTCGAGGTGCTGGGCATTCCGCTCACGCCCGGCTTTCACGTGCTGGAGGTTGCCTCGCCGCGGCTGGGCCAGTCGCTGCTCGACGAGCGCTACGGCCCTGCACGCAGCATGACGGTGCGCACCTCGGTGCTGGTGACCAACCTGGGCGTGCACTTCAAGCTCGGCCGCGAGGACGCCCTGGCCTGGGTCACCACGCTGGACAAGGGCCAGCCCGTGGCCGGCGCGCAGGTGCAGGTCTCCTCCTGCGACGGCCGGGTGCAGGCGCGCGGCACCACCGACGCCCAGGGCGTGGTGCGCCTGCGCGGTCTGGCCCCGCAGGCCCCGGCCTGCCCGGCGCGCAAGGGCGCGCAGGGCGCCGACGCCGAGGACGACGAGATGAACGGCGGCAGCGGCGCCTGGTTCGTCAGCGCCCGCGCGCGCGACGCACGCGGCGTCGAAGACCTGGCCTTCGTCTTCAGCGACTGGAACCGTGGCATCGAAACCTGGCGCTTCAACGTGCCCACCGACATGAGCCCGCAGCCCACGCTGCGCGCCCACACCGTGTTCGACCGCACGCTGCTGCGCGCCGGCGAAACCGTGTCGATGAAGCATGTGCTGCGCAGCGAGACCGCCAACGGCTTCGGCCTGCCGCCCACGCCCTGGCCCGACACCCTCACGCTGCGCCACACCGGCAGCGGTCAGGTCTACACCCAGCCGCTGCAGTGGCGGCGCACCGCCAGCGGCGGGCTCAGCGCCGAGAGCCAGTTCCAGATTCCTGCCGCCGCCAAGCTCGGCCAGTACGAAACCGAGCTGGGCTGGGCCGACAGCGCCCAGCACCCCGGCAACCTGGGCACCGGCGCCTTCCGTGTGGAGGAATTCCGCCTGCCGGTGTTCAGCGGCCGCGTGGCGCCGGCCGATACCGGCAAGCCACTGATCGCGCCCACGAGCGTGCCGGTGTCGGTGCAGATCGGCTACGTCTCGGGCGGGCCGGCGGTGAACCTGCCGGTGCAGGTGTCGGCGCTGACGCGGGACCGCGCGCTGAGCTTCCCCGACTTTGCCGACTACAGCTTCCAGCCCCCGCGCGGGCCGCGTGACGACAACGCCCCCAGCCCCGACGAAGGCGGCGAATCGCGGGTGCTGGCCGACAAGCTGCCGCTCATGCTGGACCGCCAGGGTGCGGGGCGCGTGACCATCATCGACCTGCTGCCGTCCAAGCGGCCGCGCGAGCTGCTGCTCGAAGCGCGCTACGCCGACCCCAACGGCGAAATCCAGACCCTGCGCAGCACCCAGCCCCTGTGGCCCGCGGGCGTGATCGTCGGCCTGCGCACCGAGGGCTGGGTCTCCACCGGCGAGAAGGCGCGCGTGGGTGTGCTGGCGCTGGGGCTCGACGGCAAGCCCATGCAAGGCGTGGCCGTGAACGTGCGCGCCGTCGCCCGCACCGTGCTCACCAGCCGCAAGCGCATGGTCGGCGGCTTCTACACCTACGACAACCAGACCCGCACCCGCGACCTCGGCACCGTGTGCAGCGGCAGCAGCGACGCCCAGGGCCGTCTGGCCTGCGACGTCGCACTGAGCGAAGCCGGCGAGGTGGAGCTGATCGCCAGCGCGCGCGACGCCGAGGGCCGCAGCGCCGAGGCCGCGCGCAGCGTCTGGGTGACGCGCCAGGGCGAGCTGTGGTTCGGCGGCCAGGACCATGACCGCATGGACCTGCTGCCCGAGAAGCCCGCCTACGAAGGCGGCGAAACCGCGCGCTTTCAGGTGCGCATGCCGTTTCGCCGCGCCACGGCGCTGCTGACGGTGGATCGCGAAGGCGTGCTCGAGCAGCGCGTGGTCGAGATCGACGGCCGCGACCCCACCATCACCCTGCCCGTCAAGGCCGAGTGGGGGCCGAACGTCTTCGTGAGCGTGCTGGCGCTGCGCGGGCGGCTCATCGATGTGCCGTGGTACAGCTTCTTCACCTGGGGCTACAAGGCGCCGCGCGAATGGTGGCGCGCGTTCTGGATCGACGGGCGCGACTACCGCGCCCCCACCGCGCTGGTGGACCTGAGCAAGCCGGCCTACCGGCTGGGGCTGGCGGAAATCCGCGTCGGCGCCAGTGCGCACCGGCTCGACGTGAAACTGCAGGCCGACCGCGCGAGCTACCCCGTGCGCGGCACCGCCACCGTGAGCATCCAGGCCACGCTGCCCGACGGCAAACCGGCCGCCGGCGCCGAGGTGGCGCTGGCCGTGGTGGACGAGTCCTTGCTCGAACTGCTGCCCAACCGCAGCTGGAACCTGCTCGAAGCCATGCTGGCGCGGCGCAGCCTGGGCGTGGAGACGGCCACTGCGCAGATGGAGATCGTCGGCCGCCGGCACTACGGCCGCAAGGCGCTGCCCGCAGGCGGCGGGGGCGGCCAGGGCGCCACGCGCGAGCTGTTCGACACCCTCGCGCTGTGGCAGCCGCGGGTGCAGCTCGACGCGCAGGGCCGCGCCAGCGTCAAGGTGCCGCTCAACGACGCGCTGACCACCTGGCGCATCGTGGCCGTGGCCGACAGCGGCCTGCAGCGCTTCGGCACCGGTTCGGCCAGCGTGCGCACCACGCAGGACGTGCAGCTCATCAGCGGCCTGCCGCCCGTGGTGCGCGAGGGCGACCGCTTCCGCGCCGCCTTCACCGTGCGCAACACCACCGCGCGCGCCATGCAGCTGCGGCTGCAGCCGCGCGCGGCGCTGCTCGAACTGGCCGAGCAGACCGTGGCCGTGCCCGCCGGCGAGTCGCGCGAGGTGGTCTGGGAGGTCACCGCCCCGGCCCTGCTCGCCTTCACCCAGGCGCAGATCCTGCCCTGGGAGGTGCAGGCGCAGGAGGTCGGCGGCAGCGCCCGCGACGCGCTCAAACTCAGCCAGCGGCTGATTCCGGCCGTGCCGCTGGAGGTGGAGCAGGCCACGCTGCGCCAGCTCGACGGCAGCCTGCAATGGCCGGTGGCCGCGCCGGCGCAGGCGCTGCGCAGCCCCGACGGCCGGCTGCGCGGCGGTCTGCGGCTGAGCTTCGCGCCGCGGCTCAGCGACGGCCTGCCCGGCGTGCGCGACTGGTTCGCCGCCTACCCCTACGGCTGCCTGGAACAGAAGACCAGCAAGACGCTGGGCCTGCGCGACCTCGCCGGCTGGAAGGCGCTGGGCGCGCAGATGCCCAGCTACCTCGATGCCGACGGCCTGGCGCGCTACTTCCCGCCGCGCGAGGGCGAAGGCGCCACCGGCAGCGACATCCTCAGCGCCTACCTGCTCGCCGCAAGCCACGAGGCCGCCGCGCTCAACCCGGCCTTCGCGCTGCCCGCCGAGGTGCGCGACGCCTTGCTCGGCGGCCTCAGCGCCTTCGTCGAGGGGCGGCTGGAGCGCAAGCTCTGGGGCAGCGAGCAGTGGCGCGTGGCGCGCAAGCTCGCCGCGCTCGAGGCGCTCTCGCGCTATGGCCGTGCCACGCCGCGGCAGTTCGACAGCCTGGGCTTCAGCCCCGATGCCTGGTCCGCCGGCATGCTGATCGACACCATCACGGTGCTGCAGCGCACGCCCGGCATCACCCAGCGCGAGGCGCGGCTGGCGCAGGCGCGCCAAGCCCTGCAGGCGCGGCTGAACTGGCAGGGCACGCGCCTGGCGCTCGCCGGCGAGGCCGACGACCCGATGGGCTGGCTCATGCGCGACGGCGATGCACAGAGCGCACGGCTGTTGCTGCTGGCGCTGGACGATGCCGGCTGGAAGGACGAGCTCGGCCGGCTGGCGCTGGGACTGATCGCGCGCCAGCAGCGCGGTGCCTGGGCCACCACCACGGCCAACCTCTGGGGCAGCCTGGCGCTGGAGAAGTTCTCCACCCGCAACGAAGCCACCCCGGTGCGCGGCAGCACCCGCGCCAGCCTTGGCTCGGCCAGCGCCACGGTGGACTGGGACCGCCTGGCGGCGCAGGCCACCGCGCGCGGTGCGCCGGCACCCGCGGCCCCCGCGCAGCCGCAGGCCTCGCCTTTCGGTGCGCCCGCGGTCGCGGCCGGCCTGCCCGCGCCGCTGCTGCTGCCCTGGAGCAGCGCCGGCGACGCCGGCACCGGCACGCTGGTGCTGACGCAGCAGGGCAGCGGCAAGCCCTGGGTGACGGTGCAGTCCGTCGCGGCGATTGCGCGCAGCGCGCCGTTCAACGCGGGCTACACCATCAAGCGCAGCATCACGCCCACGGAGCAGGCCCAGCCCGGCACTTTGAGCCGCGGCGACGTGCTGCGCGTGCGCGTGGAGATCGAGGCCAGCGCCGACATGGCCTGGGTGGCGCTGACCGACCCGGTGCCCGCTGGCGCCACGGTGCTGGGCAGCGGGCTGGGCCGCGACAGCGAAATCGCCACCCGCGGCGAGCAGCGCGAGGGCTGGGCCTGGCCCGCGTTCGAGGAGCGCGGCTTCGAGAGCCTGCGCGTGTACTACGAACACCTGCCGCGCGGCCGCACGGTGTACGAATACACGCTGCGGCTCAACACCGTGGGCGACTTCGCCCTGCCGCCCACGCGCGTGGAGGCGCTCTACGCGCCCGAGATGCGCGGCGTGCTGCCCAATGCGCGGGTGGTGGTGAAGCCCGCGCCCTGACCCTGAATCCGGCAGTGGACCGTTCGTTTTTGCCTACAGGACCTTGTTTTGAAAAGGTTTTCTGTGCTGCCTGACGTTCGCCATGCGGGTGCGAGCACTGCATGGCCGATCGCGCCGCCTCGGCATGCACCCGCCGCGTGCCGTGGCCCGGCCCCTGCGCGCGGCCTTGGCCTGGGCGCGCGCCTTAGGGCAACGCTGAATAAGTCCCTGCGATGCCGCGCGCACGGCCGCGGGATGGAATGCGAGGCGCAAAGCGCAGCCATAGCGGCGGCTATGGCGAGCATTTGCAACGAAGCAGGCCGCCCGCGGCCGGGATGCGCGGCGCGCGAGGGACTTGTTCAGCGTTGCCTTAGCCTGCGGGCGCTGACGCTGGCGACGGGTCTCGCGGCCTGCCTGGGGGCACCGCTCGCCGCCTGGGCCCTGCCCACGCCGGCCGAGGTGCGGGCGGCGCACCGGCCCTCCGACGTGCAGCTGCTCGACCGCCACGGCGCGCCGCTGCACCGGCTGCGCACGGATTTCAGCGTGCGCCGCGGTGCCTGGCTGCCGCTGACCGAGGTGTCGCCGGGGCTGCGCGAGGCCATGGTGCTCAGCGAGGACCGCCGCTTCTGGGCGCACAGCGGCGTGGACTGGCGCGCCGTGCCCGCCGCGGCCTGGGGCAACCTGTTCAACCAGCGCACGCGCGGCGCCTCCACGCTCACCATGCAGCTCGCAGGCCTGCTCGACGCGGACTGGCGCGCCGGCCCCAGCGGGCGCAGCGTGGCGCAGAAGATCGGCCAGGCCGCTGCGGCGCTGGAGCTGGAGCGCCACTGGCGAAAACACGAGATTCTGGAGGCCTACCTCAACCTGGTGCCGTTCCGCGGCGAGATCGTCGGCATCGACGCGCTCTCGCGCAGCCTGTTCGGCAAGTCGGCCGATGCGCTCGATGCGCGCGAGGCCGCCGTCGCCGCCGCCCTGGTGCGCTCGCCCAATGCGCGCCCAAGCGAGGTGGCGCGCCGCGCCTGCGGCGTCTGGCGCCTGCTGCAGCCCGCAGCCGCGGCCACCCCGCGCATGCCGCCGGGCGCCGTGTCGGCGGCGGGTGGTACGGACTGCGCCGCGCTCGACGCCTTCGCCACGGCCACGCTGGCGCGGCGCGACTGGCCGGCCAGCGAAGGCCTCGCGCCGCACCTGGCGCGGCGGCTGCTGGCCGCATCCGGCCCGCGCGCACCGGCGGGGGTGCTGAACACACCCGTGCGGCTGGAGCGCCCGACACCGGGCGGCCTGCCGGTGCTGCGCACCACGCTCGATGCTTCGCTGCAGCGGCTGGCCGTGCAGACGCTGGCGCAGCAGCTGCGCGAGCTGCGCGGCCGCCAGGTCGAGGATGGCGCGGTGCTGGTGCTCGACAACGCCAGCGGCGAGGTGCGGGCCTGGGTCGGCTCCTCCGGGGTGTTGAGCGCCAGCGCCGAGGTCGATGGCGTGCTCGCGCCCCGGCAGGCGGGCTCCACGCTCAAGCCCTTCCTGTATGCGCAGGCCCTGGCCGAGCGCCGGCTCACCGCCGCCTCGCTGATCGAGGACGCACCCACCCAGCTGCCCACCGCCGGCGGCCTGTACATCCCGCAGAACTACGACCGGCAGTTCAAGGGCTGGGTGTCGGTGCGCACCGCGCTGGGCGCCTCGCTCAACATTCCGGCGGTGCGCACGCTGGCCATGGTCGGGCCCGACGCCTTTGCCGAACGGCTCGCGCAACTGGGCCTGCCGCTGGCGCAGCCGGGCGCGCACTACGGCAACAGCCTGGCACTGGGCAGTGCCGAGGTGAGCCTGCTGCACCTCACGAACGCCTACCGCAGCCTGGCCAACGGCGCGCGGCCCGCGCCCCTGCGCATTGCTATCGCTGTGTGCCATGGCCCTGTCCCTTCCATTGATCGGGGTGTCGGCCGGAAGTCGACGCACACGGCCACCGCGGGCGCCGAGCGACGTCACACGGCGCTGCCGCCGGCCCGCTCCAGTCGCACGATCACCGACTTCGAGGTCGGCGTGTTCGAACCTTCGGCCGTCGAAGCGAGCGGGACGAGCAAGTTCGCCTCCGGGAAGTACGCCGCGA
>OFTY01001262.1_pt1 | contig 11819 bp, 8 predicted proteins | sample 1775061 | NCBI WGS metagenome assembly OFTY01 (sample SAMN08195773, study PRJEB24354) | sludge metagenome | isolation source: sludge from phenol fed wastewater aerobic bioreactor B | place: India: Nagpur | collected 2016-09-16 | reverse complement strand
ATTCATAAAATTATACAATTCTTGCATCGTAATTTGTAATTCGTAATTGATAATTGATCACTATTTCCCTTCCAACCGCAGCAGGCCTGCTTTTGCACGCTGGTCAAGGGAATTCTTATAATCGTGGCCTTCCATGTCGAGGCAGGTCTGGAAACATTGGCGGGCTTTTTCTTTATCGCCGCGTTTCTCATAGATATAACCCATTTGCAGTGCGGCGCGGGCGGCAAAGTACTCCGGCCGGTTGGTGCCTACTTTAATGGTGGCATCATACAACCGGATGGCATTGGAGTCCTGTCCCATTTCATCATAGATACGGCCGAGGCGGTAGGCATATTCCAGTTTTTCTTCCATGGTGGAGAAATCGTTGGAGCGTTTAGCGAGCAGCAGGTTGAGGGCGTTCTGATAGAAACCGCCATCGCTCAGCAGGCGGGCTTTCAGCAGGAGGGGATTGGGCCATCTCCCGCTTTTCGCTTCTTTTTGCGCTTGTTTGTCGGCATCCGTTTCCGTACTGCCCCGTTGCAGGATCATACTGCGATACTTGTTTGCGGCGGCCATATCCCCTTTCAGGTAATAGGCCCAGCTAAGCCTTTGCAGCGCTTCTTTCACGTAGAACTTACCTTTGAAATTATTGATAAACCGTTCCAGCCACATGATGGCATCGTCGTCCTGCCGTTCCAGCTTCATCAGTCCCAGCACATAATCCTTGTAATGGATCTCCGTGTATTCAGCGCTTTGATTACGTTCCTCCAGCACTTTGATACCCTGAGCCGCTTTCTGGTTGTTCAGGGAGAGATTGGCCACCATCAGGGCGAAAAGATAATTATTGCGGGTATCCAGTTGCTTTTGATGAACGAACTGCCACAATTGCTCCGGCTTGTTCTCGATGAAGAGTTTGAGATAGCAGTAATAGTAATAGGATTCTTCCCGGAAGATCGCCACTACGGGATCGTTACTGTCAATCACCCCCTGGAGCAGATGCATCCCCTGTTTGATGCTGCCCCTCAGGCCGAGGATGTTGGTGATCCATTTATAGCCTTCCGGAATGGTACCGAACACGGTTTGCAGCGATCCTATCAGCATGTTGTTCGGCAGGAATTGCGGGAACTTCCGCTGATTGTCTTTCAGGGTGATATAGGCTTTGCGTATTTCCCAAACGGCATCCCACTTTTCTCCGAACTTCACCCGGATCATCGCCCACTGGAATTTGATGGCAGCCTGTGTGTAAAGATAGTAGGGAGAATCCTCCGGCCCTTCGCTCATCAGGTCCAGCCGCGTGCTCCGCAGCTTACGCTGCCGGGCATATACCGAAGGATCTTCATTAAAAAAGAGGGTGAAGAAATCAATATAGTTATCCAGGAAATAAGGGATGAGGTTATCGGGATTAGTACGTTTTTCTTCTTCCAGCAATGCCTTTCCTGCGTTGAGGCGCAACTGCATGATCGCATCATAAGCTTGCTGGCAGCGGGCATTGAAATCGTAATTTTTCTGCCGCGCACCTGCCTGAAAAGATAAACCGAAGCAAAGGGTTATGATGAAGAAAAAACGCATAGATAAAAGTCAAAATTAAAATGGGATATCCCGGGGCCCAGGGCATCCAATATCTTGCCAGATTAAAACAAAAACAGGAAAGAAGCGCTCCCCTTTCCTGTTTTTTATGTGCTGATAACTTTTTTTCACGATCAGATGGTCACGGTAGCATCAAGGTCATTATCCACCAGGATACGGCCGCAGTGCTCACACACGATGATCTTCTTACGCTGCCGGATCTCTGCCTGCCGTTGCGGGGGGATGGCATTGAAACATCCGCCGCAGGAGTCGCGCACTACCGTTACCACGGCCAGGCCGTTGCGATAGTTCTTGCGGATTTTCTCATAAGCCTGCAGCAGGCGGGCTTCCACTTTCTCGCGAGCTTCCTGGCTTTGCTTCTCGTACTGACGCTCTTCCTTGTCCGTTTCGCCGATGATCTTCTCGAGCTCTCCTTTCTTATGCTTCAGGTTCGCTTCTTTTTCCGCTACCGCTTTTTTAGCCACTTCAAGCGTGCGGGTTTTATCCTTGATCTCTTCGTTCGCGTCTTTGATATGTTTTTCTGCCAGTTTGATCTCCAGGTTCTGCATCTCCACTTCCTTGGTGATGGCTTCAAACTCGCGGCTGTTCTTTACATTATCCTGCTGCTTCTCATATTTCTTGGCCAGGGCTTCCGCTTCTTTGATAGCCGCTTTCTTGGCAGCTACAAAGTCCTGAATACCCTTGATCTCGTCTTCGATGTGTGTCTGACGATGATTCAGGCCTTCGATCTCATCTTCCAGATCCCGTACTTCTATAGGCAACTCCCCTTTCAGGATCTGGATCTCGTCCAACTTGGAATCGATCTTCTGTAACTTCAGTACAGAAACCAGCTTTTCCTCAACGTTGTATTCTTTAACAGTAGCCATGTATTATAAATAATTTACCGGGTTTGTTTGAATGGTAGATTTAAGAGGCGCAAAATTACGGAAATTTTCGGTCAATATATGATAAAATAAGTCCACTGCGAACTGTTCGCTCTCAAAATGTCCGACGTCTGCTATAATTAATTGATTTTCAGCATCAAAAAATTCATGGTATTTGAAATCGGCAGACACGTAAGCGTCTGCTCCGGCGGCAACCGCCTTCCTGAGCAGGAAGCTGCCCGCTCCTCCGCAAACAGCCACTTTTTTAACGGGTTTACCCCGCAGCGGAGTATAGCGCACACATCCTGTCCGGAAACGCTCCTTCACCATCCGCAGGAAGTCCATTTCCGCCATCGGCTCAGGCAGGGCGCCAATCAGCCCCGAACCCACCTCTGCCCAGGCATTTTCCAGCTTCACGATATCATATGCCGCTTCTTCATAAGGATGATGCTGCAGCAGGGCCCGGACCACAGTCCCCTCCAAATGGGTCGGAAAGATCACCTCTACTCTCATCTCCCTTTCCTGGTGCCGTTCTCCCGGCTTTCCCACATAAGGGTTTGTGTCCGCCGCTCCTCTGAAGGTACCGGTTCCGTCCTGATTAAAGCTGCATTCGCTGTACTTCCCGATATGCCCGGCGCCGGCTGCAAAGAGTGCCGACCTCACTGTTCCCGCATCCGCTGAAGGCACAAAGGTAAAGAGCTTGCTGAGCAGCTGCCGCTTAGGGTCCAGTACCCGCGTTTCTCCGAGACCCAGTTGCTCCGCCATCATTGCACTGACGCCTCCCCTCACATTGTCTAGGTTCGTGTGCGCGGCATACACCGCAATATCATTTTTGATCGCCTTGATCGCCACCCGCTCTACATAGTTCCGGCCATTGATCTTCTTCAACCCGCCAAAAACAATGGGATGATGCGCGATCACCAGGTTACATCCCTTTTCCAGCGCTTCATCCAGCACAGCCTCCGTGGCATCCAGCGTGAGCAGTACGCCTTTCACGGGAGCATCCGCATGTCCGAAGATAAGTCCGGCATTATCATATTGCTCCTGGTAAGGCATGGGCGCGAAAGCCTCTATGACTTGTATTATATCGCGGATGATCATATCTTATCGCTGTTAACTAGATTTGTAAAATAAAACCGTTTTCATGACAGTGCAAAAAACTTCCCGGGAGCTTTACGAAGATTACAAAGCAAAGATGCAAAAGATCGCGGATGTGCGTAATGCGATGGCCATATTGAGCTGGGACCAGGAAACCTATCTGCCTGAAAAGGGAGCAGGCTTCCGCGGCCAGCAGCTGACCACCCTCAGCACCATTGCCCATGAACTCTTTACGGAAGATGCACTGGGAACATTGCTGAAAGAACTGAGCAGCCGCAGCGATCTCAGTGCCACGGAACAAAAGAATATAGCACTGTCCCTCGAAGACTATGAAAAACAACGCAAGTACCCCGCCAGCTTTGTGGCAGAGCTATCTTCCGCTACCAACGCTGCCTATCACGCCTGGATCAGGGCCCGCAAGGAAAATAACTTTGCGGTCTTTGAACCGCTGCTGAGCAAAATGGTGGCGCTTAAACGGCGGGAAACGGATATCCTCGGCTACGAGGCTCATCCATATGATGCATTGCTCAACGAATATGAAAAAGGAGCGGATGTGAGTATGCTGGATACGATCTTCCGGGATGTGAAGGAATCCCTGCTTCCGCTGCTGCAAAAAATTGCGCTGCAGGATGCGCCGGACAAGCAATTCCTCAACCGCCACTACCCTAAGGACGCGCAATGGGAATTCGGCCTTAACCTGCTGAAAGCAATGGGGTACGATTTCAAAGCCGGCCGCCAGGATGTATCTGAACATCCCTTTACTACCAGCTTCAACCCCCAGGATGTGCGCGTAACTACCCGCATCGATGAGCAGGACCTTGGCAATATGACCTGGAGCTGCATTCACGAAGGTGGCCATGCCCTGTATGAACAAGGCCTGCCAACTGAGGAATATGGTCTTCCCTGCGGCGAGGCCGCCAGCCTCGGCATTCACGAATCGCAATCGCGGCTCTGGGAGAACAATGTAGGCCGCAGCCTCATTTTCTGGCAGCACCATTACGGTAAACTGCAGGGCATCTTCCGCAGCAGCCTGCAGGCTGTTCCGTTGAACGACTTCTACCAGGCCATCAACCTCGTACAACCTTCCCTCATCCGCACAGAAGCGGATGAACTCACCTATCACTTCCACGTGATGATCCGGTATGAGATTGAAAAAGGATTGATCGAAGGTTCTCTCCAGACCAAAGACCTGCGAGACACCTGGAACCAATATTATCTCGATTATCTCCAGGTGGAAGTACCGGACGATATGAAAGGCGTTCTGCAGGATATCCACTGGTCACACGGCAGCTTCGGATACTTCCCTACCTATTCCCTCGGCAGCTTCTACGCCGCACAATTGTTCACCACCGCAAAAAAGCAGATACCCGGCCTGGAAAACGCCATCGCATCCGGCGCCTATGGCTCGCTGCTGCAATGGTTACGGGAAAACATCCACCGATACGGGCGGTTCTATACCTCCAATGAACTCTGTGAAAAGGTGACCAGTGAAAAACTGAACTTCCGCTATTTCCTTGAATATGCCCGGGAAAAATTCGGGGGCATTTATCAGTTGTGATATAATCACTGGTTTTCGTTTGTTATAGCCCGTTTGAAAGTCAATTGCATTGGCTTTCAGCATAAAAATTTATGTGTAGCAACAAATAATAACACTTTTGTGCCAGATTTAACAAAATATTAAGCTTTACTTTGGCGCCTTGATTTTCAAATTATTTAAACATCTAATCTAAATCGACGACTTATGAAGAGAGTTCTTCTCTTGGGAGTATGTCTGTTATTGACACTCTCCGGGGTGTTCGCGCAAAATCGCGTGATTACCGGGAAAGTAACAGACGGAACAGACAACTCCCCGCTACCGGGTGTAACGGTAGGCGTTAAAGGCACCAACCTTGGAACTATTACCAAACCTGACGGATCTTTCAGCCTCTCCATCCCTGCCAACGCACAGGTACTCACATTCACTTTCGTAGGTTACGAAAAGAAGGAAATGCCAATTCCTTCCGGTAACCAGCTTCTTGTGAAATTATTGTCAGATCAAAAAAGTCTGGATGAATTTGTGGTGACCGGCTATAGTGTGAAACGTAAACGGGATGTGTCCGGAGCCGTGACCTCTGTACAGGGGAAAGACATTGAGAACCGCCCGGTACAAAGCTTTGACCGCGCTATGCAGGGTCAAATGGCCGGTGTACAGGTAATTGCCAACAATGGTATTCCCGGCGGCGCGTTGAGCGTTCGTGTACGTGGCCTGGGTTCTATCAACGCAGGTTCTGACCCGCTTTACATCATCGATGGTGTGCAGGTGAACTCTGGCGACAACACCCGCAACTTCCCTTCGTCCAACGCACTCGCAGCATTGAATCCTGACGATATTGAGACGATCGATGTGCTCAAAGACCCGGCCAGCGCCTCTATCTACGGTGCACAAGCTGCGAACGGCGTAGTGATCATCACTACCAAAAAAGGGAAAGCCGGAAAAACCAATGTAACACTGGGTGTATATACCGGTTATTCCGAAAGGATCAAGAAAGTGGACGTACTCACCACACAACAGCTGATCCAGCTGGCTTATGAATCCCGCCTGAACCGCTATGGTAAAGCAGACGCCGATTCCTGGGTACCCACACTGTTCGGTACCACCAAATATGACAGCCTCCCGAACTATGACTGGCAAAACATCCTGTTCCGCAAAGGTATTATCCAGAACTATGAGCTCGGGATCAATGGCGGTAACGAAAAAACTACCTTCTATCTTTCCGGTTCTTTGAACAGATCTGAAGGTCAGGTGATCGCGTCCGACTTTACGCGCGGTACCATGAAACTGAACCTGAACCATAAAGTGAACAAAAAGCTTGAGATCAGCAGCGGCATCCTGCTGGCGGCCTACAAGCAAAATGGCGTGAACGGTGCAGGTACTTTCACCAACCCGAACCGCGGTGGTATCCTGCTGTGGCCCGGTACCGGTCCGTATAACGAAGACGGCACCTACAACCAGAACCTGTTTGGCGCCTACTACATTAACCCGCTGCAACAGGCAAACTACGATTCCTACAACGCCCGTAACCTGAAAATGATCGGTAACCTGGGCGTGATCTATTCCATCACCAACTCATTGACCTATCGTGGTACGATCAACGCGGAATACGGCGATGTAAAGGAACACCGCTTTACAGATCCCCGCACTCCGGATGGCGCGCCTTCCGGCCGTGTGAGCGACTACAACTCTGAATTGCTGAACTGGCAGACGAACCATACCCTGAACTTCAACCATGTTTTCAATGATGTTCACAAAGTGTCTGCATTGATCGGAACGGAATACCGTTATAACGTATCAAGAGGCTTCAACACCGGTGGTACCGGCGTTCCCAGCTACGAGTTCTCCACCGTGGGATCTACCGCGGTTCCGACCAACCCCGGTTCTTTTTATGGCGACTGGAAACTGTTGAGCGGATTTGGCCAGTTGGCTTATACTTATGACGACCGCTACACCGTAACCGGAACAGTACGTCGCGATGGTTCTTCCCGCTTTGGTAAAAACAACCGCTATGGTACTTTCCCCTCTGTTTCTTTGATGTGGAGAGCTTCCAAAGAAGCCTTCCTTGCCAACAGCAACGTGATCAGCGATCTGAAATTCCGCGTTTCTTATGGTCAGACCGGTAACAGTCTCATCGGTAACTACCCCAGCCGTCAACTGTTCGGCCTGGGCGGTACTTATGAAGGATTGCCCGGTGCAGCTCCGTCAGCACTCGCTGTTCCGGATCTCAGCTGGGAAAGCAACCAATCCTATAACTTCGGGTTCGACCTTGCTCTTCTCAAGAACCGCATCAACCTGACAGCGGATTACTTCATTGCAGACCGCAAGAACCTCCTGCTCACCAAGCCCCTGCCTATCACCAGCGGTTTCGGTTCCATCCAGCAGAATGTAGGCAGCCTGCGCAACCAGGGTATAGAGTTTGAATTAAAGACCGTAAACTTCGACGCAGGAGATTTCAGATGGGAAACCAAATTCAACGTTTCCAGCGTGAAGAACAAGGTAACGAAACTGTTGCCCGGTCAGGATAACATCGGTACAGCCATCGTGATCGGCCGTCCCATCAACTCTATCTTCACCCAAAAATGGGCTGGTATCAACCCTGCTGATGGCCGTCCGATGTGGTATGACACATTGGGGAACATCACTTACCAACCGGTTGCCCGTGACCGTGCTTATCTGCCCGGTACATTGGATCCCACCTGGTACGGCGGTTTTATCAACGAGTTTACTTACAAGGCATTCTCATTGCGTGTTTTCCTGCAATTCTCCGGTGGCAACTACCTGCTGAACCAGGATGCGCTGTTCTCTTCCCGCGCCGGCAGTACAGTTGACAGGAACCAATATGCTTCCCAATGGAGAAGATGGCAGAAACCCGGAGACATCACCGATGTATTCAAACCTTACTACGGTGGTACAATCCCGGGAACTTCTTCCGCCTACTCCCTGTCAGACCGTTACTACGAGAAAGGAGACTATGCGAGGATCAAGGATATCACACTGGCTTACACCCTGCCCAAAAAGGTACTACGTCAGTGGGGTCTCGCATATGCGAGGATCTATGCTACGGCGGCGAATTTCCACACATGGTCCAACTACTCAGGGTATGATCCTGAGCTGATCAACGGTACAACCGGGGACTTCGGTATCTATCCGCAAAGCAAACAGTATACTGTTGGCATTAACGTAAACTTTTAAACCTGTCTGAAATGAAGAGACTGTTTCTATATATACTCGCTGTCAGTGCTACTGCAACGACAGTGTCCTGCAACAAACTGCTGGAAACAAATCCCAAGGAATCCATCGACCTGAACATTGCTACCAAAAGCAAAGACGCGTTGAAAGCGACGATCATCTCCGTATATGCGAGCATGCGCGGTTCCGGTTACTATGGCCGCGATTTCATCGTGCAATGTGAAGTGCTGGCTGACAACGGAGAGATCACATCTTCCAACTCCAACAGGTTTGTATCAGAAGCCAATAACCAGCCCCGTGCGCAGGTTAACATCTGGAATGCCTGCTACGTGAATATCTTCCGTTGCAACTACATCATGAAGTACATTGATCAGATCAAAGGATTTACGGAGGATGAAAAGCAACAGTTGCTGGGCGAAGCGCACTTCCTGCGCGCCTACAACTATTTTGACCTGGTAAGGTCTTATGCCCGCAATCCCCGTTTCATGTACGATTTCGATTTAGGAGTTCCCATTGTAACAGATGCGATCCTCGATGTAACGGACCCTGCATTTCCCGGCTATCCGGCCCGTGCAAAGGTGGATGAAGTGTATGCACAGATCGTGAAAGACCTCGATTCCGCAGAACTGAAACTGGGCAGGGCTGAAGCGAGCTCCATCACCCAGATAGCTCCGTTCCGCGCTTCCAAACTCGCTGCCGTTGCGCTGAACAGTCGCGTGAAATTGTATCGTGGCGATTGGGCGGGTGCTGAAGCTTCTGCTACCAGCGCCATTTCCCTGATGCCTTTCAATTCCCCTAAGCTGAAAGTGGAGTTCGTTTCAGACAGCGCCACCTATATGTCCAAATGGGGGAACCTGCATCCTGAAATGATCTTCGGTCTCAGTTTCGAGGCTTACGAATCACTGGGTACGGATGCCATCCAGTACATCTACTACAAACATCCCATCCTCGGCGGTTATGGAGACATCACAGCCCGTGCAGAACTGCTGGCGGATTATTACGGCGGCACCGCCGATCCGCGCAGAAGGTCTCTTATCAAACAGGATGTTAAAAGCAGCCAGATCGTATATTATTGCCTTAAATGGCCCGGTGCCAAACCGTACAGGGGTGGTGACGACATCATGCTGATCCGCGCCAGCGAGGTATATCTCAACCGCGCAGAAGCAAGAGCGATGCAGCCGGGTAAAGAATCAGGCGCCATGGATGACCTGAACAAAGTACACACCCGTACCAAACTGGCTCCCATAGCGGCTTTAACAGGAGACGACCTGACAAAAGAAATATGGAGGGAAAGAAGGATCGAGCTGGCGTTTGAAGGTCATCGCCTGTTTGACCTCCTGCGTACCGGCAGGAACATCGTGAAAGGTGCTACCACTATCGAAAACAAAGATTACAGACTGGTTGCACCCATTCCTACGACTGAAACAGATGTGAACAAAAACCTGAAACCAAACCCGTTTTATTGATGGCGTAATTCTTCGGGGATGCAGTCTCTGAAGAATCATTTTAAAAGCATGAATATGAAATCAAGAATAATCATTGTTGGAGTAGTGCTGCTGGCAGCCGCCGCTTTCAGCTGCAATAAAGACAAGATGTTTGTGTATGAGGGAGCACCGCTGATCGAATTTGGCAATCCTCCCAGTAATTCATATACAAGGACCGTGTACGCCGCTAACGTACCCGTAGCAGACAGCCAGCTGATCCAGCTGATCGGCCGGCAGGTAAGCACAGAAACAAAAATAGGCTGGGATACACTGAATTCCACCGCTATCTTACCAACCGATGTAGAAGCGATCGGCGCTTATGGCCAGGCCAGCATTCCTGCCAACGCCAGCCAGGGGAAAGTAGCTTTTACCCTGAAACCAACTGCCGCGGGCAAGAAATTGAACCTGGTACTGAAAGATGGAGATGTAAAAGCCAGCGTGAACGGGAAAAATATGACCCTCAACGTTACAGCGACTCCGATCGACTGGAAAGATCCGCTGACTAAGACCGTTAAACCTACCGCTACCACCGGTAACGACACAATGCGTGTACGTATCACCGCCGCTGCAGCAAGGTTTAAGCAGGACCTGGTGTTTGATTACACTGTAAAGGCAACTTCCACTGTTGTGGAAGGAACCGACTTCACTTTTGTGACGCCGAAGGGTAAGGTGACCATTCCTGCCGGCCAGGGTGAAGGGATCGTTGTAGTGAAATTCAACCCGGTAGCTGCCACCAGGAAGCTGGATCTGTTGCTGAGCCCGGCAACCGGGATATCCGTTTCTGTTTCCAGGAACACAGTGTCTTTTACAGTCAACCCATAATAATATCGTTGTATAGCTAAAAAGAAAAGAGGCGCCTCATGTGAGACGCCTCTTTTCTTTTACTCTTTTATCGCGGTCCGGAATTCCTCTATCCCCACAATCCCTTCTTTCCGCCAGACTTCCCTGCCATTCTTATATAGCACAAAAGTAGGAAGCGATCTGGCACTGATTTTACCCATCACATCCGTATCCTTTCCTCCATCCACATTCACAACCCTGATCTTTCGTTCCTGTTGCAATTGTTTTAATACCGGCTCCATTTTCCGACAGGGCGGGCACCATGCAGCGCCAACGTCCACCAATACCAGCTTGTCCGCCTTAACCGCCTTTTCAAAGTCGGCAATGGTCATCTGCGGACTGGGGGTTCCCCCGGTGAGCGACTTACCGGCCTTTTTCCAGGCCATCACGCCTCCTTCCATTTCCACTACTTTCGTATAGCCGTTCTCCCGCATCCATTTGGCTGCTGCGGAACTGCGTCCTCCGCTCAGGCAGTAAACGTAAACGGGCTTCGTCTTGTCCAGATGCCGGATGCGGTCAAAGAATTCTTCCTTTTTCGTATAGTCTGCCTGAAGGGCATCCGGCAGATGGCCTTCCCCGAACTCCTTTGCGGTACGTACATCCAGCAACTGTATCCCGGGCTGGTGCATGCCTTTATCAAATTCATCCGCCTTTACCTGATCCTGTGCCAGGCCTGCGAAGGAAACTACCTGCAGGGCGGCTAACAAAATAAATCCTTTCATGCGGTAAAGATAAGCGGCATTGTGGAAATATCACCGCTTCCTGGACAGACTGTCCAGCTTCCTGAAATTGACGAAAACCTCTTTTCCCTGGCGGGCGGGGTGGGAATTATAGCAGGGGGCGAAGGTCTTGAAATTGAAATAAGGCTCAAATAACCGGCGGTAGATCTTAATACCGCCACCAAAAGGAGGACCGGGCTCATCAAACTCACGGTTGAACAAAACACCTACTAACCGTCCTTCCTCCCACAGCAGGTCGTACATATGCCTCGCATATGCCAGCCGTAATGTGGGATCCAGCGCACAAAAGAAGGTTTGTTCCACAATGAGATCGTATTCATGCTCATGCTCAAAAAAATCCCCTGCCATGAACTTGATACCCGTTTGCTCATGTTCCCGCTTCAGCCGGTCGATCAGCACCGTTGATATATCCAACACGGTAACATCCCTAAAACCATTGTCCCACAAGTATTTCGCCTCGTAACTATTGCCCCCGCCGGGTATCAGTATACGCAGGTTCTTGTTC
>OFTY01001261.1_pt1 | contig 11839 bp, 13 predicted proteins | sample 1775061 | NCBI WGS metagenome assembly OFTY01 (sample SAMN08195773, study PRJEB24354) | sludge metagenome | isolation source: sludge from phenol fed wastewater aerobic bioreactor B | place: India: Nagpur | collected 2016-09-16 | reverse complement strand
AGCGGGAACAGGTGTTCGATGTTCCTGATGTTCCCCGTCAGGAGATTATCCATTCCGATCACATTATACCCTTCTTTGATGAAGCGGTCGCAGAGGTGAGATCCGAGGAATCCGGCGGCACCGGTGATCAATACACGTTTCTTTGTATTCATGGTTGAGAAGGGGTTTAAGGTTTAGAGGCAGAACGTCCAACGCTTTCATAATAATAGCCAAGCTCCTGCATACGCGGTACATCAAAGAGATTACGCCCGTCAAAGATAGCTCTCCCTTTCAGGGTAGCAGCAATCTTGTCGAAATCCGGCGTGCGGAATACGCTCCATTCTGTGGCGATGATCAGCGCATCGGCATTTTCGAGGGCGGCGTATTGGCTCTCTGCATATGTTACCTTGTCACCGATCAATTGTTTTACGTTAGCCATGGCCTCGGGATCGAACACAGAAATGGTGGCACCACCTTTTACAAGTGCATCGATAATATATAAAGCCGGCGCTTCGCGGATGTCGTCTGTATTGGGTTTGAAGGCAAGCCCCCACAGTGCGAAATGTTTTCCTTTGAGATCATCTTTGAAATAGCTGCTGATCTTGGGCAACAGGAACAGCTTTTGTTTCTCGTTCACATCCATCACGGCATCCAGTATCCTGAATTCATATTGTACTTCCTGGGAAGATTTTACGAGGGCCTGTACGTCTTTCGGGAAGCAGCTGCCACCGTAGCCGATACCGGGGAACAGGAACCGTTTTCCAATACGATCATCACTGCCCACACCTCTGCGCACCATATCCACATCCGCACCCAGCTTCTCGCAAAGGATGGCGATCTCGTTCATGAAAGATATTTTGGTGGCCAGGAAAGAGTTGGCGGCGTATTTGGTCAGTTCTGCAGATTTTTCATCCATGTAGATGATAGGGTTGCCCTGGCGTACAAAAGGCGCGTAGAGGTCTCCCATCACTTTGCGGGCACGCTCGGACGATGTGCCTATCACTACCCGGTCCGGCTTCATGAAGTCTTCCACCGCTACACCTTCCCGCAGGAATTCGGGGTTGGATACCACATCAAAATCTACCGTAGCATTTTTGGCGATGGCTGCGTGCACCTTGTCAGCCGTACCTACCGGCACCGTACTCTTGTCTACGATCACCTTGTAATCTTTCAGCAGCTTACCCAGCTGGTCTGCTACCCGCAGGATGTAAGAAAGGTCGGCGGAGCCGTCTTCTCCGGGAGGGGTGGGCAGTGCGAGAAAGATCACCTGTGCATCGCGGATACCTTCTTCCAGGTTCGTCGTGAAATGCAGGCGCTCCTCTTTCAGGTTCCGCTCGAATAATTTCTCCAGTCCGGGTTCGTAGATAGTGATCTGTCCGGAGGTAAGTTTGTTCACCTTGTTGACGTCAATGTCTACACAAGTCACGTTGTTGCCGGTTTCGGCGAAACAGGTACCGGTAACGAGTCCTACGTATCCGGTGCCTACTACGGTAATTTTCATGTGGGGCTTAGTTTAAAAATGATTTAACTGATGCTATGATGTGTTCCAGTTGATCCTGGTCCATTTCTGTATGGATGGGTAAGGATATTACCTTTCCCGTGATGCTGTCCGTAACAGGCAGGTGTTGATTGAGGTCGGTCATGCCGGCGAACATCTTCTGACGGTGCGCGGGCACGGGGTAATAGATCATGGACGGTACCTGTTTTTCCTGCAGATATGTCTGCAATTTATTCCGGTCTGCACCTTCGATCTGTAGCGTGTATTGATGAAAAACATGCAGCTGGTTGGAAGCCTGATAAGGCGTTATGATGGAAGGCATGCCGGCAAAGGCAGCATCATATGCAGCAGCAACGGCCCGGCGGGAGGCAATGTACTGATCCAGCAACTGCAGTTTGATGCGGAGCACTACGGCCTGCAGCGTATCAAGCCGGCTGTTCACGCCTACTTCGTCATGATAATACCGTTGGCTCTGGCCATGATTGGCTACCATCCGGATTTTTGTGGCGAGGGCGTCATCGTCCGTGAACAAGGCGCCGCCATCCCCATAACAGCCGAGGTTTTTGGAGGGGAAAAAGGAGGTACAGCCGATGTGGCCGAAGGTTCCTGCCTTTTTGCTTGTGCCGTTCTTCATCGTATAGTGGCCGCCGATAGCCTGTGCATTATCTTCGATCACAAACAGGTTGTGTTTGCGGGCGATCTCCATGATCTGTTCCATATCAGCGCTGTGGCCGTACAGATGTACGGGCACAATGGCTTTGGTTTTGGGAGTGATGGCTTTTTCAATGGCTGCCGGGTCTATACAGTAAGTTTTCGGATCGATATCTACAAATACCGGTTTCAGGCGCAGCAATGCGATCACTTCGGCGGTGGCGATGAAGGTAAAGGAGGGAGTGATCACCTCGTCTCCCGGTTCCAGTCCGAGTGCCATCATCGCTATCTGTAATGCATCGGTGCCGTTGGCGCAGGGGATCACATGTTTGGTGCCCAGGTATTGCCCCAGCTCCTGCGAGAATTGCTGGACGGGGGTGCCATTGATAAAGGCAGCACTTTCCAGCACTTCCTGGATCGCGGCGTCAACCTGAGGTTTAATCTTGCTGTACTGGCGTTTGAGATCCACCATCTGAATAGGAACCATGTAGGATGTCTTTTTTTGAGTCCGCAAATTTACAAATTTTGGGATAGGCATAGGGACTATCTTTGTGAGATATTTGATTTATTGCGTTAAGTATCAATTCTGTGGGTTTATCGATCATTTTTTACAATGCCGGTGTTCGGCTGTACAGGCTGGGCGTATGGCTGGCAGCGCGGATAGGGGGTAATAAAAAAGCCCGGCTTTGGCTGGAAGGCCGCCGGGATGTATGGAACGGGCTGAAAGCCGCTGTGAAAGGCAATCTTCCGCTGGTATGGGTGCATGCTGCCTCCCTCGGGGAGTTTGAGCAGGGAAGGCCCGTACTGGAAGCCCTCCGCCAACAGTACCCCGGCCACCGCATACTGCTCACTTTCTTTTCTCCCTCGGGATACGAGGTCCGCAAGGATTACAAAGGGGTGGACCACGTATGCTATCTGCCATTGGATACGGCGGCCAATGCCCGGCGTTTCCTGAACCTGGTGCGCCCCCGGCTGGCCATTTTTATCAAGTATGAGTTCTGGTATCATTACCTGGCAGGGCTCTTCTCCAGGCAGATCCCGGTTTTGTTAATCTCCGGGATATTCCGCCCCGACCAGGTTTTCTTCAAACGATACGGTGGCCTGTTCCGTGGGTTATTGAAACGGATGGATCACCTCTTTGTGCAGAATGAAAGCTCATTACACCTGTTGCAGCAGGCCGGCATTCCGCATGTTTCCCTGGCGGGGGATACGCGGTTCGACAGGGTTTGGGCGCTGCAGCAGCATCCCGTGGTGCTGCCGGAGATCGAACGCTTCATCGCCAATGCGCAGGTGGTAGTGGCAGGCAGCACCTGGGATGAGGATGAGAAGCTCCTCGCCGCATGGTGGTCTGAGAACCCGCATGGACAGCTGATCCTGGCGCCGCATGAAATACAGGAAAGCCATTTGCAACGCATTGAGGCGCTTTTCCCGGAGGCGATGCGATATTCTGTATTTGCCAGAACCGTACAGTCGCCCGCACGTGTATTGCTCATCGATAATGTGGGAATGCTCTCCGCTTTATACCGTTATGCCCGCATTGCCTATGTGGGTGGCGGTTTCGGGAAGGAAGGAATACATAATCTGCTGGAACCGGCTACCTACGGGAAACCGGTGATCATCGGCCCCATCTTCCACCAGTTCCACGAAGCGGAGCTGCTTGTACAACTGCGGGGAGCATTGGTGGTAAAAGACATTACCAGCCTGCGCGAAAGCATGCATGCGCTGGAAGATGAATATTATTATGAACAGACAAGTGAAATAGCCGGGCGCTTTGTGGAAGAGCACCAGGGAGCTACGCGGAAGATCATGGCTTACATTCAGGAAAAACGTTTCCTGACGAGGGTGTAGAAGTGGCTCACCACTGTGTCTTTCTCATCCCATCCCAGCTTGATCTTTAGCTCCCGCTCGATCCAGTATTCCGCGTCCTGTAACGAAGTGCTTTCGTTGATCGTTTTGATACAACGCTCGTACATGGTTTTATCGCCGCGGAAAAGCTCCTGGATGAACTGGAACCGGTCGTTGATGCCGATGGCGCTCCGGAGGTCCGGAATGCCCATGCCACCAAGCTTTTCACCCAACTCCACCTTGTTGTTGCGGAGTGTGTCGTTCAGGGAGGTGGATTGTTTGCCCACCAGTTCGTTCAGCTCTTTGCGGATACCGTTCTCCTGCGGTACGGGAGGAGGCGGAGGATCAAAAAGCGTGGCGCTCACCGGCTTTTCGTCTGTGGGCCTTAGTTTCACAGGCACGCGATCCGGAGCGTAGCCATTGGAAGCCGCCTTTTCCGGAACAGGAGGTGGTAGTGGTGCGGGTGCCGTTTTTTCCACGGCAGGAGTATGGGCAGGCATGATCACTGCCACATGTCCATGGCCTTTTAACTCCTGCTGTTTCTGAAGGTTCCGCTGGTGGAGGATTTCCGCCTGCAGCAGTTGAGTGTAATAGGAAATGGTTTGCAAACCTGCATTCGAATTTTTCAATTCCTGCAGTTTGTCAATTAATGCACTTATTTTTTCCATGCCTTAATTGTTAACGCCTTCTTGAAGAAATTATTTTATTTGCACTAAGTTATACTTTTTTAACAACTTAGTAATCAAAATACTATAATATGTTTATTGAACCTTCTCTTACGGGAGGTCGGAAAGGATGGATCGAAGTGATCTGCGGCTCGATGTTCTCGGGTAAAACGGAAGAACTGATTCGCAGGCTGAAGCGTGCGCGTATCGCGAATCTTTCTGTGGAGATATTCAAGCCGGCGATGGACGTGCGTTATGATGAACATAATATTGTTTCGCACGATGAATCGAAAATATTATCCACCCCCGTGGAAAGTTCCCAGCAAATATTGTTGCTGGGGCAGGGAGTGGATGTGGTAGGGATCGACGAAGCGCAGTTCTTTGATATGGAGCTGCCGAATGTGTGCGACCAGCTGGCACTTGCCGGTATCAGGGTGATCGTGGCCGGGCTGGACATGAACTTCCAGGGTGAGCCCTTTGGGCCTATGCCTTTTTTGCTGGCGAAAGCAGAGTATATCACCAAGCTGCACGCCATCTGCGTGCAATGTGGGAACATTGCCACACATTCTTACCGCAAGAGTGCGGACAAGAGCACGGTATTGCTGGGGGAGAAAGACCTGTACGAGCCGCGCTGCCGGCATTGTTACCATCGTGGTACGGAATTGCCTTAATGCGTATGGAAGGGGGTGGAACCGGCGTCTAATCTATGACAGGCCGCCGTTGTGTCACTCACTTCAACGGCTGTTCCGGGGCCGGGCGAAAGGGGGATGTTAAAATCCCTTAACCTCGCGCTTTATTAGTTTTTCATTCGTAGCTTTGCGGCGTTTTATTATGAAGCAACTCATTCTCGATATCCTGGCATTCTTCTACAAGCCTTTTGCGAAGGTGATGCCTTTTCAGACCTTCCGCTACCTGGCTTGCGGGGGCGGTAATACGTTGCTGGATATTCTGTTGTTCTTCGTGAGCTATAACTTCATCCTGAAAAAGCAGATGCTGCATCTGCCTTTCCTGACTATCAGCCCGCACATTGCAGCGGTGCTGATGGCTTTCGTGATCAGCTTTCCCACGGGCTTCCTGTTGAACAAATACATCGTTTTCTCCGATTCCAACCTCCGCGGCCGCGTACAGTTGATCCGGTACTTTTTGCTGGTAGGGGTTTGCCTGTTGTTCAACTATGTGTTCATGAAATTTTTCGTAGAGATCTGTCATTTCTACCCCACGATCTCCAAAATATTCACAACGGTGCTGGTGGTATGTTTCAGCTATGTGACCCAAAAGAAATTCACGTTCAGGGTAAAAAGCCCGGAAGTGTTACCGGCAGTTGAAGTGAGTGACACAACGGCGGCTGAGTAAAGCTGTTCCGCTCACCGCATGATCTTCCTTTTTTTCCACTGTGATGCCTGACCGTTGGTGCTTGCTGTAACAGGCACCTGTGGCTGACCTGCGGTTTGCCAGATCTGAGCGGCGAGTATGGCGGCGGCACGGGCGGCATCTTCGTTCAGGTGTTCCAATGCCTGGGGTGTAAAGTATTTGCTGATGAAATTCGTGTCGAAGTTCCCTTCAATAAAGGCGGGTTGTTGTAAGGCCCATTCGCCGAAAGGCAGGGTGGTGCGGATGCCGGTGACCTGGTATTCCGCGATGGCCCGCAGCAGGCGTTTCCGCGCTTCTTCCCGGTCCGCTCCCCAGGCGATCAGTTTCGCGATCATCGGATCATAGTAAATGGGAATATCCATGCCCTGCTCATAACCATCGTCCACGCGCACACCGTAACCCTGCGGGCGGATATAGGTTTCAAGCTGACCGGTATCCGGCAGGAAATTATTGGCCGGGTCTTCTGCACAAACACGCAGTTCGATGGCGTGACCGTTGATCTGCAGTTCTTCCTGCGTGAACAGCAGTTTGCCGCCTTCTGCGATGCGGATCTGTTCCTTCACCAGGTCGAGCCCTGTGATCATCTCCGTAACGGGATGTTCCACCTGCAGGCGGGTGTTCATTTCCAGGAAATAGAAATTGAGCTGCTCATCCACGAGGAATTCCACGGTGCCCGCACCGTAATAATTACAGGCCCGGGCCACATCCACTGCGCACTGGCCCATAGCCGCGCGGATAGCGGGTGTGAGGCAGGAAGACGGTGCTTCTTCAATCAGTTTCTGATGACGCCGCTGGATGGAGCATTCCCTTTCAAACAGGTATACGCAATGGCCGTGCTGATCTCCCAGCACCTGTATCTCGATGTGGCGGGGAGCGCCCACGTATTTTTCGATAAATACTGCATCATCACCAAACGCGCTCAGGGCTTCACTTTTAGCCAGCCGGATCTGTTCCTCCAGTTCACTTTCCTGCTGCACAACGCGCATACCTTTACCGCCGCCGCCGGCAGAGGCTTTGATCAGGATGGGGAACCCCGTTTTCTTCACCACTTCACGGGCTTCTTCCACGCTGCGCAATGGTGTTTCCGTGCCAGGTACCATCGGCACGCCAAAACGTTGCGCGGCCTGCTTGGCGGCCAGTTTGCTGCCCATAATCTCGATAGACGCCGCGGAGGGGCCGATGAAGACCAGTCCGGCATCCGCTACCGCCTGCGCGAACTTCGCGTTCTCGCTCAGGAAGCCGTAACCCGGATGGATAGCATCCGCGCCGGTGTTTTTGGCCACCGCGATGATCTTGTCACCAAGGAGATAACTCTGGCTGGATGCGGCCGGCCCGATACATACTGCTTCATCCGCATATTGCACAAAAGGCATCAGGCGATCCGCTTCCGAAAAAACGGCTACGGTGGCGATGCCCAGTTCGCGTGCGGAACGCATGATCCGCAGGGCGATCTCTCCGCGGTTGGCTACTACGATCTTCTTTATCATAACTTTCCCAGGTGATAAGGGGCTAAAGTTAATGGTTTTAGCCTTTATCTTTGCGCTTGTGAAAAGTTCCCTCTCCCGGATCATCGCCCTCGTTAAAAAAGACCTGCTGTTGGAATGGCGGCAGCGGCATGCATTGTTCGGTATCCTGCTGTATGTGTTCTCTACGGTTTTTGTGATCAACCTGATGGTGAAGGAGCCGGAGGAAAATATCTGGAATGCCCTCTTCTGGGTGGTACAGCTCTTCGTATGCGTGAACGCCGTGGCAAAAAGCTTCCTGCAGGAAAGCCGGGGGCGATTGCTCTATTTCTATTCGTTGGTGCATCCCCGTTATTTCATAGTGGCCAAGCTGATCTATAATGTATTGCTGATGGCCGCTTTCAGCGTTGTTTCGCTGGTCTGTTGCATTTTCTTCCTGGGCAACCCGTTGATCCATCCGCTGTACTTCCTGGGTGTGGTGGTATTGGGCGGAGTTAGCCTGTCCCTGCTTTTCACCATGCTGGCGGCTATAGCGGCACAGGCCAGTCACAATGCAGCACTGATGGCTATCATGGGCTTCCCGTTGATCATGCCCATCCTTATGCTGCTGGCCAACATTTCGAGAAGCGCCTTTGCCCCGGTAGCGCAGCCCGGCCTGCCGGGCATGTTCCTGCTGCTGGGCGGGATGGATGTGCTTGTGATCGCGCTGGCGCTGGTACTGTTCCCTTATCTCTGGAAAGAATAATTCCATACATTTTTTAACAAAATCACGGCCCCGGTAAAGGTTTTTCAAGTATTTGCGGGCCTTTTGCGATAATGTCAAAATCGGCAAATTGCTTTGTCATTAACGCTAAATCCTGTAGGTTTGCCCCCACATATCATCGCTCTAGCATAATGGCAAAACATTGGTGGAAATTTCTGAGTGTCATACTCCTCCTATACGTGATCATCGCAGGTTTCAGTGTAGAAATACCGGTCATTGGAACCAATGAGCAGTCCAGCCGGAACCTCTTCTTCCACGTTCCCATGTGGATGTGCATGTACGCCAACTTCACGATCTCTGTTGTATACTCCGTCTGGTACCTGGCTACCAACGATCTCCGGAAAGATATCGTCGCATCCAGCGGCGGCAGTGTGGGCGTGCTTTTTGGCCTGATGGGCTTTGCCACAGGCGCATTATGGAGCACTTACACCTGGGGCGGCACTATCGTGAACGATCCCAAACAGCTGACCACCGGCATCGCATTGACCATCTACCTGGCTTACCTGGTGCTCCGGCAGTCTTTTACCGATCTGGACAAACGCGCCAGGGTTTCCGCTATCTACAACGTATTCGCATTCGCCTTACTTATACCGCTGACCTACATCATTCCGCGCATGGTGGATTCCCTCCATCCGGGAAGCGCTACCAGTCCGGGTTTCAGCTCCAAAGACACCAACCATGTGATGATGCGGGTGTTTTACCCGGCCATTATCGGATGGGTATTGCTGAGTATCTGGATCTTCACCCTGCGGGTGCGGTATAAAAAACTGGCATTAAAAAATCTTCTCCATGGCTAAACGATTGCAATATTTCTTCCTGTCCATATGCCTGCTGCTGACATCTCTCACTGCTTCAGCACAACAGGATACTGAAAAAGGTCCCGTGAACCAGTTCTTCCGGAGTGAAGGGAAAATTTACGTGGTAGTGGGCGCGCTGGTGATCATTTTTATCGGTATCGTGTTATATCTGGTAAGACTGGATCGCCGGATCAGCAGGCTGGAAAAGGAATAGGAACAGATCAACATACGGGAAACACCAAAACAATATACAAAACCGTTTTTTATGGCTAAAGCAAAAGCGCTGGCGCAAGAACAGCATTATAGCTTTTTCCACAGCGTGGAACAAAGCTTCGATAAAGCTGCGCAGTTCACCAAGTGGGAAAAGGGGATACTGGAGCAGATCAAAGCCTGTAATGCTGTATACCGGATCAAATTCCCGGTGAGGGTTGGAGACCGGATCGATGTAATTGAAGCTTACCGTGTACAACATTCTCATCACAAACTCCCTTGTAAAGGCGGTATCCGTTTCAGCGACGAAGTGAACCAGGACGAGGTGATGGCGCTGGCCGCCCTGATGACTTACAAATGTGCCATCGTGAATGTGCCCTTCGGTGGCGCCAAAGGCGGTATCAAGATCAATCCCCGCAATTACAGCCCTTTTCAATTGGAAAATATCACCCGCCGTTATACCGCCGAGCTGGTGAGAAAGAACTTTATCGGTCCAGGCATTGACGTACCCGCTCCTGACTACGGAACAGGCGAGCGCGAAATGAGCTGGATCCTGGATACTTACATGAGCCTCCGTCCCGGAGAGATCGACGGCTATGGTTGCGTGACCGGCAAACCCGTATCACAGGGGGGCGTGCGGGGTCGCAAGGAGGCCACGGGGCTGGGGGTGTTCTATGGTCTTCGTGAGCTTTGCAGCGTGAAGGAAGACATGAAACGCCTGGGAATGGACACCGGCCTCGAAGGCAAAAAAGTGATCGTACAAGGGATGGGGAATGTTGGCTATCATGCCGCGAAGTATTTCCATGAAGCAGGCGCGAAGGTGATCTGCCTCATTGAATGGGACGGTGCTATCTTCAATCCCAAGGGTATGGATCCTGATGCGGTGCTGAAACATCGCAATGAAACCGGTTCCATCGTGGGTTTCCCCGGCGCAAAGAACCTCAAAAAAAATACGGAAGGCCTCGAACTGGAATGTGATATCCTCATTCCCGCCGCGCTCGAAAACGTGGTTGACGGAGAGAATGCGCCCCGTGTGAAAGCCAAGATCATCGGAGAAGCGGCCAACGGACCGCTCACACCGGAAGCGGACGAGATACTCGCCAGGAAAGGCGTGATCGTTGTACCGGATATGTTCCTGAATGCCGGCGGGGTAACCGTATCTTACTTCGAGTGGTTGAAGAACCTGAGCCACGTGCGTTATGGCCGCCTTGGCAAGCGCTTCGATGAAAATATGAACAGCCACATCCTCGGGCAGATCGAAGAACTGACCGGCAAGAAAGTATCCGAGAAAGAAAGGAAATTCATTGCGCATGGTGCGGACGAAGTGGACCTGGTGTATTCCGGACTGGAGGAAACCATGATCACCGCCCTGCATGAGGTGCGGGAAAAATCACTGGAACACAAAAAGATCAAGGATATGCGTACAGCGGCTTATGTATGCGCTATCGACAAGGTGGGCGCTGCTTACGAGCAACTGGGTATCTTCCCCTGATCGCATTTATACGGTATTCAAACGAATGGCTGGCCTCCCGGGCCGGCCATTTCCTTTTACGCCGGAAGGGCCGGATAATCCGGTAACTCCGTCTCAAACTCCCAATTCCCTTCAGCGGTATTTAACCGGCAACACCACGTATTTCGTCCGTTCGTGATCACGAGATAAGCGGCTGGCAATGCCATATGATACCGTACAATCTGCTCCAGCACTGCCGTACCGAGGGGGACGTCCATCTCCTTGCATTCCACGATCATCCAGGGTTCGGCCTCGCGGGTGTATACTACAATGTCGCACCGTTTGCGCAGTTCGCCGAGGGATAATTCCTTTTCAATGCTCATCAGCACACCGGGATAAGCCTTTGTTTTCACGAGATAGTTCAGGAAATTTTGTCGGACCCACTCCTCCGGCGTCAACACCACATATTTTTTCCGGAAAGGATCAAAGATCATGTCCTGACCGTCAGCGGCCATGATGCGGAAGTCGGGCGGCGGGAATTCGATGTGGATCATGCTGTAAAACTAGGGAACTGATGGCTGTTTGCCGAAAAAAGGTTACATTCACTTGTCAAAAAGCTATGAAGACGAAAGAAGAGATAGTAGCTAATTGGCTTCCCCGCTATACCGGAGAGAAGCTCGAGAATTTCGGCTCGCACATCCTCCTGACCAACTTTTCCAACTACGTGACGATGTTTGCCCAATGGAACAAGGCGAAGATCGTGGGAATGGACAAACCTATGCAATGCTGTACGGCAGGAGATATTACCATTATTAATTTCGGAATGGGAAGCCCCGGCGCCGCCACGGTGATGGACCTGTTGAGCGCCATCATGCCAAAGGCCGTGTTGTTCCTAGGGAAATGCGGAGGATTGAAGAAAAAGAACAACATCGGCGATCTTATTTTACCGATCGCCGCCATCCGCGGAGAAGGTACTTCCAACGACTATTTCCCGCCCGAAGTTCCGGCCCTGCCGTCCTTCGCCCTCCACCCCGCCACCGCCGTTGCGGCGCTGGTTGGCGCACCGCCGCCGCCGGCGCCGCCGTTCAACACCCATGATGGCGGCCTGGCATGGGCGAAAGCTTAACCGATACGTGCTGTTCTGCTT
>OFTY01001257.1_pt1 | contig 11861 bp, 9 predicted proteins | sample 1775061 | NCBI WGS metagenome assembly OFTY01 (sample SAMN08195773, study PRJEB24354) | sludge metagenome | isolation source: sludge from phenol fed wastewater aerobic bioreactor B | place: India: Nagpur | collected 2016-09-16 | reverse complement strand
CTGCATAATCCAATACACTCAAGAGGTTTACATCAGTACCCTATCTTTAACCGAAAGAAAAATATATTTGCGACCTTAAACTGATTTATGAAGAAAGTTGTTCTGTACGCTGTTAGTTGTTTGTTGATCACCTCTTTAGTTGCACAGGAAACACCCGAAGCTCCCAAAAAGAAAAAGCAGCCTATCAACCTGGCTGGCCGTGCCAATGATCACTTTATGATACAGCTTGGTTATACAGGCTGGGCCGGTAAACCCGATACGATTAGTACAAGTGGCTGGTCGAAGAGTTTTAATGTTTATTTCATGTTCGACTTCCCTTTCAAAACCAATCCCAAGCTGAGCATGGCTTTTGGACCAGGCATTTCTTCTGATCATATTAAATTTTCTAAGACTTATGTCGGCATCAAAGAGCTGACACCCACCCTGCAGTTCAGGGATGTAGCAGATACCAACCATTTCAAAAAAGTAAAACTCAATACCACTTACCTCGAAGCTCCTATCGAATTCCGCTATACAGCCAACCCGCTGAACAGCGACAAGAGCTTTAAATGGGCTATTGGCGTGAAAGTGGGTACTATGATTGATGCTCATACCCGCAACAAGAACCTGCAGGATAAAAATGGCAATACCCTCAATGATTACAAGCTGAAAGAAGCAAGCAAAAGATATTTCAACAGCACCCGCCTGGTAGGTACCGCCCGCGTTGGCCTCGGCCACTTCAGCCTCTATGGCAGTTACCAGATCACAACCCTGTTTAAAGAAGGGGTGGCAGCAGAGATCAGACCCTGGTCGATTGGCCTGACCCTGAGCGGACTCTGATAAAGTAAAAATTTAAAATTAAAAAGTCAAAAGTGAAGACGGCACTGTTTTTACTTTTGACTTTTTAATTTTGAATTGAGGAGAAGAAGAATTTATTTATCTACACTACATTATGCTGGAAAAAAAGAACATATTAAAAGAAGAGAGAGCCGTGCTGGTAGGATTGGTGCATAAGGACCAAACAGAACAGCAGGTGCAGGAGTACCTTGACGAACTGGCCTTCCTGGCAGAAACAGCCGGAGCCGTTACCATAAAGCGTTTTACTCAAAAACTACCGCATCCCGATAGTCGCACATTTGTGGGCAAAGGAAAGCTGGAAGAGATCCGGCTCTATATCCAGGGAAAGAATATCGGTATCGTGATCTTTGACGATGAATTGACTGGGGCCCAGATCAACAACATAGAAAAAGCGCTTGAAGTAAAGACCATCGACCGCTCAGACCTGATCCTGGATATTTTCGCACGCCGCGCCAAGACGGCACAGGCCAAAGCACAGGTGGAACTGGCACAATACCAATATATACTCCCCAGGCTCCGGGGTATGTGGAAACACCTGGAACGTTTGGGTGGTGGTATCGGAACAAGAGGCCCTGGTGAGAGTGAAATTGAAACGGACCGCCGGATCGTGAGGGATAAAATATCATTGCTACGCAAACGACTGGCAGAAATAGATAAACAGGCCTACACTCAACGGAAAGATCGTGGTGAATTTATTCGCGTAGCCCTCGTAGGATATACTAATGTGGGAAAATCCACCCTGATGACCTTGCTCAGTAAGAGCGATGTGTTTGCAGAGAATAAACTCTTTGCTACACTTGATACTACTACAAGAAAGGTCGTCTTTGAAAATACTCCCTTTTTGTTGAGCGATACAGTAGGTTTTATCAGGAAATTGCCTCACCACCTGGTGGAAAGCTTCAAGAGCACCCTGGATGAAGTAAGAGAAGCCGATATCCTGCTGCATGTAGTGGATATTTCACATCCTGCTTATGAAGATCAGCTCGGGGTGGTGAATAAAACATTGCAGGAGATCGGGGCTTTTGATAAACCGACACTGACCATTTTCAATAAGATGGACCTTTACGAAGAGCATACTTTCGATGAATGGCTGGAGGAAAGCACGAAAAAAGAAATACTCGAAGATCTTCGTGAAAGATGGAATAATGAGACCAATGGCAATGCGATCTTTATTTCTGCGATCGAACGGCGCAACCTGGACCAACTGAGAGCGGGGATCCTGGAAAAAGTGCGGCAGATGTACAGGGTCAGGTATCCTTATAAAACTGAATTTCTTTATTAAGCGTTTGGTTCCTTTATACGAATCAGCTCTCCCTTAACACATGGTAGAGAAAAAATACATCTGGCACAAAATCGCTGATCATATTAACGAGATTGACTTCTCTTCCAATAATATGACCGAAGCCGAAGTCGGTGGTAAAAGTCTATGCCTGGCACGGTTCAATGAAAAAGTTTTCGCCGTTGCCCGGAAATGCCCGCATGCGGGTGGATGGTTAAGCGAAGGATATATTGATACGCTGGGAAATGTGGTTTGCCCCCTTCACCGGTATAAATTCGATTTGAAAAATGGCCGGAACACAAGCGGTGAAGGATATTATCTGAAAAACTGGCCAGTGGAGATCCGGGAAGACGGCGTGTATGTAGGCATAGAAGAAAGCAAGCTATTTGGCTTGTTTTAAGCAGCCGCCACAAAATCCCTTAAGTATTCAAGTTTGGTATCCAAACTGACCAGCCCGGTTCGAAGCGGCTGGAAACATCCCCTTTAGCATCTGAAGCAGGCTGTAAAACAACAAACCGTTCCATCTTCTTCTGTGCTGTGGACCATCAACTGGTTATGTTGAGACTCTACCAGTCTCCTGGCTTGTGCAAGAGCAGGAAGCTGAGTGCCGTTGCCGTGTAAAAGGTCCTGCATTTTGTCAGGATCAATGCCTTTGCCTGTATCAGCCACTGAGAAAGCAATCTCAGTTTGACATAGCCTTTAAAAGTGAAGCGCATCGCATTATCGAGCAAGCCGCTCAATATCTTACCCAATTTTTCGGCATCCCCTGAAAGCGTATGTGGTATCGCGGGATCAATAGTATGCAAAAGGCGAATATTTTTTTCTTCGGCCCTGGAATAAAAAGATCCCAGCACCGATTGCACCAATTCAGCCAATTGAAAGCCTGGTTGCTCCTGGCTTGGCAGGCGGGTGAGAGGCGAGGAAGGGATAGGGTAAAGATTATATGAAGCTACCCCCCCTGGAATATATCCATTGGGTACGCGATTAAATGAGGGCCCGGGTTGAAAATAGTGCGCATTTACGGCGTGTCCCAGGTAATGATCATTTTCCTGGTGAAGATGCAATACATCTGTTGAGGCAGACATATTGCCAAAATTCTTGTCCAGTTCCTGCTGCGATGGCCAAAGTACGCGAACAACCCCGGTCCTTTCATTATCGTTTGCCCCCTTGCTATATCCTTCATGAATAGAGAACACACCGCGAAAATCTTCCTGTGCTACAGGAGTAGTATTATTTTCATGGCTATACGGCGGGTTCGTTTCGTTGTTTTCTTCCAGCATTTCTGCAGCAGGACCAGGCTCTGCCTGCTTACGCAACTGCCATAAAGCATAGAGTATAAACAGGTAAATAAACACAGCATAGAAAATTGTCAGAAACCTGGCCTGATTGGCAGCATCTGCGTTTGCCTCGGTTTTTCGTTGAAGAAGCAGTTCCTGGCGTTCGAGCAGCAGTCGCATAGGCGATTGTATTCTCGCTGTAAGCCGGCGGTTCAGGCCATAATAGCCCATTTCCGTTCTCAATTCCGGTGTAATAGAATCTGCCCTCATTATAGTTTGCTGGAAACTGATCTTGTTTTGAAGTGCCTGTTTTATTAAAGCGAATTTTTTCTGTTGCAAAGGATCGGTTTCCATAACGGCAGTTTCTTCCAGCACGCGGTATACACGCCCATGTATGGCAAAAAGGGATCTCTTCCATTGCTGATCACCGGTAAGCAAATATGATTGCAGCAGAGATTCTGCTTCTGTGATCGAAGAACGAATACTCCCGATGTTCTGGATCACTTTATTACTCTGTTGTAAGGCTAATTCTCCTGTCTTTCTTTTTTCACTGTTATCACTGATCAGTTTTATCAGGAATACCAGGCTCAGGATTGTAAACACAAAGAGCAGAAGCGCATTGCGCCTGGCTTTTACGATATAAAGCAGGGATTTCATAAGCAAAAAGCTGGTTGAACAGGCTTAGTGCCCTGACGAATAGGAGAACAAATACCAGAGAGGGAATTCTTTGCAGAAAGAATAATAGCGGTGGTGAAGCCGCTGGTGGGTGGCTGGGCTTGCATGGTTTTTCTAATTGGATGTTTAAAAATATAAACAATGAGTTAGAAAAAGGAAATACGACAGGGAGAAACTTATATAAGACGAGGGTTTTCCGCAAAAAACAATTCGTGTTTTTTCGATATGTCTGAGAAAACTCAAAGAATTGCTGGTGAAAAAATTTGCATGCCGGGGTTTTCATTTCCCCGGATGGTGCGGGATTTGATTTTTGAAATAAGGTCCTTTTCTGAGAATACTCAAGGAGTAGCATTTGCTGTATGCGGGAAACCGCAGTTTAACGCTTCGATAGCATTACGGTCATAATTCCTTTACATCAGCCGGGTACTTTTAAACAGTTCACCCAACCTGAGTTTATGCCTACCTCCTCTCATCAACGTGCCTGGCTTTACTTTTTGCTGTTCCTGGCAATAGCGGTCAATTTCAGCGGACTGTTTATAGTATTGCTGGGAGCAGATGGCCCTTTGTATGCCAGTATTGCCCGCACAATGGTGGAGAAAGGAAACTATGTTGAACTATTCTCTCATGGCACCGACTGGCTGGATAAACCGCATTTTCCTTTCTGGGCAACAGCGCTTTCTTTCGAAGTCTTTGGATTCACTACCTGGGCTTATAAACTACCGGCGATCCTGTTCCTTCTGCTGGGTGTATGGTATACTTATTTACTTGCGAGAAAATTATATGATGAGAAAACAGCTTATTGGGCTGTGATCATTTTGTTGACTGCCCAGCATATTGTTATCTCCAACAATGATGTGCGGGCAGAGCCCTATCTTACCGGGCTCATCATCGGCAGCATTTATCATTTTTACCGGTCATATGCTGAGAAGAAAAACTGGCAACTCATTCTCGGGTCTTTATTCGCTGCCTGCGCCATCATGACCAAGGGGCCTTTTGCTATTATTCCGATCGCAGGGGCAATTGGCGGAGAGTTATTGTTCAAAAAGAACTGGCAGCAGTTATTCCATTGGCGTTGGTTGATCGCAGTTTTGCTGATCTTCCTGTTCATTACGCCTGAACTGTACTGTCTTTGGTACCAGTTTGATCAGCATCCTGAAAAACTTGTCTTTGGCAGGACAGGTGTTTCAGGGATCCGGTTCTTCTTTTGGGATAGCCAGTTTGGCCGTTTTCTCAATACCGGTCCTATAAAAGGAAAAGGTGACCCGGCTTTTTTTCTGCATACGCTGATCTGGGCATTTCTACCATGGTCGCTGGTTTTATATATGGCGCTGGCCAGGATCTGGCAAAAGCGCTGGCGCAGGTCGGCACAACATATAGAATGGCTGAGCCTCTCAGGTGCTTTTATTACGTTGCTGGTTTTCTCATTGTCCAAATTCCAGTTACCTCATTACAGTAATATAATATTTCCGCTCTTAGCCATTTTACTATCAGGTTATTTGCAGCAGGTGAGGTTATCGAAAGAATGGAAGGCGATCCATGTGGTGCAGACCATCGTTATCAGCATCATGGTTATTGCGCCGCTATTGCTGCACTATTTTTTCAGGCCGGCAACGCTTTCCTGGCCGGCGCTGATCCTGATTTTTGTGTTGATCATCCTATTAGTTTTTTTACCGGGAATGGGCTCTTTTCCTTCCAAGACCTTACTCTTTTACCGGACTGCACTCGCAGCATTGATCGTCAATTTTTACCTGAACAGTATCGCTTATCCTTCCATTATGCATTACCAGGCGGGAAGCGAGGCGGCATTTTACAGTAATAAAAAATTTCCTCACATACCGGTAGTGCAACTGCGGAAGGACTATTCGTATGCGCTGACCTTTTACCTGCACTCACCGGTGATCACGATCGACAGCCTGCAACAATTAGAACGAATCCCCTACTCTTCTTACTTATTATATGCCCCGGACAATGAGACCGAAAAACTGATCAGTGAAAAACCAATGCCCATAAAAAAGGAATTCGACTATTTTCCTGTGAGTATGTTAAACGGGAAGTTTATTAATTATAAGACGAGGGAAGAGGAACTCAGTCAATTTGCATTGGTATTGATGAGCGAGCCGGAATTGCATGCAGACAGGTCCGGAGAATAATTATTAGAAAAGGTTCATTTGCTTGTGAGAGTTTGTAGACGATAGAGAGGGTTTTCCTTCAAACAAACTGATCTTTCCAAACACTCCATCATAGCCGGCCTGCCTGATCACTTCGCCGTTCCGCATGCGGCGGATGGCTTCAGCCAGCAAAGGATTGAACCGGTGGATATCATTGATTGGTACTGCCTGTAATAAATCGAATTCATTACCAAACATGTTTATTGCTTCTCCGTAAGCCGTCATTACTTTTTTCGACTCTACTCCGGTTTCATGTATCTCCGAGAATATTTCCGCAAGGGGGATAATATATTTGAAAGAAGCCGCTTGGGAAGGTCGAACTGGTTCTGTCCGGTCGGCCAGCCGTTCTATGCGTTGCATTACCCCAATCGTCAACTGCTTTCTGCATTGAGGGCAGATATTATTTATAGCTATGGCCTCTGCGGGAGAAAGGCAAACGCCACAGTTACGATGCCCGTCATAAGAATATTTTCCTTCTTCCGGAAAGAACTCGTAGGTGCCTAAGAATCCTTTCTGCGTTTTGATGGCTTCGAATAAAGCTTCGTAGCCGAGTTCAGTCTCGAAGAGATTGGCTTCGCGTCCTAATTTCTGAAGGGAGTGTGCATCTGAACTGGAAAGCATGGTAAATCTGTCGAGTTGACTCCAGCGCCAATTCATCGCAGGATCAGAAGAAAGGCCGGTCTCCAAAGCAAAAATATGGGGCGATAAGTCGCGGAAACACTCATCTACACTATCATAGCCTCCTTTCGAACCCAGAGTAGAAAACCAGGGAGTCCAGGCGTGCGCTGGTACGAGGTGGGTTTGCCGGCCAGGCGTTTCCAGTACCACTTCCAGCAGATCCCGGGAAGATAAGGAGATGGTAGGCCGGCCATCGGCGGCAAGGTTGCCGAAACGCGATATTTTTTTATTGATCCAACCCGCGGATGAAAAATCCGGAGCATAGACCAGATTATGGTTTTTTCTTGTTTTACCGCCGTAGGTGTATACAGATGATATTTCTGTGGAAAGGCAAAAACGGATATCAGCTGATCTGGGCTTTATGCCAGGTAGCGCGGGTTCTTCCGGAGGGTTCTTAAGTCGGAACAAGCCTTTGCCATCGGGTTCCAATTTATCCTGCAGTTCTTTGAACCAGGCAGGATGAGTAAAATCTCCGGTACTGATCAACTGTATACCTTTAATAAGCGCCCATTGGTAAAGGGTTTCCAGGGTTAGAAATTTGCTGCAGGCTTGAGCGTAGTGGGAATGTGTATGAAGATCGGCGATGTACAATGTCAGGAATTCTAAGAGTGAAAAATCGAAATTACTAAATATTGTAGCATTCCGGCGGGTTTATTATTTTTTCTGGGTTAGTGTTTATTAAGTTTTAAAAAAGCGTGGGGAATAATTGAAAAATTGCTTTTTAAAAGACTGATTTTCCCTATTTTTGCTGCCCCGAAAGGGAGGGTAGGCGGCGAAGCTGCGTACTCTGATAGAATATATTCCTCCTTAGCTCAGTTGGTTAGAGCATCTGACTGTTAATCAGAGGGTCGCTGGTTCAAGTCCAGCAGGGGGAGCTTGGTTATCAACAACTTTGAAAGTCGCTTGCGCGACTTTTTTCGTTTTTGCCAGCAGATTCGAAGCGAAGTGTTTGAAAGAGCTGAGTGAAACACAAAGCTACTGTTTTTAAATCTTAGGATTGGTTGATTTTCTCCTCGCCATTCTTCGGATTCGGATTACTTACAAATCCCAAGATGCACTAATAGGTTTAGGTTATAGCTAAATCCGGTTGCGTCAAGTAAGTCTTTAGAGACAGCTTGGCGTAACTTGGTTGTAGAGTTGTGTATATTTATAAGTTACCTGCAATACCCCAAACATTACACGTAATACCAAACGAAAGATGCCTAAAGCAAGTAATTTAGACTGGAAAACTTACGAATCAATCACAAAATATATTTATGAAACTCTTGGAGAAAAATCAGGGGTTAAAATAAAAGGTCATGGCAATACTTGTAGAGTAATTGGAAAATCTGGAGTTAGCCATCAAATTGATGTTTTAACCTTACATTCTGATGGAATTCACAACTATGAAACTGCTATCGAATGTAAATATTGGAAAGAAAAGATAAACAAAAACATCGTGATGAAGGTTTCGGAAATCATTGAAGATGCCAATATCAATAAAGGTGTTATAGTTTCAAAAAATGGATTTACACAAGACGGCATTGATTATGCAAAGTATAGAAATATCGGATTAGTTGAACTACGAGAAATTCATAATGAAGATTTGAATGGAAAATCCAAAGAAATGAATATTGGGGATTTAAATATTCAACTTTCAATTCTAATTAGGAGACCAGAAATCCTATATATTGATATAGGAAAAAATGAAAAACTAGAAATCAAACATGAATTTGATTACTTTGATTTCATAGTTACATTAGAAAATGGGAATCAAATTCCTTTAATTAATTACGTAAACGACTTTAGACAAGAAGTAAATCTTAAGAATAAGGAATTTGAAAAGATTACGAAACATTATAAAACCCCCAAAGGAGTTATTATCAATAAACGAACAAGTACTTCTGTAATGCTAGATGAAATCTCTATAACTGGTCAATTAATTGAAATAGATGCTAGTAGAAAAATACAATTTACATTGGTTGACAAAGTTTGGTTAATTATGAAATCAATCTTTGATGAAAGAATGTTTACTTTTTCAGAGAATGGATTAATCATAGAACACAAAAAGTAGAAGATACTCCAGGTAACAATGCATTGGCAATATGGCGGGCGAATAGAGCCAAGCAACAGAATAAATAATGAGTTTTTGTATCTTTAGCGAGCAGCGGCACTGGGCAGACGGGACACCAAATACCACCACATCGCCAATGCTTAAAAGTTAGTGGCCATTAATCGACACTTTCATTAGATGGGACATTATTCAATTTTAAAGGTCGGAAAGGAAGAATTAGCATGGAAATATGACATACCAAGCTACTTGTCATTTTTATTTGACAGAAACGACTTCTTTAAAAATCTTGCAAAAGGGGAATCTGAAGGAGAAGACTTTTTTGAAGAATTAGGCTTTCAGACAACGTGCAAAAAAGCATTAGAAAAATTAGACCAGTTGGGCTTTGATTGGCCTATGATATCGGAGGTCTATTCATATTTCTATCCACAACTCATTGGAAGTATAGATTACGACATACAAGAAGAAATAAGAGATAGATTTAAAATAGATGAATATTCAAAACTTGAATCTAAATCAAAAGCTTACTATCGAAAATTTCCTACTCTCACAAGAGAGCAGGAGTTAAAAGACTTTGTAAACTTTTATTTGCCTCTTTTGGATGCAACGAATGGCAAAAAGAAATCTATTGTAAGATCTGTTGACGGCAGAAGTTATAAGTTAGCTCCCGACAAGGATATTTATGGAGCCAATATTCCATTTCAAGATTTAGGCGGCTTTCTGTATGGGAAATGTCTTGACCTGCCTCCTTGGATTCTTGTAATCGGACATCTTTTTGATTATGAAATAATGCAAGAGTTTTCCGAGGTTATTTCCGTTGTTCAGATAAAGATTTTACTCGAAGCTAATAGTCCTAATACCATAGTCAAGCTAGACTTAGCAGACATAATTGAAACCGAACAAGAAACAGCAGATCTTCACACCGAATCAGCAAATAGGCTTATTGAAAAAATCAATCTCTATAATAAGTTTTTTACATCCATACTAAAAGAGGAAGAAACACTTCGCTACATTTACTTAAAGCAAAAGATCGGTCTTCTAATAGATAATTTAAGTAAGCTTAAGAAAACTGATACTTATTTAAAAGGAAGGAACTTAGAAGATCTCATCGAAATAATCTTCTCTTCAATAAAAGGATTAGAAATAATTGACAAGAGAATGTCTAATGGGGACGAAGAAATTGATTTGACAATCAAAAATAATATTGACAAAACATTTTGGTCATCTCTATCTAGTCCGTGTTTCTTTATCGAATGCAAAAATTGGTCGACAAAAATTAATTCTAAGGAAATTAGAGATTTTGAAACAAAAATGCGAAACCATACGAGACTGGTTAAAGTTGGCTTTTTTATTTCATATAATGGATTTACGAAAGAAGCCATAACTGAACTTAAAAGAGCATCAAGAGACGAACATCATATTGTTATTATTGACGGAAACGACATTAAGCGTCTTGTGTCCTCTAAAACAGATATATTGACTTGGTTGGAGACGCTAGTTACAAAATTCTACTAAACGACCGCTAACAGCGCATTGGCAATATGGCGGGTCGAGCAATATGTTCCCAACTTTTTGTTCACTATTCAGCTTAAGTTCCAACCGAAGGATAATGTCGAGTTTTAGAATAAATAATGATCTTTTGTATCTTTACTCAGCAGCGGCAACAGTCAAACGGATGACAGAATACCGCCACATCGCCAATACTTTAACGTTATGCGCTACCCTTGTCACATCAATTGTTGTGACTGAATATTTGCAAATAATGATATGGAAAACTTCAAATCTATTTCGACGCGTTGCGTTCGGACTTATTATAGCTTGCTTAAGAACAATGAAGACCATTGCGTTGCTTTCTTATCACAATTGATAGACAAAGAAGATCCGTCTTACATTGATGCTAAGGACAGGTTAGAGCATGTTAAAAAGTCGCTTCAAGCAGTTTCAACTGAACTTGAAAAAAGAAGTGACAAGCTTGTTTATTCAATTGAAGATGTATATAGGTTCGTTGGACAGCAAGACAGCTACTGTTCCATAGATTTTTTTCCAGGAACTCCGGCACATAAAAAATATGGTGACTCTGTCCATGGCTTAGTTTGGTATAAAAAGAAAGATCGAGAAGTATTAGACTTAGCCATCGCTAATGTTAATTATCAGAGAAATAATGGTATTATTTATCTTAACTCTGGTAGCCAAGACAAAACCTTGAATCATACTTTACAATATGAGGGATTTGAGGCAATCGATATAAAGACTTTGTACAGGGTTGGCGGCGAAAATCTCAAAGCCTATAAACAGACCGGAACAAAAGACATTCCTAATACTATCAACATAAAAATTGACTCAAATTTTGATACCGTTGGAGCACAGCAATATGTTCTTGAAGGCTATATGAAAATGGGATATTCATTGCCCATGCATGATTTAATAATTTACTTCCGCAATCTGTATTTATTTTACCCACATCGAATCAAAGAGGAAGAAAAGCATCAGTATTTGTATAATCAAGACAAAGAAACCTTTACTGAAGAAGCTGACTACTTAATTCATGATATAAAAGTTCATGAGAAAATAGCAACTGAAGATGAAATCAAGCATTGGGGAAAATTGCTTAAGGCCAGATCTGAAAAAAGAATGGATTACATAAAAAAGCATTTAGGAATATCAAGCAAAGTGATAAGCGACATGATTTTGAATGACACAAAGAAATACGTCACTTTAGTACAAAGCACATGGATGTTCGAAACAGAGACCTTAGTCCATTTAGGACCTAAGGCATGTATCTATTGGGATTTTGAAAGTTTTATTCATATCTTTCTTCGATGACCTTCTCCCAATAAACCGGACAGTCAAAAGTAGAAAATCGGGTGATTATTCCTAACTTAAAAGTAGAATTTTCG
>OFTY01001256.1_pt1 | contig 11868 bp, 5 predicted proteins | sample 1775061 | NCBI WGS metagenome assembly OFTY01 (sample SAMN08195773, study PRJEB24354) | sludge metagenome | isolation source: sludge from phenol fed wastewater aerobic bioreactor B | place: India: Nagpur | collected 2016-09-16 | reverse complement strand
GACACGCGTCGCGACAGCATCCCGACGGCGCGGCCGGAACGGCGGGCTTCGGCCCGGCCTGATCACGCTTATGCTGTCGCTGGCCCTGTGCCTCGTCTGGGGCCTGACCGCGCCGCAGGTTCAGGCGCAGGCGCCGCGTGACCGGCTGATCCTCGGCCTGCCGCTGGAGCCGCCGAACCTCGACCCGACCTCGGGCGCGGCGGCGGCGGTGGATGAAGTCGTCTACGCCAACGTCTTCGAGGGCCTGACCCGGCTGACCCAGAACGGCGCCGTCGCGCCATCTCTGGCCGAGTCGTGGGAGGCCGCGCCCGACGGCCTGACCTGGACCTTCCACCTGCGGCGCGGCGTGATCTTCTCCGACGGCGCGCCCTTCGACGCCTCGGTCGCCAAATTCTCCCTGGACCGTATCAAGGCCGAAGGCTCGACCAACGCCCAGAAGGCCCTGTTCGCGCCGATCCAGAGCGTCGAGGTCGTCGACCCGGCGACCATCCGCATCCGCCTGTCGCGGCCGATGGCCACCCTGCCCTATGTCCTGGCCTGGGGCGACGCGGTCATGGTCTCGCCCAAGAGCGCCGCGACCAACGCCGTCACGCCGGTCGGCACCGGCCCGTTCACGCTGCAGAACTGGCAGCGCGGCAGCCAACTGACCCTGATCCGCCGCGACGGTTACTGGGGCACGACGCCGCGCCTGAACACCGTCGTCTTCCGCTTCATCAGCGACCCGACCGCCGCCTTCGCCGCCGTCAGCGCTGGCGACGTGGACGCCTTCCCCAACTATCCCGCGCCCGAGAATGTCGCCCAGTTCCAACGCGACCCGCGCTTCCGCGTCGTCGTCGGCGCCTCCGAGGGCAAGGTCATCCTGGGGATCAACAACACCAGGGCTCCGTTCAATGACGTGCGGGTGCGCCGCGCCCTGTCCTACGCCATCGACCGCAACGCCCTGATCCAGGGGGCCATGTTCGGTTTCGGCCAGCCGATCGGCAGCCACTATTCGCGTCAGGCGCCGGGCTATGTCGACCTGACCGGCCTCTATCCCCACGACCCGGCCAAGGCGCGCGCCCTGTTGGCCGAGGCGGGCTATCCCAACGGCATCGACGTGACGCTTCGCCTGCCGCCCCGCCCCTACGCCCGGCGCAGCGGCGAGGTGCTGATCTCCCAACTGGCCCAGGCGGGCATCCGCGCCAAGATCGAGAATCTGGAATGGGCCCAGTGGCTGGACCAGGTGTTCAAACGCCGCCAGTTCGACCTGACCATCGTCGAACACGTCGAGCCGATGGACTACGACATCTATGGCCGCAAGGACTACTATTTCGGCTACGACAGCCCGGCCTTCGACGCCCTGCTGGAGCAAGTGAACGCCGCCCCGGACGAGCCGACGCGCAACCGCCTGCTGGGCGACCTGCAACGCCGCATCGCAGACGACGCGGTCAACGGCTTCCTGTTCCAGTCCTCGCGCATCGGCGTGTGGAAAGCGGACGTGAACGGCCTGTGGATCAACGGCCCCATCGCCGCAAATGACGTGACCGGCGCCTACTGGACCGGCGCGGGCGCTGCGGGCGCCGCCGCCGTCGAGCGCATCGGCGACGGCCTGCCCTGGGGCTGGATCAGCCTGATCGCGGGTGCGGCCCTTTTGGCCTTCGTCGCCTGGCGCTTCGGCGCGGCCTGGTTGCTGAAGAAGCTGGGCGGCCACGCCCTGACCCTGCTGGCGGCGACCGTGGTCATCTTCCTGTTGCTGCAGGTCGTGCCCGGCGATCCGGCCAGCTATATGATGGGGCTGAACGCCAGCCCGGAATCCATCGCCGCCCTGCGCCAGCAGATGGGCCTCGAAGGCTCGGGTCTCGAGCGCTACTTCGCCTGGCTCGGCGACCTGCTGACTGGACAGTTCGGGACCAGCTACACCTATCAGGTGCCGGTCGGCGGCCTGATCGCTGAACGTCTGGCCGTGTCCGCGCCGCTGGCCCTGATGGCCACCGTCCTGTCGCTGCTGGTCGCCCTGCCCATCGGCGTCACCGCCGCCAGCCGCCGAGGCACCGCCGTCGACACCGGCCTGATCGGCGTCACGCAAGTGGGCGTCGCCCTGCCCAATTTCTGGATCGCCATGCTGCTGATCCTGCTGTTCTCGGTGAACCTGGGCTGGTTCTCGGCGGGCGGCTTCCCCGGCTGGAGCGCCGGTTTTTGGCCCGCCTTCAAGGCCCTGATCCTGCCCGCCGTGGCGCTGGCCGCACCTCAGGCCGCCATCCTCGCCCGCGTGCTGAGAACCGCCCTGCTCGACACCATGAACGAGGACTATGTCCGCACCGCCCGCGCCAAGGGTCTGTCGGTCAATCAGGCCCTGTGGCGGCACGCCCTGCGCAACGCCTGGATCCCGGTCCTGACCATCCTCGGCCTTCAGTTCCCCTTCTTGCTGGCGGGCGGCATCATCATCGAAAACGTCTTCTCCCTGCCCGGCCTCGGCCGACTGGTCTTCCAGGCCATCACCCAACGCGACCTGATCGTGGTGCAGAGCGTGGTCGTGGTGCTCGTCTTCGCCGTGGTTCTGGTCAGCTTCCTGATCGACCTGGCCTATCTGTTCGCTGATCCGCGCCTGAGGGGTCGCCGCGCATGACCGACGCCCCCGCCATTATCGCCCCCGCCAAGCCCCGCATGCGCTGGCCCCTGTCGCTGATCGTCGGCGCGACGCTGACGGCCGTCGTCCTGCTAACCGCCCTGCTGGCCCTCGTCTGGACGCCCTATGACGTCGAGGCGGTCGACATCGCCGCCAAGCTGACCGCCCCCTCCGCCGCCCACTGGATGGGCACCGACCACTTCGGCCGCGACGTGTTGTCCATGATCATGGCAGGCGCGCAGAACTCCCTCGTCGTCGCCTTCGTCGCCGTCGGCATCGGCGTCGCCATCGGCACGCCTCTGGGCCTGACGGCGGCGGCGCGCGGCGGCTGGATCGACGAACTGGTCATGCGCGGCAACGACCTGATCTTCGCCTTCCCCGCCCTGCTGCTGGCCGTGATGATCACCGCCGTCATGGGACCGGGCGCGATCAACGCCGTCATCGCCATCGGCGTCTTCAACATCCCTGTCTTCACCCGCGTCGCGCGTGGCGCCGCCCAAGGCCTGTGGACCCGCGAGTACGTTCTGGCCGCCCGCACGGCGGGCAAGTCCAAGGCCCTGATCTCGGTCCAGCACATCCTGCCCAATCTGATGAGCCTGCTGGTCGTGCAGGCCGCCATCCAGTTCGCCGTCGGCATCGTCGCCGAGGCGGGCCTGTCCTATGTCGGTCTCGGCGCCCAGCCGCCTGCGCCCAGCTGGGGCCGGATGCTGGCCGAGGCCCAGACCATGATCGGTTTCGCGCCATGGCTGGCGATCATGCCGGGGCTGGCCATCTTCGTGACCGTGCTGGGCCTCAGCCTGACCGGCGACGGACTGCGCGACCTGTTCGACCCGCGCGTGCGGCGGGAGCGTTGACCATGACCGTCCTCGACATCCGCGACCTCAGCCTGTCGATCGGCCAGACGCCGATCCTGAAGAACGTCAGCCTGTCCGTCGCCCCCGGCGAGATTCTCGGCCTTGTCGGCGAGAGCGGCTCGGGCAAGTCCATGACCTCGCTGGCCGTGCTGGGCCTGACGCCGCCGCGCGCGACCCTGACCGGCGAGATCCGCCTGAACGGTCAGCTCATCTCGAACGCGCCTGACGCCGCCCTGCAGAAGGTGCGCGGCCGCGACGTGGGCATCATCTTTCAGGAGCCGATGACGGCCCTGAACCCCGTCATGACCATCGGCGATCAGGTCGCCGAAACGGTGCGCCTGCACAGAGGCGCCTCGCGCAAGGAAGCCCTCGCCGTCGCCCGCGCCGTGCTGGACCGCGTCGGTCTGCCCGCCGAACGCTTTCCCCTGACCCGCTATCCGCACGAACTGTCGGGCGGTCAGAGGCAGCGTGTCGCCATCGCCATCGCCATCGCCCTGACGCCGAAACTGCTGATCGCGGACGAGGCGACGACGGCGCTGGACGTCACGACCCAGGCCCAGGTGCTGGACCTGCTGAAACGGCTGGTGCGCGAGGACGGCATGGGCCTGATCCTCATCACCCACGACCTCGCCGTCGTGGCCGAAACCGCCGACCGCGTGGCGGTGATGAAGGACGGCGAACTGGTCGAGGAAGCGCCCGTCGACCGCATCCGCACAGGCATGGCCCACGCCTATTCCCAACGCCTGCTGGCCAATGCGACCCACGCCCCCACGCGCCGCAGCCGCCCGCAGGCCGACGCCGCCCCTGTGCTGCAGGTCGAGGGTCTGGTGCGCGAATACGGCGGCGCCCCCGCCCTGTTCGGCAAATCGAAGACCTTCCGCGCCGTCGATCAGGTCAGCCTGTCGATCCAGCCGGGCGAGAGCGTCGGACTGGTAGGCGAAAGCGGCTGCGGCAAGTCCACCCTGCTGCGCGCCATCCTCGCGCTGGAAACGCCGCAGGCGGGCCGCGTCCGGGTCAAGGGCCGCGACATCACCGCCGCGCGCGGCGCCGCGCTGAAGTCCATCCGCCGCGACATCCAGGTGGTGTTCCAGGACCCCTACGGCAGCTTTGATCCGCGCTGGAAGGTCAGCGATCTGGTGGCCGAAAACTTCCACCTGCTGGACGCCCGTCCGACCCCTGCCGAGGCCCGCCGCCGCGTCGATGAAATGCTGGAGCGCGTCGGCCTGAACAGCGCCGCGGCCGACCGCTATCCGCACGAGTTCTCGGGCGGCCAGCGCCAGCGCATCGCCATCGCCCGCGCCCTGATCACCGAACCGTCGGTCATCTGTCTGGACGAAGCAGTCTCGGCGCTGGATGTGTCTGTTCGGGCGCAGGTGCTGGACCTGCTGGCCGACCTGTCGGATCGCCTCGGCCTGTCCTACCTGTTCGTCACCCATGACCTCAGCGTCGTGCGCACGGTGACGGATCGCCTGCTGGTCATGCAGGCCGGAAAGATCGTCGAACAGGGCGAGACGACCGCCGTCTTCGCTGCGCCTTCGCACCCCTATACGCAGAAACTTCTGGCGGCGACGCCGGATCTGATCCGCAATAAAGCTCTGGAAAAGGAAACCGCCGGATGAACCGCAGAACCGTCCTCGGCTCGGCCCTGATCGGAGCCGCAGCCTCCGCAGCAGGCGCCGCGAGCGCCAAGCCCGCCGCCCAGAGCGCCGCCCGCGCCTCGGGCCGCACCGGCCCGCTGAACCTGATCACCGACGTCGAGGGCATCAAGGTCGGTCAGGCCCACGACGCGAGCGTCCGCACCGGCGTCACCGTCATCCTGGCCGAAAAGCCCGCCACGGCCGCCGTCGATGTACGCGGCGGCGGCCCCGCCGGGCGCGAGACTGACGTGCTGCGCCCCGAAAACCTGGTGCAGGAGGTGGACGCCATCATCCTATCGGGCGGGTCGGTCTATGGTCTCGGCTCGGCCGACAGCGTCGCCGCCTGGATGGGCATGCGCGGGCGCGGCTACGGCATGGGCGGGGCGCCGGGCGTGCCGCCCTCGCCCATCATCCCGACCGCCTGTCTCTACGACCTGGCCAACGGCGGCGACAAGGCGTGGGAGATGGAGCCCCCCTATCGCCGCCTGTCTGTTCAGGCGCTGGAGGCCGCGAGCGACCGCTTCGACCTGGGCACGGCGGGCGCAGGCTATGGCGCCGAAGCCGGCGCGCTGAAGGGCGGGATCGGCTCGGCCTCGGCGGTCATGGCGGCGGGCTGGACGGTCGGCGCCATCGTGGCGGTCAACAGCGTCGGCTCGGTCGTGGCGCCGGGCGGCAAGAGCTTCTGGGCCGCCCCCTATGAGATCGGCGACGAGTTCGGCGGTCTGGGATCATCAGGCCTGCACGCCTCGGCCGAGGACTGGGGCCCCTCCAAGTTCCGGCCCCAGCCGCGCGAGAACACCACCATCGCCTGCATCGCCACCGACGTGGCCCTGACGCGGGTCGAGCTTCAGCGCGTGGCCATCATGGCCCAGGACGGCATGGCGCGCGCCATCCGCCCCGCCCACGCGCCGTTCGACGGCGACACCCTGTTCAGCCTGTCCACGGGCAAGAAGGTCATCGCTGACCCGGCCCTGCGTCAGGTCGTGGTCGCCCAGCTCGGCAACGTCGCCGCCGACGTCCTGGCCCGCGCCGTGGCGCGCGGCGTCTATCACGCGACCAACTATGAGGGCATGACCGGCAAGACCTGGCGGGAGCTATAACCCCACGTCCTTCTCCCCACCGGGGGAGAAGGTGGGCGTCGGAGGCGCTCGGATGAGGGGGACGCCTCAACGCTCTCGACGCCCGCGTTTGCGGACACAGCCCCCTCATCCGTCATGCTTCGCCTGACACCTTCTCCCCCCGGCGGGGAGAAGGGCCTTTAGATCGGCGCGCCCGGCGGCACCACCTGCGCGACCGGCAGCGTCTCGCTCAGCGCCTTCAGCCCCTCGACCGGCCCGGTCAGAGCCTCCGCCAGATAGGCGCACTGGGCCGTCTCCAACCGGTCGCCGCGGCAACGCTTCAGCTGCTCGCCGAACCGCCGCGCGCTGTCACGCACCGCGCCCTGCGCCGTCGAGGACAGATCCTTGCCCTGGATCAGCGCGGCCAGATGGGCGGCGTAGCGGGCGCGGGCGACGCGGCGCAGCTCGGCCTGACGCGGGCTCAACGCCGCCCCTGGCCCGACGGCGACCGCCACCCGGTCCAGAGTCTCGACAAGGCCCAGCTGCCCCGGATCGCGGCGCTCCTGCTCGACCAGACGGTTCAGCCGCTCCGGCGCCAACAGGGTTTCAAACACCACCTCGGTCGCCGCCGCCGCCGCCGAGGACGGATCGAACACGGCGTCGGTCTTGCCCTCGAACAGCTCGATCTGGGTCTGGCGATCCGAATTGCCCGACTGGGCCGAGGACAGCAGGTCGATCAGATCGTCGCGCAGGTCCAGTTCGGCCGGAGACAGGGCCAGCATCAGGGCCTCCAGCGCCGCGCGCTGTTTGTCCGCAGGCACGACCTCGGCCCGCTCACGCCCTTCGCCGCTGACGGCGTAGCTGTAGTCCAGGCCCCCGATCTGACGTCCCACCGCCGTCGTCTGATAGCGGTGATAGAGATAGATCGGCACGATGACCCGGCGCAGGTCCGCCGCCGGCGCCCCCGCCGGCAGATTGGCCAGGCCGAAGCGCGACAGGGCGATGCGCCGCACCGCCAGGGTGTTGGCGAACTCGGCGGTCGGGTCTGTTCCGTTGTCCCACATGGCGCCGTAGGGCTGCAGGCTGCCCAGCGGACGGGTGTCGGTGTCGTTGACGAAGCGGTAGCCCTTTGCTTGCGCCTCGGCGGCCAAGGCCGCTCTCCGCGCGATCGGATCACGTCCCGGCGCGTCGCCATAGAGCCAGTCGACGACATAGCGGTCCCAGGCGCCGACGCCGGTCGTATAGGCCTGGCTGAAGTCCAGCCGGTCCCCGTCCGCGATCACCCACGGCGCCGGATAATCCATGACCGAGGCCCGCCCCTCGAAGGTGGAGGCGGCGAAGTTGTGAGCAATGCCCAGGGCGTGGCCGATCTCGTGCGCCGACAGGTGGCGCAGGCGGTGATAGGCCAGACGGTCCGGGTCGTCCTCGCCGCCCGTGCCGCTGCGGGCGGCGCCGATCAGCCCTTCGATGATCATCTTGTCCTGACGGTCGCGCAGGGAGCCCAGTTGCACCACGCCGCGCACGATCTCGCCGGTGCGGGGGTCGTTGACGCTGGTCCCGGTCGACCAGCCGCGCGTCTCGCGGTGAACCCAGGAGATGATGTTGTAGCGGGCGTCCATCGGATGCGCCCCCTCGGGCAGGAGCTCGACACGGAAGGCGTTAAGATAGCCCGCCTGTTCAAAGGCCTGCGCCCACCAGTTGCCGCCCTCGATCAGGGCCTCGCGGATGGCGGGCGGGGCGGCGCGATCGACGTAGAAGACGATGGGCTTCTTCACCGGCGAACGGGCGGCGGAAGGATCCGTCTTCTCCAGCCGGAACCGGCGGGCCAGCCGACTGACCACCGGCTGATCCAGGTCGGCGGCGAAATCCGTCACCGTCACCTGAGCCGAGGTGCCCGACCGCGGATCATGCAGCACAGGCAGGAAGCCCTCGTCCGGCAGTCGGATGAACGAATGGCGCACCGCCAGGGTGACGGAACGGGTTTCTGGCGAAACGCGCGACAGCTCGCCGCCCGGCTCGTCGCTGGTGAAGGTCTGGACCGTCTGGAACTCGACATTGTCGGGGAAGACCAGGGTCTGGGCCGTATCGACGTAGCCGAGGCTGGCGGCCGGCTTGAACGTCCCCAGCCGCGCACGCTTCAGACGGGAAACCACATTGACCGCGTCGCGCTCGAGAAAGCCCGAAAGGTCCACCGTGACCGAACCGTCGGCCCCGGCGTCCGTCGCCTCAGCCGACCAGACGACCGGCGAGACGAAGGAGGCGGCGACGGCGTTGACCTGATCCGGGTCGGCGTCCACGGCGCGGAAGCGATGGTTCTCGAAGGCGGCGAAGACCCGGTTCCCGACCTTGCGGAAGACCACGATCTGCGTCTGCCCCAGGCCCGAACGATCCAGCCCCGCTCCGTCCATGCCCAGGCCCGCCGACAGACCCGGCTGATACAGATAACGGCCCAGAACCCCGTCCGCGTCCGGCGCGGGCAGGCGCACCGAGACCTTGCCCTTGTCGCTGTCCTGTCGCACGCCGAACAGGCCGTCCCGCCAGGCGGCCGACGCCGCCGCCGAGGCGGGCGCGGACTGCGCCGCTACCGGAGCCGCCGCTCCAGCCAGAACCAGACCCGCGGCGCCCGCCAGCAGAACCTTGCGCAACATCGGCTTCCCCCTCCGATTGATTCAACAGCGGTCGTTCAGACCATCGAACGGCCGAAACAGCAAGCGGCGGCTCAGCGTACGCCCAGGGCCAGAGCATCCGGACGCCGAGTGTCGGCCGCGCCCAGGAAACGGTCGCCATCGACCATGATGGACTGGGTGCTCCCCATGGTCATCGACGGACGCACGGCGTGCCCCCGCTCGCGCAGCAGGCGCTCGACGTCGGGCGAAAAACCGCCTTCCAGCTCCAGCGGACTGTCGCCTCCCGCCTGGTTCAGACGCGGACGCATGGCCGCCTCGGCCACGTTCAGATCGTGGTCGATCACGTTGGAGATCAGTTGGACCATGGTGGCGATGATGTAGCCGCCGCCGGGCGTGCCTGTGACCAGCCAGGGCTTGTCGTCCTTGAACACCACCATCGGCGTGATGGTCGAACCCAGGCGCTTGCCCGGCGCGGGCGAGTTCGGCTCCCCGCGCGTGCCCCACGAGAAGTTGTCCAGGTGGTTGTTCAGCAGGATGCCTGTCCCCACCGGGGCGACGTGCGCGCCGTAGGAGTTGGACAGGGTGTAGGTGTTCGACACCGCATTGCCGAAAGCGTCCGCGACCGAATAGTGGGTCGTGTCCTGGCTCTCATAGGGATAGGGGTTGCCCTCGGGGATATCGGCCGCTTTCAAGGTGCGGTCCAAGGCGATCAGTCGAACGCGTTCGGCGGCGAATTCCTTGCTCGCCAACCCATGCGCCGGGGTGGTCCACTGCGGCGCCCCGCCGATCAGGCGACGGTCCGACGAGGTGATCTTCATCGCCTCGGAGATCAGGTGCAGGCTGTCGACGCTGCCCCACCTCATCGCGCGCAGGTCGAAATGCTCCAACAGGTTCAGCGCCTGGGCGACGCTGACGCCCGAGGCCGTCGGCGGCATATAGGCGATGCGATGGTCGCGATAGCTGCCCCAGATCGGCTCTGACACGTCGGCGCGGTAGGCGGCCATGTCGGCCATGGTGATCACACCGCCCTGGGCCTGGACGCCCGCGACGATCTGGCGGGCCAACTCGCCCTTGTAGAACTCATCGGCCCCGCCGCGCGCCAGCTTGCGCAGGCTCTCGGCCAGCAGAGGCTGGCGGAAGATCTCGCCCGCGCGATAGGGGGTTCCGTCCGCCTTCAGATAGGCTTCGCGCGCGCCCGGATCGGTCGCAAGCACCCGCGCCCGCCCGGCCGTGGCGTCGGCCTCGCCGTCCGACAGGACATAGCCTTCCTCGGCCAGCTTGATCGCCGGCGCGACCAGATCGGCCCAGGGCATGGAGCCGAAGCGCGCGTGCGCCTCCCACATGCCCATGACAGTGCCCGGCACCGAGACGTTGATGAAACCCGACGGCTTGCTGCGGTCAAAGCGGCCGCTGTCGTCCAGCAGCAGGTCCGGCGTCGTCGCCGCTGGGGCCGTGCCGTAATAGTTGACGGCGATGGTCTGGGCCGGCCGCTCGGCCGTGGCCGCCATATGGACGATCATGTAGCCGCTGCCGCCGATGTTGCCCGCACGCGGCAGGGTCACGGCTTCCGCGAAAGCCACGGCGACGGCCGAATCCACCGCATTGCCGCCCTGACGCAGGATTTCGACGCCCACGCGGGTGGCCGGGTCGCTCTGGCTGACCACCATGCCGCCGCGCCCCACCACGGGGCTGTGGATCTGGCCGTAGTTGACGATGTCGCCGCCGCTGCCTGCGGCGGGCCGAACCGGCGCGGCCTGTTTGGCCAGGACCGGCCCGCCCATCAGCATCAGGGCCGCCGTCAAGGCGACCAGGGTTCTGGGTTTGGTGATGTGCATGCAGCCCCCGTCACAATCCATCGCCGCCCCGCCTCGAACAGCGACGAGCGGAACCGCGACGACTGACCTCAAATCCGATGAGCGAGCGATAGCATTGCTAAAAAGTCGACTTCAAGGGCATTTCTTAGTGATTATTGCGCTCATTATTTTGAATATCGGCAATATTTAACCCAAAAAGGTTGACGTCGCTAACTATGGCGTCTTTTAGTCTGAAATGCGGCGCATCGTCCGCCATCGATAAAAACTCAGGCGACGGCGCGCTGCGCGACGGTCGCCGGCCATCAAACGACGCTCAATCGGAGGGGATGCCGAGGCGATGATCAAACACGGGGATGCCAAGCTCATGCGTTCAGTCCATGCACGTCGAAACATAAAGGCCGCCATGCTGGCCTCCACCGCCCTGCTCGCCGCCGGAACGGCGCACGCCCAGCAGACGCCGGCCAACGAACAGGCCACCCAGGTCGAAGACATCGTCGTCGTCGGCTCCCAGATTCGGGGCGCGAAGGTCACCGCCGCCCTGCCCGTCACGGTCGTGGGCGAGGAATTGATCCAGGCGACCGCCGCCACCTCAGGCGACGAACTGCTGCGCTCCATCCCCCAGATGGGCGATGTGACGTTCAACTCGGGGTATCTGCCGGCCTCATCCAACTCGGCGCGCGGCGACACCGGCTCGGTGAACCTGCGCAACCTCGGCATCGGCAACACCCTGGTCCTGCTGAACGGCCGCAGGGTCGTGGGGCACCCGACGTCCCAGGCCAACGAGCACCTGGTCCCCGTCCTGACCTACAACACCAACGCCATTCCGGTGAACGGGCTGGAGCGGCTGGCGGTGCTGCGCGCCGGCCCGGCGGCGACCGCCGGCGCGGATGCGGTGGCGGGCGTGGTCAGCACCGCGCTCAAGACCAATCACGACGGCGGCGCCATCGCCGGGCCTGAAGCGTCTTGCAGTCCCGCGCGACGGCGCGGCGGCCATCTGCGGGGCCGCTGCGGTGGCCGGCGTGGTCAACACGGTCCTGCGCGACGACATGAACGACTGGACCGTCTCGGCCCAATACGGCGCCGCCGAGGGCACCGACATGTGGGAGAGCAACTTCTCCTTCTACGGCGGCAAGGACATCGCCGACGGACGCGGCAACCTGTCCCTGTTCTTCAACTACGACCACCGCGACGAGCTTTCGACGCTGGATCAGGACTACACCGCCTCCGTGGACATCCGCTCCCTGTTCGCCGGAACGGGCTTCGAGAACGACCC
>OFTY01001255.1_pt1 | contig 11877 bp, 13 predicted proteins | sample 1775061 | NCBI WGS metagenome assembly OFTY01 (sample SAMN08195773, study PRJEB24354) | sludge metagenome | isolation source: sludge from phenol fed wastewater aerobic bioreactor B | place: India: Nagpur | collected 2016-09-16 | reverse complement strand
GAATAAATATTCAACGGCTTTATTATAATTGCCCTTGTCCTGGTATGCTGAACCGATATTCAGCAATGCACTGATAATGCCCCCGCTGTTATTGATACTTGTATTAATAGTATAGGCCCGGTTGTAATAATAAATGGAAGAATCATATCGCCCCGCATAAGATAAAACGTTACCTATTGACATATTAAATGCCGCCATGCCTTTATTCCATTTCAGCTTTTCAGATCTGGCCAGCCCGTCACGGGCATATTGCATGCTTTTTACCGGGTCGATGGTAGTATAGGCATCTCCGATTCTGTAGATCAATTTTATTTTGTTGGTATCTTCTTTTACCTTTACCAGGCTTTTCACCATGGAATCTATTGCGCGCAGTCCATACTTTTGCCCGCTGGCAACCTGGATCAGCGATATGGCAAAGACTATAAGGGAGATCTCTTTAAAAGAGGATACACGCATTCCCCAAAAATAGCGGTTGATCTATCAATTTCAAAGGGTTTTCCTTATTCATTCAGGTGGTTTACGCGTTGAAATACCTGGTTGGCTCGTCGGCTCGAACAGGGTACCCCACCCTGGCTATCTTTGACTTATACGATTATCTCAATAAAACATATTCTTCAAATACTCAAAATCAAACAAGATGAAGAAGATTTTATTATTTATTACATCGATTAGCACTGTTTCTTTAATCCTGACTTTTTATTCCTGCTCAAACAAGAATGAAAAGAAACCAGACAACAGTGCTACAACCGGCAAACCCAAACAGGAAGATGTTATAAAACTGGGACAACATCTTGTAACCATAATAGGTTGTAACGATTGTCATTCTCCCAAAAAAATGGGGGCACAAGGCCCGGAAATCATTCCTGACTTAATGTTGTCAGGCTATCCCTCCAACAGACCTTTGGTAAAGCTTGACAGCAAATTAATCAAGGAGGAGGGTTTTCCGATGTTTTATCCAGACCTCACGGCTTCTGCAGGCCCCTGGGGTATTTCCTTTGCAGGAAATTTAACACCCGATGAGACCGGTATCGGCAACTGGACAGAGAAACAATTTAAAAAGGCGCTCACCGAAGGAAAATTTAAAGGACTTGATGACGGCCGGACTTTATTACCACCGATGCCCTGGATGAATTTTAAAGCACTGACAGACGATGAGATCCACGCCATTTTTTCTTATTTGAAAAGTATTAAACCGGTTAAAAATATCGTCCCAAGTGCAATTTCGCCAGATAAAATGTAAAACATTGGCGAATAAAACTCCCTTATTTACACAGGTGATTTGCGCATCAGAATACCCGGTTCGCTCATCTGCATATACACAAAGCTTAGGTCTGGCTATTTTCGGTTTACACAAATAAACGTATCAAGTCATGAAACAGCTAAAACAAGTTTTTCAACTGCTATTAGTCTTCATGACGCATTCCGCATGTAATAAAGGCGGCGGAAACAATGATGGCGGAATTACCAACCCTCCGGAAACTGCTACTCCAAAAATTATAGCAGGAAGTGGATATAGCTTCCTGTTAAAAACGGATGGAACGCTTTGGGTTGCCGGAAACAATTTGCACGGCCAGTTGGGTGATGGGACGGAGATTGCCAAGCCTGCATGGACGAAAGTAGCTGATAATGTTGCAGATGTCAGTACAAAAGTCGGAGCTTATCCTCCACACAGCCTTATGCTTAAAAAGGATGGAACACTGTGGGCTGCAGGCTCTAACTTTGCCGGGCAGTTCGGTAATAATAGTACTAAAGGCAATTCTAACTGGGTAAGCGTGGCAAACAATGTAGCAACCATGTCTGCGTCTGCGGGCCACGGATACAGCTTTATGATCAATAAAGCCGGAGAAGTTGCAGCCACTGGAAATAACCGGTACGGGCAATTTGGTAATGGCTCCATTAATAAGATTGACTCTGTATGGAAAACAGTGGCAAATGGTGCAACGTCTGCAGCTACAGCGGTAAGCAATGCCTTTTTATTAAAATCGGACGGCTCTGTTTGGGCTGCCGGATTGGAGTTGGGCAATGGTACTACAAGTAGCACTACCTGGGTAAAAGTGGGAGATAATGCCGCGTCTGTAACATCAGGAATGTCTCATAGTTTTATTCTTAAAAAAGACGGCACACTTTGGGGCATCGGGGACGGCGACCTCTTAGGCACCGGCTCTACAACACACGTCAGTTCGTGGGCACAGGTGGCCAGTCAGGTTGCCGCTGTATCAGCCGGGGAGCATCATAGCCTGATACTAAAGCAGGATGGCACCGTGTGGGCAACCGGAAAAAATGATTCGGGGGAATTAGGTAAGGGGAGCTCCAGCAACAGCACATCCTGGGTACAAGTGGCTGACAACGCCGTGGCAATATCTGCCGGTGGTTCGCATAGTTTTGTTCTAAAAAAAGATGGTACGCTTTGGGCAGCGGGGCAAAATTACCAGGGAGCATTTGGTGACAACAGTGTTATTGCTGTTGGGGGAAATACAGTTACCTTTACAAAAATAAAAACGCCGTAGCGCAAGGCCATGATCAATGCTGCTATACTTGATGATGAGCCCCGCAGCAGTTGGCTGCTGGAGCAAAAGCTACACGATTTTCGTGATAGCATAAATATTAAAGTTATTTATAATTCCCCTGAAAAAGCGTTGCAGGAAATCAGAACCCATAAGCCGGACATCCTTTTCCTCGATGTTGAAATGCCCGGTATGAATGCTTTTCAGTTTCTTGAACGCCTCGGTGAATTTAGTTTTGAAATCATTTTTACAACCGCTCATAACACTTATATACTTGATGCGCTGCGGGTCAGCGCCATAGATTATTTGCTGAAACCGATAGATGAAGACGAACTCCGAAAAGCCATTGACCGGCTAAGCAAAAGGATAGCGGCAAAGCAAAAATCCCCAAAAACAAGTTCAACAGACAACAAACAACAAGAGCATGGGCGCCTGGCGCTTCCCACGGCGGAAGGAATACATCTTGTGAACAGGTCCAATATCACCCATGTAGAGGCCATGAGCAATTACAGTATATTTCATATTGTTGGCAGCAAAAAAATTATTGTTTCCAAAACATTGAAAGAATTTGAAGATACCCTCGGCGGGCCATCTTTCCTGCGGGTAAGCCGTTCCGTGATAGTCAATCTGGATTACGTAGTAAAATATCGCAAAGGAGAAGGAGGCACACTGGAATTAATGGATGGAAAGGAGATTGAAGTGTCTCCTTTGCGAAAAGATGCATTAGCAGAGCGGTTGTTTGGGTAAACCTCAAAATAAGACCAACAGCATCTGCTCAATTAAAATTACTCTTAAACATAAATAAGCCTGCAACAAAACAAGAAGTGAATTCCTGATGAAAGGATTCTATCAGAGGAAGATTGAAACCAGCTTAGCAGCATGGAGAAACTGAAGGAGTGAGCATACATTTTAAATGAATACAATTGTTTAAGCCTCGCATCTTTATCAGCCACAACCGACGTCCAGTAAGCAAATTGCGGATCGGCTTTAACGGCATTCGTATCAGTTGTTTCAAATTTTGGCCGCAGGCGAACATATTCTCTGATGGCTTCTGTGGTTTCATTGGAAATTGCCATCGTCATCAATATTATTGCCGGGTATTTCTTTGGTATTCGTCCATTGTATACCTGCCAAATCGGGATGTGTGCTGTCAAGCCCATCGCCAATAACTGCTACAATAATTTTCTTTTTCGGTTTTTTATTTTTAAGGATTGTGTTGTACGCTTTTTCCACGCTTGTGCCGGGAAAGCCATCCTGCTGCCAGTCGAGTAATTGCCAGTTAGGCGGAGGTTTTTTTTGGGCAAAAGATACAATTATTGCCAGGCAAAAAAAGCCTGTAAAAAGTGAACTTTTGAGAAACATTGAGTAGCGTTTATGAAGTGAATGATCACATCAATCTCATCGTAAAAAATAAATATCCTGTTAAGGATGTTTTTTATTCTGACGCGCGCTTTTTATTAATTCATTCCATTGAACAGTGTTATGAAGTACTGTTAAATCCTGATCCGACTGCATATTATTGATATCAGAAAAATGATTTTCTTTAACAGCCTTGTTCAGATAATAAAAGGATTTGTCAATCTTACCTGAGAGCGCCCAAAAGCAGGCTGCAATGTAATTTGCTTTAGCTAATGCCCCCTGGTTACCATACAGGCTGGTTAAGGCAGCGTACGCTTTTGTACTGAACAGGGAATCGAAAAGCAGTGTACCTTCTTTGTACTTCTTTTCATCGTGCAGTTGATATGCTCTTGTTATACAGTCATTCACCAATGCGATGCCTTTATTGACGACAACAATTTCTTTTCGCAATGCTACTAACCTTGTGCTGTCGAATAAACGCCCGTTTAAAATCACTGCGTTAATTTTTTGGGTATTGGTGATATCTTCCAACGGATTGGCATCCAACAATACAAGATCGGCTATTTTCCCTTTTTCGACAGTGCCTAAAGAATCTGTCCTGTTCAGGAACAGAGCAGGGTTTAACGTAGCGGCTTTTAGTATATGCGCAGGGGATACCCCTGCTTCCCGCCATAGCTTCATTTCCCAATGTGTGGAAACCCCGGTCATTAATGGTGGCACCACAGCATCTGTACCTATCAGCATTTTAACACCGGAGGAATCCATTAAGCGAACACCTTCTTTGTTAAAAACATAATCACGGTGCATTATTTCCCAATGTTCAGGCTTATTATACAGTTTATGATGTTTTTTTTGCCAGGCGCTATTCTCTTCTATTATACCAGGGTAGGAAAGCTCCTGGTCGTAAGCATCCTTGTTGGTTGCCCACAGGCTGTCGTCCATAAAACTCACTACCTGCCGGGTGGCAAGTGTAGGCACTTCCCATGTGTTGCCTGCGGCCAGCGCCTGCAATAATTGTTGTTGTTTCTCTTTGCTGAAATGTTCCAATGCCAGCCTGGTTGGCCTCAAAATATCTTCGGGTGTATAGGTTTTATTCTTTAAAGAATTACCGCCCGTTACCGCGTAATGGTATATACGATTGGCCCTTATGGAGTCATAAACCGATGAACAGGCTTCTATATAACCATCCATATGATCAACAGCATCCATACCTTTTTTTATGGCATCAAAATAAGATACACGGAAAGGCAGATGGCCGGTTACTTTTAGTCCCTGGTCATGTGCACAGGTAATGATGGTGTCAAATACTTCCGGGTTCAACTGCCAGTATACTTTTATAAAATCGGTTCCGGCAAGTTTTACGAGATTCACAGCCTGCATAGCTTCCGATGTAGTGGTTACTACTGTCGATTGTGGTTGTACCGCAGGATAACCATCCAGTATATGCCCGGAAACAACGAAACGCGGCGACGGGAATATACCCTTATCATTTGCTTCCCGGACCCTGTTATTGGTAGCCAGTTCGCCGAACGGCTCCCTGAATCCTGTGATACCGTTCAATATCAGCAAACGTAAGTTCTGGCAGGTCCAGTCATAATAAGACATGTCTGCCGTGATATGAATGTGCATATCCCAGAAGCCGGGGACCAGGTATTTACCATTTCCGTTCAATTGCCGGGAAGATGCTTTCGTTCCCCCCGGAGCAATTGCGGTGATACGGTTGCCTTTTATAAGCACGTCCTTGTCGGTGAGTATTCCCCCATTTGCCACGTCAACAATGTTTACATGGCTGATTACAATGCCTGTGATTTTTGTTTGGGCAGGAGCAGAAAGAGCCGCTAATATAAATGCGAGAGAAAAGTAAAGTGATTTCATGATGATAATGAATGGTTTATTTCTAATTACCATTTCTTTATACCTGACTTCATAAGTAAAATAAATACGCCGAAAATAATAAAGCAGCATCTTTTTTTGTTGTAAAAAAGCGACAAAGTATAAGGGCATCCCTTATAATCGGGCAATTAACCACCCACGTTTGGGGAAACTGCCCTGGGGAAAGGATATAGCGGAGAACGGTAAGAGAAGCACTTCCATAACGCGCTCATCAGCAAACGGACGGATATGTAGAGATCCTGTAAACAGGAGGTTACCTGGATGCTGGCTTTGCCCTCGGCTTACCCAGGAGTTGCAGAACGGATTCGTAATATTCCTCGATAGGCTCAAGACCCATCTCCTTCCTCCGTTTATCCACGTTTTCCGGATCAGCGAGGTCTGGCGGATAAGCGATTTTATTATTACTGTCAAACAAGCTGCCATTCTTGCCATAAGTAAGCTGCGTACCGTAAAGCTGCTTCCCGCCTGTGTTGCGCTGAACACGATCATAGAGATAAGCATAGTCTTTCCTGGAGATATCTCCTTTTTTGGAAAGCTTTTCCAGTACCGGCAACATCTCCAACTGAAACTGAGGGTCTTTATCCCCATGCTGGATCAATGTGAAAAAATGATGTGATGCATCCGCGCCCACCATCCGGATAGTGGGATAGCCATACTGCGCGTAGATCTTTTTGACAATCTGCAACTGGCGGACAAAGGTTTCCTTTTTCAGGGCTGTCTGTTGCGCCTGGCTGTCTGCGGGCGCATTGCGCTCGATCAGGTCCTTTAATTTGAGCTGTACTGCCTGATCCACATCATAAAGACTGTCAATGGTTCTGGTCAGAGACTGATTCACCTGCGCGCTCGCGTCTGCCGCTATAAAAACAAATAATAAAGTATAAAGGCGTATTACAACTTTCATGGATTTCGATTTCTTCTGCAAAAATAACCGTTGGCAGGATGCCACAATTGTACAAATGTAAACTACACGTGCAACCACACATTTTCCTGCTGAAAGCCTGTTTTACCGAAAAATACACCGGGTGACAGCGAAGTCAGCGATTTAAAGATCCTGATAAAGTGGGATTGGTCATAGAAGCTACTGTCAAGCCCCAGCTCCGTTAAGGTTCTTGAGCCGTCTCTGGTTTTCACGGCGTTCCTGAACCGCTGGATCTTCCGGAATTCTACCGGCGTTTTCCCAAGGTATCTTACAAAGATCCGATTGAGATACTGCCGCGAAATATTCAGGCTCTCTGCAATCTCCGATACATTCTTTCCCTGTTCCATTCCGCTGAGTATGGCCGGCAACAATGGATCGACAGCGAAAACAGACTTTGATAACCAGTATTGCTCCAGTAAGGCGATCTGTTCCTTTCGGTCAGGCGTGTGAAAAATATGCGTCATCGCTTCCCGGAAGTCGGGGAACGGATCAAAGCGCGCAAAGTTCTCCGCCTTGTTATATTCAGCCAGGCCGGGCACAAAAGTATGCAGGCCGAGCGGTTTAAAATATATCGTCAGTTCATTGACAGGCCCTTCATAACTGACCAGCAACGGCGCAACATAGTTACAGGTAAGGTTGGATTGGAAATTTGGACAGGACGATGAAGTGCATATCACTTTATTTTCCGTGACATCAATTTGCGCGTTCTCAAGAACGGAAATGATAAAGTAGTTATTAGGGAAAGTATAATACCTTAACCCGCTACCCTCCTCACATCCACTCAAAAAATAATAGCCCTCTATAAAATCCGCGAGTATGGGATTATCCGGCCGGTAGAAATTGAATCGCATTGCTATAAATTTAGTTTAATTCCAATTCAAAACCGGATATTTCATAGTTTTATGCAGCATGGCCAAGCTCCCATATTATACTGATATCAATGACTTCCTTGCGTCTATCCCCTGGCCGGGAAGAACAACTGATCCGGACTTCTACTGCCTGCGGGTAAAGAAATTGGATCAGGAACTGCATATTTACCGGCCGCCTTTCAAACGGTCGTTTTACTTTTTCGCACTGTTCTATAATTCCGGAAAACTGGAGGTGCAATACGGCGATCAAACTATTCATGATCCCGACTCTTTTCTTGTTTTTCATTCACCTGACCTGGTTTACAGCTTCTCTCACAATAACGCGCTGGAGGGTTATATTATCTACTTTAAACCAGCCTGTTTCTCTTTTTTTAAACCGGATTTTCACAAAGAGTTCCCTTTATTTGATCTGTTGCATACCAACCTGTTCAGGTTTGATCATACCACTTTTGAAGTGCTGGCGCCGCATTTTGAAGCAATATTTACCGCTTATGAAAAATCCGGGAAAGAGCCGCAGATGGAAGCACGGATGAAATTACTTGGCCTGCTTTATCATTTGGAGGGCTTTATGATGGAAAGGCAGAAAGAGGTCAGACTGGCCAATGCGCAACAAATACTTCTTCGAAAATATATCCAGCTCATCAATAACCATTATATCGATAAACGGACGGTGCAGGAATATGCCGATCTGCTGGCTGTAACGGCCAACTATCTTTCCCAATCCGTCAAACAGGTTTCAGGCAGGAACGCGCTCGCTTATATCTCTGAAAGGCTGATCAGCGAAGCCAAATCCCTGATCCGTTACACCGATCTCGAAATAACGGAAATTGCCTATCAGCTGAATTTTTCAGACCCTGCCAATTTTGGCAAATTCTTCAAAAAACAAACCGGCGTATCGCCTTCTGCATTCAGGAAAGAAAAGAAGTGATCAAATTTACCCGTTTACCCAAGTTTTAAACCAATTGTTCCAGGCCGGGTGTAGTTTCTTTGTTGTATCGATTTAAATACATCTTCACCTTTCAATTTAACACGATGGCAACAAAAGTTTTTATCAATCTCCCGGTGAAGAATCTCGACAGATCAAAGGTTTTCTTTGAAGGTCTCGGCTTTCATTTCAATCCGCAGTTCACCGATGCAAATGCCGCCTGCATGGTGATCAGCGATACCATTTATGCCATGCTGCTCATGGAACCTTACTTTCAAACCTTTACCAAAAAAACGATCAGCGATGCGCAAAAAAGTACCGAAGTGCTGATCACGCTGGATGCCGTATCAAAAGAAGAGGTATCAAATATGGTCGCTAAAGCGAAGGAACTGGGCGCAGTCATTTATCGCGAGCCACAAGACCATGGCTGGATGTATCAACACAGTTTTGCCGATCTGGACGGCCACCAATGGGAATTTGCCTACCTCGATGCATCTCAGTTACCTGGTTGAAAGATCATTTTTTAATCCCTTATTAAGCCTGAAGGCTTGTAACGGCAGCAGGGATTTGCTATTTTGTTCCTTCAACCTGAAAATGCAAAATATCTATGAAAAGACTACTACTGTCCGTTACAATCGCCTGTAGCTGTATACTTGCTGCGCACAGCCAGAACAACTCCGGCAAGCCCCGCGAGATTGAAGTGTACAAGGCAAAAGAAATAGAGCCTTATAAACCCGCCCCGGCTCCCGTGGTGAAGAAAGATGCCACTGCCGGCAATGGAACTTCCAAAGTTGCGGACATTTCGTTCTTCATTAAAAAATGGAAAACAGGCGTTACGGATGCATTTTATGTAGTAGACAATGGCGCCGCCGGCAAAACGATGGTGGTGAATGTGAATGCAAGAACAAAGCCACTGCACATCAATAGCGATGGTTCCTATTATTGGGAGGCATACGGTGAGCAGCGCAAAGGACGCTGGGAAAAAACCGGCAAATCAGACTATCCTGTCGTTTTGAAAAATGCGATCCAGAACCGCGACTGGTATGTAGGCCAGCACAACAACGGTAAGAACGCCATTTTCATCTGGGATCATGACGCTACCAGCTATACCGGGGTCCCGCTCTAATCTGCCTTTACAGCTTTCTCCAGAATTCCGGCAATTGCAGCATACCCTCTTGACCGGGCGTGCTGCAATGCCGTTACCCCTTCGCTATCAGGAATGTGGATGTTACATCCTGCATCCACCAGTATCTTTACCACGGCTACATATTTTTCGCTCCCGTTTCCCAACACCACCGCTTCCATCAGCGCCGTCCAGCCCAGGCGGTTCACATGATCTATGGGAAATCCTTTGGTGGAGGTTAATATACGCACAACTTCCAGGTGCCCTTTTTCGCAGGCCGGGATCAATGCAGTACCATTATAGCGGTTGAATATATCAAACCTTGCCCCGTTGGCGAGGAACAAATTTATCAATGCGGCGTATCCCGATGCTCCTGCATACAGGAAAGGACTGTCTTTCCTGTCATCCTGCTGATTTACATCCGCCCCGTATGCTACCAGCAGCCGCGCCATTTCCAGGTTATTGGCCTGTGTTGCGATCAGCAGGAGCGATTTGCCGTTCCCGTCCTTTGTATTTACATCCGCCCCTTTCTTCAATGCGGCTTCCACAACGGCCGGTTGATTATTCTTTACGGCTTCTATGATCGATGTTTGCCGGCTCATATCAATATCTGTTTTACACGCGTTCAGAAAAAATGCTGACAGGATCAAAAGAAAGTGGTTTATCATATCAGTATACAATGTTTCCGCGATGGATCAATGATCTAACCGGCGATATACGGGATACGGCCTCCGCAGAACAGCTGGCATCCACTAACACCAGGTTTGCCGTATCATCAGCCTTCGGCCATTGGCGGTTACCTTTATCGTCCAGTGGCAGGATGTTGTGTGTTGCAAGTTTCAGACATCTTGAAAGGTCCAGCTCGCTGGTATAGCCATATAGTTGCGCCATCAGGTTGGCTTTCTGCAAAACGCTACCTGATCCGAAAGTGCTCCAGTGATCAATAATACAATCATTCCCCGCGCGAACATCCACACCGTGCTTGTACAACACCGGGATGGGCATCGTTCTGCTGCCGAATGGAATGGTAGAAATAACGCCGATCTGCGCATTTGCCATCTTTTCTGCAACCTCCTCCAGCTCGCGCCCCTCCAGTTTTGCCAGTACAAAACAATGACTGATGAATGTTTTTCCTTTCAATACAGGATTCTCATTCACTTTGTCGATAAGATACATCACTGTTTTCAGGCCGGGTTCTCCGCCTTCGTGGAGGTGGATGTCAATACCCTTGTTATGGTCCAGTGCCAATTGCAGCACGAAATCCATGCTCTTCTCCACGCTTCCGTCAATGGCATTGGGGTCCAGCCCTCCGATAAAATCGATATCCATCTTGGCGGCTTCCTTCATCAGTTGTGCGGACTGTGTATAATAGATCCCGTGTTGCGGAAATGCCACCAGTTCTGCATCAAACGAATGCTTCTTGTTCTCGAGGGCTTTTTGCAGGTTCTTTAAAGAATCCAGTTTTGAAGTGGGCTCAATATTCACATGACTCCGCGCAAAACTGGAGCCACGGGACTGCAGTAGCTCAATGAGCTTCTCCGCACGATAGGTGGACGTTTTCAGCAGTTCCGGAATGATCTTCTGTTCAAACGCGATCATGTCTTTTACAGACCTGTTCTTCCTGAGATGCGCCTTCCAGGGACCACCGTAGAAGGTTTTGTCCAGGTGAATATGCATGTCTTTAAACGCCGGAAGCATGAGCCATCCCTTTGCATCAACAGCCGCAGCATTCGGCTTATTCGGCAGCACCGACTTTATCTTCCCTTCACTGATCCCGATTGTAAATAATTCCGTTTTTGTAGCGATGACCTCACCCTCCTCATATTCAAAACCCGTTTCGAGCCTTACATTCTTCAATGTGAGTGCTTTACTTCCGGTTGTGGATTTTATTTGTTCTGTTGCGTTTGAAGGAAGGCCGGACAGCAGGCCGCTGCCACCTGCGAGCAGGATAGACGAACTTTTAATGAAATGTTTGCGGGAAATTGATTCGGAAGACATACTACTTTATTTTGCAGGCAAAGCTACCCAACTTTCCCCCGGAGTGAATGGAGGATTTATGCCAAAACTTGTAAATTTTATAACTGTTCTCTGAATTCCCGTGGAGAAACCCCGGTCTGGCTTTTGAAGAAATTGGAGAAATAAGCGAGGTCGCTGAAGCCGAGGGTAAAGGCGATCTCTTTTATGGACATTTCCGAGGCATAGATGAGCCGCTTGGCCTCCAGTATAGTCTGGTGCTGGATCAGGAACATGGCAGGTACGTGAAAATGTCGTTTGCGACGTATATT
>OFTY01001252.1_pt1 | contig 11915 bp, 13 predicted proteins | sample 1775061 | NCBI WGS metagenome assembly OFTY01 (sample SAMN08195773, study PRJEB24354) | sludge metagenome | isolation source: sludge from phenol fed wastewater aerobic bioreactor B | place: India: Nagpur | collected 2016-09-16 | reverse complement strand
GTGAAGGCGCGGCTGATGAAGCTGGCGGGCAGCCGCCTGACGCTGGACGGGGTGATCGTCATCAGCGCCGTGCGCTTCCGCACGCAGGAGCGCAACAAGGCCGACGCCATCGAACGATTGGAGACCATGGTCGCCGAGGCTTCGATCAAGCCGGTCTACCGCGTGCCCACACGCCCGACGCGCGCCTCAAAGGAACGACGACTGCAGGCCAAGTCCAGCCGCTCAACAATCAAGAGCGGGCGCGGAAAGCCGTCTCTGGAGTGATCAGTCCTGAGCCGGGCGGAACAGCAGGGCCGCGATCTGATCCTCGGCGTCGAAACCGATCACCCAGTCGGTGGCCTGTTTGTCGAACACCACGCGGAAGATGTCGGCGCCGTTCTGCTGGCCGCGATGCTCGACGGTCTTGATCGCGCCGAACTGCTGGATCAGCGGGATCATCTCGGCCGACTTGGCGCGGACCTGTTCGGCCAACCCCGTGGTGAAGTCGGTGTAATCGATGTTTCCGCTCTGGAAGGCGGCGATGACGACGCGCAGCGCCTCTTCCGAACGGGCGATGTCGGGCGCAGTCGTCGCAGCAGGCGGCCCTGCCTTCTGACGATCAGCGGACGCCTCCGTTCCGAAACTGTCCGGCAGGGAAGCCGCCGCCGCGCCCGGTTGTGCCGACGCCTGCCCCGGCGCCTGTCCTCGCGTCTGGGCGGACGCCGGCGTCGCGACCTGAACGGCCAGCAGGGTCGCGCCCATTAGGGCGGCGCTAAGCGAAAGGGTCTTCATGCGCAGGCTCCGAAGAAACGTCAGGCGACGATCATCGGCCAAAGCGTCAGCACCAAGGCGGCCGCCGACGCGCAGACTGCGACGGTGACGGCGGCGACCACCCAGGGCCGCGTTCCGGCCTTCTCGATCACCAACGTCTGAGACGACGGCGGGTTCTGCACCAGACGCGACAGGGCCCTGAGAGCGGCCATCGCCTCCTCGACCGTCTCCTTGATCTGGGCCTGCGGGCCCAGTTCGCGCTTGATCCAGCGCTCGACCACCGGCTTGGCGGCCTCCCACAGATCGTGATCGGGGTTGAGGCGGCGCGCCACCCCCTCGACCGAGACCATGGTCTTCTGCAGCAGCACCAGTTCGGGGCGCATATGCATGTCGAACAGGGCGGTGATCTCGAACAGCTGGCCCAGCAGGCGGCCCATCGACACCTGGCTGGCCTGGCGGCCGATCACCGGCTCGCCGACCGCGCGCAGGGCCTGGGCGAAGGTGTCGACCGAATGGTGCGGCGGCACGTATCCGGCCTCGAAATGGACGCGGCTGATGCGGTCGTAGTCGCGGCTGATGAAGCCCCACAGGATCTCGGCCAGGTAGCGGCGTTCGGCCGGTCCCAGCCGCCCGACGATGCCGAAGTCGATGGCCGTCAGCTGCGCGGGCGCGTCGGCGAACAGATTGCCCTCGTGCAGATCGGCGTGGAAGACGCCGTGATCCAGCGCCTGAACCAGGAAGGCGCGCACCACCTTGTCGGCCAGGGCGTCCTTGTCGAGACCGGGCAGATCGACCAGGGCCGGGTCCGTCATCGGCAAGCCCGGCGCCCATTCCAACGTCAGCACCCGCTTGCCCACCCCGTCCCAGACGACGGCGGGGGCGGACATATAGCCGTCCTTGGCCATGACCTCGGCCAGTTCGGAGGCGGCGGCCGCCTCCAGCCGCATGTCCAGTTCGAGTTGCAAGGACTGGGCGATGATCTCGACGAAGGCGCGCGGCTCCAGCCGACGCGCGGGCTCGACGAAGCGGTCGACCAGCTTGGCGCCCAGGCGCATGGCGTCCAGCCCCTGGGCCACGCGGCGCTCGACGCCGGGGCGCAGCACCTTAACCGCCACCTTGCGCCCGTCGGCCAGCCGGGCCGGATGCGCTTGAGCGAGCGATGCGGCGCCCATCGGTTCGGTCAGATTGATGAATAGGCTCTCGGCCGGACGGCCCAGCGAGCGCTCGATCTCGCGCTTGGCCTCTTCCAGCGGGAAGGGCGGCAGCTTGTCCTTCAGCCGACCCAGATCCTGGGCGAACTGCAGGCCGAAGATGTCGGCGCGGGTGGCCAGCACCTGCCCCAGTTTGATGGCGACCGGGCCGAGATGCTCGAAGGCCTGGCCGACGCGCTGACCAGGTCGTCCCGCGCGGTGCTTGCGGCTGGCGAACAGCTGGACCAGGCGGGCGAAGGGGCGGCCCCAGGCGGGCAGCAGGGGGTTGGCCTCGCGCGGGATCAGGGCGTCGTGGCGCGCCAGCACCCAGCCCCAGCGCACCATGCGCAGGGCCGCGCCGACCGGATGGCGGACCGGCTGGGCCTGCGGCGTCGGCGGCGGGGCGTTGAAGGTCAGCCGGCTCAGATCGCCCACCCATGGTGGATGGCGGCGATCCCGCCCGACAGATTGGTGACGCTGACGCGGCTGAAGCCCGCCTCCTCGATCATCCGCTTGAAGGTCTGCTGATCGGGGAAGCGGCGGATGCTCTCGACCAGATACTGGTAGGAATCCCGATCCTTGGCGACCAGTTGGCCGATGCGCGGAATGGCGTGGAAGGACCAGGCGTCATAGGCCTTCCTCAGCGCGCCGGTCGTGGGGCGCGAGAACTCCAGGCAGATGAAGCGGCCGCCCGGCTTCAACGCGCGACGCGCCTCGCGCAGGGCCTGCGGAATGTCGGCCACGTTGCGGATGCCGAAGCTGATCGAATAAGCGTCCAGGCAGGCGTCCGGCAGCGGCAGGTGCATGGCGTCGCCGACGCCCCAGGCCATCTCGGGCTCGCCGCCCTTGGCCACGCCGTTCAGGATCATCTCCGCGTTGTAGTCCATGACGATGACGGTGGCGTCCTCGCCCCCGCGCCGTTCCTGGGCCGCGCGGGCCATCTTGGAATAGCGGCGCGCCATGTCGCCGGTGCCGCCGGCCATGTCCAGCACCACCTCGCCCGGCCGGACGTTCAGCTTGGCCGCCGTCGCGTCCTTCCAGATGCGGTGAACGCCCGCGCTCATCAGGTCGTTCATCAGGTCGTAGTTGGAGGCGACGGAGTTGAACACGCCGCGCACCATCTGCACCTTTTCCTTGGCGTCTACGTCGCGGAAGCCGAAGGAGGAGGTCTTGCCGGAAGCGTCGGAGGAGGGATCGGCCTGGGTCATGGATGGCGGTGTAACGCCTCCCGTCGCCGCCGTCATCCGGGGAAGCGTCGCATGATGGCGCCATCTGACGCAGGCTTGCCGCTTGTCGCGTCACGGAGCGCGCGATACGCCTGAACAAAATCCAAGGAGACGCCCATGACCGCCGCCCTCGACGTGACCGAAGTTCTGGCGGGCCTGCCCGACTGGCGCCGCGCCGACGACCCGCGCCCGGCCATCGCGCGCACCCTGCGCTTCGCCGATTTCAACGCCGCCTTCGGCTTCATGACCCGCGTGGCCCTCTTGGCCGACAAGGTCGACCATCATCCTGAATGGTCCAACGTCTACAACCGCGTCGAGGTGCTGCTGACCACCCATGACGCCGACGGGGTGACGGAGCGCGACGTGGCGATGGCCCGCTTCATCGACGCGGCGGTCAAGAGTCTGGTCGAGTGACCGGCGGCCGCGTCGCGGGCAAGGCGGCCCTGATCACCGGCGCCGCAGGGGGGCTGGGCCAGGCCATGGCCCGGATGCTGGTCCGCGAGGGCGCCAGGGTGGCGCTCAGCGACCTGGACCTGAATGGGGCCCGCGCCCTGGCCGAGGCGATCAACGCCGACCACCCCGGCATGGCCTTCGCCTATGAGCACGACGTCACGCGCGAGGACGACTGGGTCCGCGTCGTCGGCGCGGCGGTCGAGGACATGGGCGGGCTCAGCATCCTGGTGAACAACGCCGGGATCGGCGGCCAGCTGTTGTGGGCCGAGCAGGACACCCTGGAGAACTGGCGCAAGGTCCAGGCGATCAATCTGGAATCCGTCATGCTGGGCTGCAAGCACGCCATGGCGCCGCTCAGGGCCTCGGGCGCGGGGTCGATCGTCAACATCTCCTCGATCGCGGGACTGGCGGCGGCGCCGGGCATGGGCGCCTACAACGCCACCAAGGCGGCGGTCTGGCTCTACACCAAGACGGTGGCGCTGGAGGCGGCCAAGGCGGGCTGGAACGTGCGCGCCAACTCTGTGCACCCGGTCTTCATCAAGACGCCGATCCTCGACCCCTTCATCGCCATGGCGGGCGGAGACGAGGCGAACGCGCACGAGAAGCTGGCGCGCGGCATTCCGCTGAAGCGCATCGGCGAGCCGGACGACGTGGCCTATTGCGTGCTCTATCTGGCCTCGGACGAGTCCAAGTTCGTGACCGGGGCCGAGTTCAAGATCGACGGCGGACTGACGGCGCAGTAGGGGCTCCGCCCCCTTCCCCAGGCGTAGGAAAAAGGGCGCTACGGTCTCCCGCAGCGCCCTTCCGTCTTCAGGCCTAAGCCTCAGTCGCCGTAGGCGGGCGGCATGGCGCCTTCGCCGCCGGTGCGGTAGCGGTCGCGCAGCAGCAGGTTGCGCGCCTGCAGCGGCTGCTCCACCCCGTCGATCAGCACGGCCGCGGGCTGGCTCAGCGGCTCCAGCGGATCGCCCGACCAGACCACGACGTCGCCTGCGGCCCCGGCCTTCAGCTCGCCGAACTGGCCGTCGAAGCCGAAGATACGGGCCGGATTGACCGTGATCGCCTGGATGGCCGCCGCGAACGGCAGGCCGTGCGACACGGCGTTGCCCGCGTTGTAGCGGATGTCGCGAGCACGGTGGGCCGAGCCCTCGTTGCCCTTGATGGCGATGACCACGCCCGCCGCATTCAAGGCCGCCGCATTCTGCATCCGCGCCGCCCGCATCTCGAAGTTCGAGGGCAGGTTGGTGGTCGGGTGCAGGATGACCGGAACCTTGGCCGCCGCGATCTCATCGGCCACCAGCCAGCCTTCGGCGGCGCCGTCCAGGATGACCTTGACGCCTTCCTCGCGCGCCAGACGCAGCACCTGCTGGATGTCAGAGGCGCGGTTGACGGTGACGATCAGCGGCATGGCGCCGTTCGCCACCGGGATCAGGGCCTCCATATCGGCGCGAGACAGAGACAGAGCGCGCATGTCGGCCCGCTCATAGGCCGCCTTGTTCCGGGCGTAGGCCCGCACCTCGGCCAGGGTCTCCTTGAACAGGACGAATTCGGCGCCGCGGGCGCCGCCCGCCACCGTCGCCCCGGCCTCGCCGAAGGGCGCGACCATGGCCACGCGCGGCTTCACCAGGATGTCGGCGCCGCCCAGCTTGATGACCGCCGCCTGGCCGGCGAACAGGCCCGGCGACTGGAAGCCGCCGTGCCCCGCGCCGGCGAAGTCGGAATCGTCATGGCTGTGCCCGCCGCCCGAGCCGCCGTGCTGCGGCGTGACGACGGCGCGGGTGACGCCGCCCAGACGGGCCACCGGCAGGGTGAAGGACCAGGGGTCCAGGCCGTAGGACAGGTCGAAGGCCGCGGTCAGGGTGTTGGCGCGATTGGCCAGGTCGTTGGTCCCGCGCACCGAGCCGACCTCGGTCCCGGCCAGACCGGAATCCACGGCGACGAAGCCCGGCGTGACGATCTTGCCGCGCGCGTCGATGACGCGCAGGCCGGCCGGGGCGCCGCCGGTTCCGACCGAAACGACCTTGCCGTTGCGGATGACCACCGTGCCGTTCTCGATCACCGAAGTTCCGGTCAGCACCCGGCCGCCGGTGATGGCGACGTCCTGCGCCAGGGCGGGGCCGGTCAGGGCCAGGGCTGCGACAGCGCCCGCGAGGAGAGTTTTGATACGCATGGTTCAGCGAGCTCCCTGGGCGACGCCGGCGGCGGCCTGGCCGAAGCCGGGCTGGCCCAGTTCGAAATCGGACACGGGCTGGAAGGCGGGGTTCTGGCGATCGAAGGCCAGGCCGCCGTCGATGAAGACCTGGTCGGCGCGGGCGTAGATCGAGAAGGGATCGGCGCTCCAGATCACCACGTCGGCGCGCTTGCCGCTCTCGAGCGAGCCGGTTTCCTTGTCGATGCCGATAGACCTGGCCGCATTCAGCGTGATCCAGCTGATGGCGTGCTCTTCGGAGATGTTCATCCCGGCGCGGCGGCCGGCCGACAGGGCGGCGGCGGCTTCCTGGTTCAGGCGCTGGATCAGTTCGGCGTCGTCCGAGTGGATGACGGCGCACGAGCCCTCAGGCGCGTCGGTCAGGGCGGCGTTCTCCTCGATGCCGTCCAGGGCCTCCATCTTGAAGCCCCACCAGCCGGTCCACATGGCGGCGCAGACGCCTTCACGCGCCAGCAGCGGCGCGATCTTGTAGGCCTCGACCGCGTGGTGGAAGGTGGTGATCTTGTAGCCGAACTCCTTGGCCACATCGAGCATCACCGCCATCTCGTCGGCGCGATAGCAGTGGTTCTGGATCAGGATCGACCCGTCCAGCACGCCCGCCAGGGTCTCAAGCTGCAGGTTGCGGGTCGGGGGCGTGCCCTCGCCCGTCTCGCGCCACTTGTCCCACTTGGCCTTGTAGTCGCGCGCGGCGATGAAGCCGGCGCGATAGCCCGCGACATTGCCCATGCCGGTGGCCGGCGACTGGTTGCGCGAGCCATAGACCCGCGACGGGTTCTCGCCGCAGGCCATCTTCAGGCCGTAGGGAGCGTTCGGGAACTTCATCCCCTGCATGGTGACAGACGGCACATTGCGCAGGGTCACGCCGCGGCCGCCGAACAGATTGGCCGAGCCGGGCAGGATCTGCATCGTCGTCACCCCGCCCGCGCGGGCGGTGTTGAAGCCGGGATCCTGCGGCCAGATCGAGTGTTCGGACCAGACCTGGGCGGTGTTCGGGTTGGTCGCTTCGTTGCCGTCGCTCATGCCCATGACGCCCGGCGAGGGATAGACGCCCAGGTGGCTATGGATGTCGATGATGCCCGGCGTGACGAAGCGGCCGCGCGCGTCGACCACCTGATGGCCCGCCGGGACCGGGGTGTTCGCCCCGCCCACGGCGGCGATGCGGCCGTCGGTGACGACGACGACGCCGCCCTCGATCTTCTGACCGGCGCCGGTCAGCACCGTCGCGCCGACGATGGCCATGTTCTGGCGCGGCAGGCCGCGATAGGTCGAGGGATAGGGGTCCGTGTTGGCCCAGCCGTCCAGACCCGGCGCCATCGTGCGGTCCTTGGAGGACGACGCGGCGGAAGCCGTCTCGGTCTTGGGCGCGGCGTCGCCGGTCGTGGCGCAGGCCGACAGGCTGAGCGCGCCGAGCGCGCAGGTGAGAACAGCGAGGCTTGGACCCCGCAGGCGACTGAACAACATGGGCGAGCCCCCTCGCGCCCGCGAACTGCGGGCAGACAATGGCGTGTATACAATCGCCAGTTTCCGTCAGGGTAAAGCTCTAAAAGCCGCCGCTCTCGGCAAAGTCAGGCGCGCGCTCAATCCGCAGGCAGGCGGGCGCGGACCTCCGGGTCGGTCAGGCCGTCGACCTCGATCATCTTCAGCCGCGACTGGCCGCCGCGCGCCAGCGCCACATCGCGCTTGGGCACGCCCAGGGCCTTGGCGAGGAAGGCGGTCAGGGCGGCGTTGGCCTCGCCCTCCACCGGCTGGGCGCGGACGCGGACCTTCAGCACCGGGCGGCCGTCCGGGTCGACGTCCCAGCCGTCGATGCGGTCGGCCGAGGCGCGCGGAGTCAGTTTGACGGGAATGCGGGCGGTCATGGGACGTGTTTGGCCCGATCCACCAGCTTTGGCCAACCCCTCTCCGCTCATCCCGGCGGACGCCGGGATGAGCGGGCAGAAGGCGCACAAAAAGAAAACGCGCCGGACAGTCTCCCGTCCGGCGCGCGTCTTGTTCAGTCTGTGACTGCCCTTAGCCCAGGGCGGCCATCAGTTCCGGCACGGCGGTCTTGTAGTCGGCGACCCAGCCGTAGTCGGCGACCTGGAAGATCGGGGCGTCGGCGTCCTTGTTGATCGCAACGATCACCTTGGAGTCCTTCATCCCGGCCAGGTGCTGGATGGCGCCCGAGATGCCGATGGCGATGTAGAGGGCCGGCGCCACGACCTTGCCGGTCTGGCCGACCTGATAGTCGTTGGGGGCGTAACCCGCATCGACCGCCGCGCGCGAGGCGCCGACGGCGGCGCCCAGCTTGTCGGCCAGCGGGTCCATGACGGCGTGGAATTCTTCAGCCGAGCCCAGGGCGCGGCCGCCCGAGACGACGATCTTGGCGGCGCCCAGTTCGGGGCGGTCCGACTTGACCATTTCTTCCGACACGAAGGCGGTCTTGGGCGCTTCGCCGGCGGCGACGCTCTCGACCGAGGCCGATCCGCCTTCGGCGGCGGCGGCGAAGGCCGTCGGGCGCACGGTGATGACCTTCTTGGCGTCGGCCGACTGGACAGTCTCCAGCGCGTTCCCGGCGTAAATCGGGCGCACGAAGGTATCGGCCGAGACGACTTCCACGATGTCCGAGATCGGCGCCGTGTCCAGCTTGGCGGCGATGCGCGGGGCGAAGTTCTTGCCGTCGGTGTTGGCCGGGGTCAGGATGGCGTCGTAGGCGCCGGCCAGCGGCAGGACGGTGGCCTCGACGGCCTCAGCCAGACCATGGGCGACGGCGTCGCCTTCGGCCAGCAGCACCTTGCGCACGCCCGCGATCTTGGCGGCGGCGTCAGCCACAGCCTGAGCGCCCTTGCCCAGCACCAGAACGTCCACGTCCGACGACAGCGCCAGGGCGGCCGTCACGGTCTTGTGGGTGGTGTCGCGAACCACCGAGCCGTCGTGGTCGGCGATGACGAGAACGGCCATTACAGAACCCCTGCGTCTTTGAGCTTGGAAACCAGTTCGGCCGCATCGGCGACCTTGACGCCCGCCGAACGCTTCGGCGGCTCCGTCACCTTCAGCACCTTGAGGCGGTCCGCCGTATCGACGCCGTAGTCGGCGACCGCCTTCATGGCGATCTCCTTCTTCTTGGCCTTCATGATGTTGGGCAGCGACGCATAGCGCGGCGTGTTCAGGCGCAGGTCGACCGACACCACGGCGGGCAGTTCGGCCGCGACCGTCTGCAGGCCGCCGTCAACTTCACGCGTCACCACGGCCTTGCCGCCTTCGATCGCCAGCTTGCCGGCGAAGGTGGCCTGGGGCCAGTCCAGCAAGGCGGCCAGCATCTGGCCCACGGCGTTGTTGTCGCCGTCGATCGACTGCTTGCCCAGCAGAACCAGGTCCGGCTTCTCTTCGTCCACCACGGCCTTCAGCACCTTGGCGACGGCCAGCGGCTCCAGATCCGTGTCCGACTGCACCAGGACGCCGCGATCCGCGCCCATGGCCAGGGCCGTGCGGATGGTTTCCTGAGCCTGGGTCACGCCGATGGAGACGACGACGATCTCGGTCGCCGTGCCCGCGGCATGGTGTTCCTTGCCTTCCTTCAGACGCACGGCCTCTTCGACGGCGATTTCGTCGAAGGGGTTCATGCTCATCTTGACGTTGGCCAGGTCGACGCCGGTCTGGTCCGCCTTCACGCGAGCCTTGACGTTGCTGTCGATCACCCGTTTCACCGGGACGAGTACCTTCATGAGCCTATCCACTTGGTCATCGAAATGTCGGTCGAGGGATTGGACCGATGAAACCGACCTGTCAACGTAACGCTACGTGAACTGCGGTCGTGTCGCGGACGCATTTTTGATCTATTGAGACGAGCATGAAACGCTTCCTGACGATCCGGCGCCTCAGCTTCATCTTCTTCGGACTGTTCGCCGTGGTGCTGGCGGGCGTGTTCGCCTTCCAGCGTTTCTGGGTCGATCCGGGCGAGCGCTGCGCGGCCAAGGGCTATTGGTACGATCTGGAGACGCGCATCTGCGCCCAGCCCATCTACATCCCCGACATCACCGGCCGCCCGGCGGGCACGACGCGCGCCGAGGCCTCGAACAAGGCCAATCAGGAGCTGCTGGTCCTCGAAGACCAGGTCAACGCCCAGAAGCGCGCCCGCGCCGCCGCCACCGAGGCCGAGCGCGAGCGGGTGAACGCCCTGCGGTCGCAGTAGGCCCGCGCCTCAGCGCGTCGCGCCGGGCCGCCACAGGACATCGCCCGCGCCATTGGCGTTGGCGCGGCGGGCGGCGACGAACAGCAGGTCCGACAGGCGGTTGAGGTAGCGCGCCGCCTCAGGGTTCACGACCTCGCCCGCTTCCATCAGACGCACGGCCTCGCGCTCGGCCCGGCGGCACACGGTGCGCGCCAGGTGCAGATGCGCCGACAACGGCGAACCGCCCGACAGGATGAAGCTGTCCAGCGGCTTGAGGCTCTCATTCATCCAGTCGATCTCTGATTCCAGCCGCTCGACCTGAGAGGCGATGATGCGCAGGGCCTCCCACTTGGGCGCCGGCTCCATCGGCGTGGCCAGATCGGCGCCCAGGTCGAACAGCTCGTTCTGGATGCGGCCCAGCATGGCGTCGATGCGGTCGTTCTGGCCGCTGTTCAGGCGCGCCACGCCGATGACGGCGTTCAGTTCGTCCACTGCGCCATAGGCCTCGACCCGCGCATCGGTCTTGGACACCGGAGCGCCCGAGGCCAGCCGCGTCTGCCCGGCGTCGCCGGTGCGGGTGTAGATCTTGTTCAGCGTCACCATGACGCGCCCTCCCCTGTTCCTGTTGGTGCGCGCCTCAGCCCGCGTGCGTCCGCTTCAGCCACATGCCGACCATCAGCAGCAGCACCGCCACCGCCTGAAGGATGATGCGCAGCCGCATCAGCCTGTTCGAGCGGACGCGCGCCTGCGGCCCTTCGCGGTTCAGGTTGTAGAGGCCGAAGCCCAGGGCGACGACGACGCCGGCCACGGCGATCAGGATCAGAATGTCGATGAGGTCCATGACCGCTTCTTAGGCCCGCCCGCCATCCCGCGCCAGACATGTCGAAACGAGATCGCAATTGCGACCTATTCGCACACCCCTATTGCGTTGAGAATGCGAACGCTGTTGAGAGGCGTTCTCATTTTAAAGGCCCCTCCCCGAATGTCCCCTTCACGCATGTCCCGCCGTTCGTCCCTGCTGGCCGCCACCGCTCTGATGACTGTGGGCCCCGGCGCGCCCGCCCTGGCTGACGAGACCGCGGACATGATGGAGCCGACGCACAAGGTCGCCGACGTGGTCGTCACCGCCTCGGGCTTCGAGCAGAAGATCACCCAGGCGCCCGCCTCGATCAGCGTCCTGCCGCGCGAGGAGATCCAAGAGATCCGCGCCGCCTCGATCGCCGAGATCCTGAACAACATCGAGGGCGTCGACACGGGTTCCGGCGTCGGCAAAACCGGCGGCCAGACCATCAACATCCGCGGCATGGGCTCGGACTACACCCTGATCCTGATCGACGGCCGCCGCCAGAACACGGCCGGCAGCGTGACCCCGAACGGCTTCGGCGAAACGGCCAACAGCTTCCTGCCGCCGGTCTCGGCCATCGACCGTATTGAGGTGGTGCGCGGCCCCGTCGCCACCCTCTACGGCTCGGACGCAATGGGCGGGGTCGTCAACATCATCACCCGCAAGGTCGGCGACGCCTGGACGGGCTCGGCCTCGGCCAACTACACCCTGCAGGGCGACGACGAGTTCGGCGACTTCTGGGGGATCAACGGCTACGCCTCGGGTCCGCTGATCGCCGACCGCCTGGGCCTGGCCCTGCGCGGCTCCTGGTCCGAGCGCGAACAGTCCGACCTGAAATACCGCGACGTGAACGGAAACGAGGTCGACGTCGCCGGCTTCGGCCGCAGCGCCACGGCCTATGAGATCTGGACCCTGGGCGCCCGCCTCAGCCTGACGCCGAACGCGGACCACGACCTGTGGCTGGACGTCGACGCGGCCGGCCAGTGGTACGACAACGCCAAGGGCCAGATGGGCACCAACACCGTCGCCGGCGGCTACAAGGACTTCCTGGAGTTCAACCGCGAGCAGTACCTGCTGGCGCACAATTGGCGTCTGG
>OFTY01001251.1_pt1 | contig 11919 bp, 10 predicted proteins | sample 1775061 | NCBI WGS metagenome assembly OFTY01 (sample SAMN08195773, study PRJEB24354) | sludge metagenome | isolation source: sludge from phenol fed wastewater aerobic bioreactor B | place: India: Nagpur | collected 2016-09-16 | reverse complement strand
CCATTTTTCCGGGCTTTCCGCCGGGCATAGGGGCTCTGATCGTTCTCAATCGGACCCGACTGTGGCATAAACATGGCATATGGCCAACCGCCGCACTCCGTCCGACCGAAGCAAAAAGCCGCTCGACGCATCGCGACTCGACGAATTGGCGCTCGCCTATGTGGCGCGATTCGCGACCAGCCGGGCGAAATTGCTGCGCTATCTGGGGCGCAAGCTGCGCGAGGCCGAATGGACCGATGCCGCCGATCCGCGCGCCGCTTGCGACGCGATTGCCGACCGCATGGAGCGGCTGCGCTACCTTGACGACCGGCAATATGCCGCGATGCGCGGCGCCGCGATGACGCGGCGCGGGCTGGGCGCGCGGCGCGTGCGCGCGCAGCTTTTCGTCGACGGCATCGACGAAGCCGACGCGGGCGAAGCGATCGACGCCGCCGAGGGCGCGGCGATGGCTTCGGCCGTCGGATTTGCGCGCCGCCGCCGCTTCGGTCCGTTCGCGCGCCAGCCGCTCGACGATCCCGCGCAGCGCGAGCGCCAGGTGGCGGCCTTCGCGCGCGCCGGCCATTCGCCCGCGCTCGCGCGGCGCATCCTCGCTGTCCCGCCGGGGGACGCAGCGGCGCTGGCCGCGCTGGACGCCGAGGCGGCGCTCGATTAGGCAGCGGCGCTGAACGTCCGGCACCCCGAGGCCGGCGACAAGACGGCGACCAGAAAGTCGACAAGGAGATGCCGATGCGAGCCATGCTGACCGCCCTCACCCTGGCGCTCGCGCTGCCCGTCGCGGGCTGCGACAAGGGCGCCGAGGCCGAAGCCGGCGCCGAGGCGACAGTGCCGCTGACCATCGCAATGGCGGGCACCACCCACCGCTTTCGCGTCGAGGTCGCGCGAACCGAGGCCGAACAGGAAAAGGGACTGATGTTCCGCACGTCGCTGCCCGCCGATGGCGGCATGCTGTTTCCGTTCGCCAAGCCGAAGATCGCCAATTTCTGGATGAAGAACACGCTGATCCCGCTCGACATGATCTTCGTGCGCGCCGACGGCAGCATCGATCGGATCGCCGAAAACGCCATCCCCGAATCGCTCGATCCCGTCGTCAGCGGCGGCGAAGTAGCGGCGGTGCTCGAACTGGCGGGCGGCACCGCAGCGAAGCTGGGGATCGACGAAAGCGCCAAGGTGACGTGGCAGGACGCAAAGTAGGGGCGGGGCAGGCGGTAATGGCGCCGCTTTTCGCCAAAGACCGCTTGCGAAGCCCGCACGCTTGCCTGTAAACGCCACCGCCATGAGCATCTTGGGCAAGATTTTCACCTGGTGGGACGGCGCGACCGTCGGCACACTGCTGAGCAGCTGGAAAAATGGCGAGCAGGTCGGCGAGGACGGCCTTGGCAACCGCTATTTCCGGTCGCGCGACGGCAAGCGCCGCTGGGTACTCTACAAGGGGTCGAACGACGCGAGCCGCGTGCCGCCCGAATGGCATGGCTGGCTGCACGGCACTTTCGACGAACTGCCGTCCGACGTGCTGCCCGCGCCGCGCCCGTGGCTCGCCGAGCCGACTGCGAATCTGACCGGCAGCCTGGGTGCCTATCGCCCGGCCGGCGCGCTCGAACGCGGCGGGCATCGCGCCGCCGCGACCGGCGATTACGAGGCCTGGCGGCCCGGCGCCGACTGAGCGCCGTGGCGACGCCGCTTTTCCGTTCCGCGCTGATCGCGCTGCTCGCGGCGACGACGCTGGCCGGCTGCGATCGCGGCAACCAGACCAAGACGACGAGCAACATCCCGCAGATCGCCAAGTCCGAAACCGTGCCGCAGGAAGTCGGCGGGATCGAAGGCGCGACCCCGATGGCCGAACGCGTTGCGGTGCTGGGCCTGCTCAACAAGCGCAACGGGCTGGTGCAGGATCTGACGATGAAGCCGGGCGATACCGCGCGCGTCGGCCGCGCGATCGTTCGCCTGCGCGCCTGCGAACAGACGGCGCCGTGGGAAGATCTCCCCGAAACCGGCGCCTTCGTGCAGTTGTCGGTGCAGGATCAGCGCGACAATAAATGGTATCGCGTCTTTTCGGGCTGGGTGTTCAAGGAACGCCCCGAGCGCAATGTGATCCAGCACCCGATCTATGATGTCTTCGTCAAAAGCTGCGCGATGACATATCCGGGCGGCGAACCCGTCGCGCGCTCCGCGCCCAAGCCGGCGTCGGCGCCCAAGGCATCGAGCGCCGACCAGTCGCCTGCCGGGAATGGCGGCGAGGGTACTCCGGCTCCGGCCGCTCCCGCGGCGGCGCCCAAGGCCGCATCGCCGGCCCCCGACAGCACCGAATAAAGCCGCGCGAGATAGGCGGCCTGGGGCATTTCGATCGCGCCCAGGCTGGCGAGGTGCGGCGTCATGAACTGGCAATCGAGCAGCTCGAAGCCCCCGGCCCTGAGCCGCGCGACGAGATGCGCGAGCGCTATTTTCGAGGCATCGCGCATCCGGCTGACCATCGATTCGCCGAAAAAGGCGCGCCCCAGCGACACGCCATAGAGGCCGCCGACCAACTCCCCGTCGTGCCAGCATTCGACGCTATGGGCATGGCCCATGCGGAACAATCGTTCGTAGCTCGCGCGGATCACCGGGTTGATCCACGTCGTCGGCCGGTCGTCGGCGGCTTCGGCGCACAGCGCCATCATCGCGGGAAAGGCGGTGTCGGTGGTGACGCGGAAACGGTCGGCGAGCAGCAGCTTGCGCAGGCTGCGCGACAGGTGAAAGCCATCGAGCGGCAGGATCGCGCGCAGCCGCGGTTCGACCCAATGGACCGACGGGTCGTCCGCCCCGTCGGCCATCGGGAATATCCCCTGCGCATAGGCGCTGAGCAGCAGCGCGGGGTCGATCGTTTCGAGCGGCTTGCTCAGCTTGCCGGCTTCACGAACTTCAGCGTCATGCGGTCCGATTCGCCGATCGCGACATATTTTTCGCGGTCGACATACTTGTTGGTCAGCGTCGGCGGCAGGCTCCACACGCCCTTTTCATAATCGTGCGTGTCCCGGGGGTTGGCGTTGACCTCGCTTTCGCCCGCCAGCTTGAAGCCGGCGGCTTCGGCAAAGGCGACGATCGACGACCGCTTCATATAGCCGCTCTTTTCCTCGAGCGCCGAATCCATCGCCTCGGGCAGCCGGTGGTCGACGACGCCCAGCACGCCGCCGGGCTTCAGCATCGCATAGATTTGCTGGAAGGCTTCGGCGGTCTTGTCCATGCCGCCGAAGCGCCAGTTGTGGACGTTACGAAAGGTGAGCACCACGTCGGCGCTGCCGTCGGGAACCTTGGGCCCGGCGCCGGTCGCGGGAAATTCGGCGAGCTTGACCGCGCCATAGGCGTCGGGCTTGGCGTCCTGCCACTTGCGGATCGTATTCAGCCCCCGCTCCCACGGCGCCGCGGCATAGAGCGTGCCGCCGCCGCTCTGGGTCAGCGGCGCCAGAATCTCGGTATACCAGCCGCCGCCCGGCCAAAGCTCGACGACCGTATCGCCCGGCTTCAAGCCGAAGAAGGCCAGCGTTTCGGTGGGATGGCGCGCCGCGTCGCGCGCGACATTGGCGGGGGTGCGGGTCGGCGCTGCGACCGCAGCGGCGATCGCGCCGTCGGGCGCGGCACCGTGCGCGCCATGATCGCCATGCCCGGCGTGCGGATCGGTCATCGCGAACGCCGGAGCGGTGGCGGCAAGAAGAGCGGTTGCAATAATCGGAAGCGAACGCATATCGGCACCTCGTCACTGGGGGGAAGATCCCCTGTTTGCGAAGGGTTGAGCGTCAATGCAAGTGTCGATGCTGTCGGTGAGCGTAACTGCGGCGATCCTGTTCGGTGTCGCCGAACTCGCCGAGTGGCGCCGCCGCAATCGCCGCGACGTCGACAAGGTCGGTTTCATGCCGTGGCGCGGCATCGCGCTGGTGAGCGTGGCGGTCGCGATCGTGGCGGCGGCGCTGGCGCTCAAGCCCTAAGCGCTGCCTCCCCCCGCAGGCGGGTCTTACAGGCACGCCTCGAGGTAGGGCTGATCGAAGCCGTACTGGCGCGCCTTTTCCAGCGTATAGGGACGCAGGCCCATCGAGCGATATTCGCCGATGATCTTTCCGTCCTTGTCCTCGTCCAAATATTCGAACTTGAACAATTCCTGGGTGACGATGACGTCGCCTTCCATGCCGATGACCTCGGTGACGTTGGTGACGCGGCGCGAGCCATCGCGCAGGCGCTTGATCTGGACGATCAGGTCGACCGAGTCGGCGATCTGTTTCGAGATCGCTTCCTTCGGAATCTTGATGTCGCCCATCAGCACCATATTTTCCATACGGCCGAGGCATTCGCGCGGGCTGTTCGAGTGCAGCGTACACATCGACCCGTCGTGACCGGTGTTCATCGCGGCGAGGAGGTCGAAACACTCCGCGCCGCGGACTTCGCCCATGATGATGCGGTCGGGACGCATACGCAGCGCGTTCTTCACAAGGTCGCCCATGTGAATGGCGCCATTGCCCTCAAGGTTCGCGGGGCGCGTTTCGAGCGGCAGCCAATGCGGCTGCTGCAGCCGCAATTCGGCGGCGTCCTCGATGGTCAGCACGCGCTCGCCGGGGTCGATCATCTTCGACAGGGCGTTGAGCATCGTCGTCTTACCCGAACCCGTACCGCCCGAGATGACGATGTTGAACCGGCTCGCACCCGCGATCTTCAGCGCGGTGCACATCTTCTGGCTCATGGCGCCCCACTGGCACAGCATGTCGAGCGTGATCGGCTTGGCCGAAAATTTACGAATCGAGATCGCGGTGCCGCGAAGCGAGAGCGGCGGCACGATCACATTGACGCGGCTGCCGTCCTTCAGACGGGCGTCGGCGAGCGGGGTTGTCTGGTCGACGCGGCGGCCGACCTGGTTACAGATGCGCTGGGCGATCTGGAAAAGATGCTGTTCGTCGCGGAACTGGATCGGCGCGATGACGAGCTGGCCCTTGCGCTCGACATAGGTCTGATACGGCCCGTTGACCATGATGTCGCTGATGTCGGGGTCGGAGAGCAGCTCTTCGAGCGGGCCGAAGCCGAGCAGTTCGTCGACGAGCACCTTTTCGAGCGCGAATTGCTCGCGGCGGTTGAGCGTGATGCGCAGCTCAGCCAGCACTTCGAGGATGATCGGGCGGAATTCCTCGGTCAGCTCGTCCTTCGAAAGCGTCGCCGCGGCCTCGGGATCGACGCGTTCGAGCAGGCGCGGCAGCACCTGTTCCTTGATCTTGTGGACGCTGGCTTCGAAACCCTGCGCCTTTTCGGGCTCCATCGCCTCGGCGGTCGACCGCTGGTTCAGCCGCTCCATCGCCTCCATTTCGGGGCTCAGGTTCGACGGCGGCGGGGGTGCCTCGGCGGCCGGCGTGTCGATCGCAGGAAATTGCGCGCCGCCAGCCATGCCGGGGCCAGCCTGCATCGGCTTGGCCACGCCAAAGGCGGGGCGGCCTGCGGTTCCGGGACGGCGTCCGAATGCACTCATCGCTTCTTCCTGCTTCGAATCTACAGACTGGGAAATCGGCCACTTTTGATGGCCAAACCCCCATTCGACACGGTGAATAAATCGGAAACTTTGATATTGTCCTAATGCGCCGCCCGGCTTTTCGGGAACCGACCGGCAAGGGGTGACGCGGCGTGCGGAAGCGCGCTATCAGGTCGCCGATGCGCGAGAAGGAATTACGCTTTGCCCTGATCTGCTACGGCGGCATCAGCCTTGCCGTCTACATGCACGGCATCACCAAGGAAGTGTGGCGGCTCGCGGCGGCGTCGCGCACCTTTCATGACGAGGCGGAACCGGCGGCGGTCGATGCCTATGGCGAATTGCTGGTCGCGCTCGCGGCGCGCAGCGGGATCAAGCTGCGCGTCCTGGCCGACATCATCGCGGGCGCCAGCGCGGGCGGCATCAACGGCATTTTCCTCGCGCGGGCGATGGCGACCGGCCAGTCGCTCGACCCGCTCACCGAATTATGGCTCGACGATGCCGATGTCGACCGGCTGATCGACCCCGATGCGCGGCCGTTGTCGGCGGCAACCAAATTCTGGGCGGTGCCGATCGCCGGCTGGGCGATGAAGCGGCGCGGCAATGTCATCGACCGCACGGTGGGCGAGGGCGCACAGGACGAGGTGCGCGCCAAGCTGTCGCGCTTCGTGCGCGCGCGCTGGTTCGAACCGCCCTTCGGCGGACAGATTTTCTCCGGCCTGCTGCTCGATGCCTTCGATGCGATGGCGTCGGGGCCGCAGGGGCGGCCGCTGCTGCCGGCGGGTCAGCCGGTCGACCTGTTCGTGTCGGTGACCGACTATGCGGGGCACAGCATGCCGCTCGCGCTCAACAGTCCGCCGCGCGTGACCGAGCAGGAACACCGGCTGATCATGCATTTCCGGCAGGACGGCCGCGCGGGCAAGCGGCTCGACGACGTCCCCGGCCTCGCCGCCGCGGCACGCGCGACCGCCAGCTTTCCCGGCGCCTTTCCGCCCTTCACGCTGCGCGAACTCGACAGCGTGCTCGAAAAGCGCGGCATCGCCTGGCCGGCGCGCGCGGATTTCGTCCGCGTCCAGCTTCCGACGGGGAGCGAGGCCGATCCCTCCGACCGGGTGCTCATCGACGGGTCGGTGCTCGCCAACGCGCCGTTCCGTCCGGCGATCGCGGCGCTCAAGCAGCGGCCGGCGCGGCGCGAGATCGACCGGCGCTTCGTTTATATCGATCCCAAGCCCGATTATCGCTCGATCAGCTTCGGCAAGCCGGGCGAGGGAGGCGAGGGCGCGCGCCGCCCGCCGGGCTTTTTTTCGACCATCCTCGGCGCACTGTCCGAAATTCCGCGCGAACAGCCGATCCGCGACAGCGTCGAGGCGATCGAGAATATGTCGCGGCGCATCCGCCGCATGCAGCGCGTCGTCGATGCGATGAAGGTCGAGGTCGAGGAGCAGGTGGCGGCGCTGTTCGGCACGACCTTCTTCCTCAACACCCCGACACCGGCGCGGCTCGACCGCTGGCGCGCAAAGGCGCAGGCGGAGGCGGCGGCGCGCGCCGGCTTCGCCTATGCGCCCTATGGCCACCTAAAGCTGTCGGCGGTGGTCGAGGAGCTGGTCGCGCTGATCGACCGGCTCGCACCGCCAGAGGGCGACATCCATCAGCGCAACCGGCGCGACGCCGTGTGGGACGAAATCCGCAGCCGCGGGCTAGACCGCATTTCGGGCAAGCGCGGTTCGGGCGCGAGCACCGACGCGATCGCCTTTTTCCGCACCCACGACCTTGGCTTTCGCATCCGGCGTCTGCGCTTCCTCGCGCGCGAGCTCGACGCCGCGGTCGAGGCAAAGCGCGATGCGCCCGATCCGGCGTGCGAGACGATGCGCGGCGCGATCTACACCGCGCTCGGCCTCTATCTCGAACGCGAGGGCGACCAGTGGCTCGAGCGGCTTGACGTGCCCGTCGACGCCAGCGCAGCGCAGTGGATCGACGCGATCGCCGAACGGCGCGATCTGGTCAGCGTCGATGCCGAAGCGGATATATTGATCGCCGCCGCGCTCGGCAGCCTGCCCAAGGACGACCGGCGTACGATGCTGCTCGCCTATCTCGGCTATCCCTTTTACGACATCGCCACCCTGCCGCTGTTGCAGGGCGAGGGGTTCGACGAATTCGATCCGATCAAGATCGACCGCATCTCGCCGTCGGACGCGACCGCGATCCGCACCGGCGGCGCGGCGGCGATGCTCAAGGGGATCGAGTTCAACAGCTTCGGCGCCTTCTTCAGCCGCGCCTATCGCGAGAATGACTATCTGTGGGGACGGCTCCACGGCGCCGACCGGCTGATCGACATCGTCGCGTCGAGCGTCGGCGGCGAGGGCGCGCTGCGCACCGACGAGCTGGCGGCGCTCAAGCGCCGGGCTTTCCACGCGATCCTCGATGAAGAGGAACCGCGCCTACCCAAGGTCGCGGCACTGATTGCCGAATTGCGGGGCGAGATTGAATGATTTGGCGATCTTTAGGATACTGACCCGGCGACGGTTCAATCCGTCAGATCGTCCCACATTTCCTTGAGCCGTCCGAAAAAGCCCTGACTTGCCGGGCATTCTTCGCCGGTTTCGGTTTCGCGGAACGCCTGCAGCAATTCCTTTTGCTTGGCATTCAGCCGCGTCGGGGTTTCGACGTCGATCTGAACCACCAGGTCCCCGTGGCCGCGACCGTTGAGCACGGGCATCCCGGCGCCACGCTGGCGAAGCTGCTTGCCCGACTGGATGCCCGCGGGAATGCTGATGTCGTGCTTGCGCCCGTCGAGGCCGGGGATGGTGATGCAGCCGCCGAGCGCGGCGGTGGTGAAGCTGATCGGCGCGCGCGTGAACAGCGTCGTGCCTTCGCGTTCGAACAGCTTGTGCCGCGCCATGTGGAGGAAGATGTAGAGGTCGCCAGCCGCCGCGCCGCGCGCGCCGCTTTCGCCTTCGCCCTGAAGGCGGATGCGCGTGCCTTCATCGACGCCGGGCGGGATTTCGACGGTCAGCGTCTTGCGCCGGTCGACACGACCTTCGCCGTGACAGGTGCCGCACGGATCGGTGATGACCTCGCCCGATCCCTGGCAGTGCGGGCAGGTGCGCTCGACCATGAAAAAGCCCTGCTGCGCGCGGACCTTGCCGTGGCCGTTGCAGGTGGTGCAGCGGTGCGTCGCGGTGCCGGGCTTCGCGCCCGATCCGTCGCAGGCGTCGCAGCGCGCCGCGACATCGACCTGAATCTCGCGGCTGCAGCCTGCAAAGGCGTCTTCGAGCCGGATTTCCATGTCGTAGCGCAGGTCGGCGCCGCGCGCGGGGCCGCGCTGCTGCTGTCGGCCGCCGCCGAAAGCCGACCCGAAGATCGATTCGAAAATATCGCCGATGTCGCCGAATTCGGCGCCGCCGCCGAAACCGCCGCCGGGCCCGCCGCCATTCTGGAAGGCCGCCTTGCCGAAGCGGTCGTAGGCTGCGCGCTTTTGCGGGTCTTTCAGGCAGTCATAGGCTTCGTTGATGGCCTTGAACCGCGCTTCGCTGTCGCCGCACCCCGGATTCTTGTCGGGGTGGTATTTCATCGCGAGCTTGCGGTAGCTGGCTTTCAGCGTCGCGTCGTCGGCGCCGCGCTCGCATTCGAGCCGTTCGTAATACTCGATGTCGAGCGACATGGTCTTATCGGCCCCTAGCCTTAGCTCTCAAATCCGTTCGCCCTGAGCCTGTCGAAGGGCCGTTCTTTCCTAAGGAAGAAGGGCGGTGCTTCGACAAGCTCAGCACGAACGGCATGAGAGGTCAGCGCTTACTTCTTGTCGTCTTCGACTTCGGAGAATTCGGCATCGACGACATCGTCGTCGGCCTTCTTCTCGTCTGCGTCGGCGGCGGGCGATGCCGCGGCCTGCTGTTCCTTTTCGTAGATCGCCTGGCCCAGCTTCATCGCGACCTGCGCCAGCGCCTGCGCCTTTTCGGTCATCGCGGCGCTGTCGCCGCCTTCGACGGCCGTCTTGGCTTCGGCGATCGCCGCTTCGATTTCCGACTTCAGCCCGGCGTCGACCTTGTCGCCATGCTCGACGATCTGGCGCTCGGTCGTGTGGATCAGGCTTTCGGCGTTGTTCTTCGCCTCGGCCGCCTCACGGCGCTTCTTGTCTTCTTCGGCGAACTGTTCGGCGTCCTTGACCATCTGGTCGATGTCGGCATCCGAAAGGCCGCCCGAAGCCTGGATCTTGATCTGCTGTTCCTTGCCGGTGCCCTTGTCCTTCGCGCTGACGTTGACGATACCGTTGGCGTCGATGTCGAAGGTCACCTCGATCTGCGGCACGCCGCGCGGCGCCGGCGGGATGCCGACCAGGTCGAACTGGCCGAGCATCTTGTTGTCGGCGGCCATTTCGCGCTCGCCCTGGAAGACGCGGATCGTCACCGCCGACTGATTGTCGTCGGCGGTCGAATAGACCTGGCTCTTTTTGGTCGGGATCGTCGTGTTGCGGTCGATCATGCGCGTGAACACGCCGCCCAGCGTCTCGATGCCAAGGCTCAGCGGAGTCACGTCGAGCAGCAGCACGTCCTTGACGTCGCCCTGCAGCACGCCGGCCTGGACGGCGGCGCCGATGGCGACGACTTCATCGGGGTTGACGCCGGTGTGCGGTTCCTTGCCGAAGAAATCCTTCACGACTTCGCGCACGCGCGGCATGCGGGTCATGCCGCCAACCAGCACGACTTCGTCGATCTGGCTTGCCGAAACGCCGGCGTCCTTGATCGCCTTCTTGCACGGTTCGAGGGTGCGCTTGATCAGCTCTTCGACCAGCTTTTCCAGGTCGGAGCGGGTGATCGTCTTGACGAGGTGCTTCGGCCCGTTGGCGTCGGCGGTGATGAAGGGCAGGTTGACCTCGGTCGTCGCAGCCGACGACAGTTCGATCTTCGCCTTTTCGGCGGCTTCCTTCAGCCGCTGAAGCGCCAGCTTGTCGCCGCGCAGGTCGATGCCTTCGTCCTTCTTGAAGCCGTCGGCCAGATATTCGACGATCTTGCTGTCGAAATCCTCGCCGCCCAGGAAGGTGTCGCCGTTGGTCGACTTCACCTCGAACACGCCGTCGCCCACTTCGAGCACCGAGATGTCGAAGGTGCCGCCGCCAAGGTCATAGACCGCGATGGTCTTGTTCTCGCTCTTGTCGAGACCATAGGCGAGCGCGGCCGCGGTCGGCTCGTTGATGATACGCAGCACTTCGAGGCCGGCGATCTTGCCGGCGTCCTTGGTCGCCTGGCGCTGCGCGTCGTTGAAGTAAGCCGGAACGGTGATCACCGCCTGCTCGACCTTTTCGCCCAGATAGGCTTCGGCGGTTTCCTTCATCTTCTGAAGGATGAAGGCGCTGATCTGCGACGGCGAATAATCTTCGCCGCCCGCCTTGACCCACGCGTCGCCGTTGGCGCCCTTGACGATGGTATAGGGGACGAGTTCCATGTCCTTCTTGGTCATGGGGTCGTCAAAGCGGCGGCCGATCAGGCGCTTCACCGCAAAAATGGTGTTTTCGGGATTGGTGACGGCCTGGCGCTTTGCCGGCTGGCCGATCAGGCGCTCGCCATCCTTGGCGAAGGCGACGATCGACGGGGTCGTCCGCGTGCCTTCCACATTTTCGATAACCTTGGGCTTGCCGCCTTCCATCACCGCGACACAGCTGTTCGTGGTGCCGAGGTCGATCCCGATCACTTTGGCCATAGTCTCAACGTCCTTATCATTTTCCGGCGCCCTAAAGAGGCACGCCGCACATGGGTTCCCTTGCGGGTTTGATGGGCGCGATATAGGTGCGCTAATCCTTGGCACAAGGGTTTTGACCGCTTACTGTGGATCGAAAATCGACGCATTTCGGGAGTCCCGCATCATGAAGCCTTTCGCCATCGCCGCCCTTGCTGCCAGCGCGCTCGCCCTTACCGGCTGCAACGGCAAAGTCGGCAGCGACCCGCAACTCGCGGTGGTCGCCGGCTATATCCAGATGGGCGCGACCCCCGACAGCCCCGCCGCGGGCTACTTCACGATCAAGGGCGGTCCGCAGGATGTCGAACTGGTCGCCGTGACCGCCGACCTCGCGCAGCGCGTCGAAATGCACGAAAGCGTCAAGGAAAATGGCGTGGTGACGATGAAGCCGCTGACCACTGCGACCGTCCCCGCGAAGGGCGAGCTGGAATTCAAGCCCGGCGGCAAGCATCTGATGATCTGGCACATCAACGGCGCCGCGGTGCGCGCCGGCCACACAGGAGAACGGGCAAAAGATTCCCCAAAGCCAATCCTTTCCCGCAACCACGATGCCCGCATACCGTTCCAAGACCTCCACCGCCGGCCGCAACATGGCAGGGGCCCGCTCCCTGTGGCGCGCCACCGGCATGAAAGACGAAGACTTCTCCAAGCCCATCATCGCGGTGGTCAACTCGTTCACCCAGTTCGTGCCGGGCCACGTGCACCTGAAGGACCTG
>OFTY01001246.1_pt1 | contig 11950 bp, 12 predicted proteins | sample 1775061 | NCBI WGS metagenome assembly OFTY01 (sample SAMN08195773, study PRJEB24354) | sludge metagenome | isolation source: sludge from phenol fed wastewater aerobic bioreactor B | place: India: Nagpur | collected 2016-09-16 | reverse complement strand
CAGAACGTGAGGGCGGGGTGCCTGGCTGGTGGGTGAACCGCAAGATTCCGGGCGCTCGCTCAAGACGAAATCCTTGTCGTTCATCTGGATTTGGCAGAATGGCCCGAGATGCGCCCGACTTCAAGCCACCTATCGAGCCGCTTCGCGCTGTGTTGCGGCGTTCTGCTGGGCCTGTTCGCAGCGACCATCGCCATCACCCTCGTAATCCATGTGCTGTTTCTGGTCATAGCCGGCTTGATCGCGCTGGGCGTCAGCATTCCCTTCTGGCCCCAGTTGGCGGCATGGGTCGAGAGCGCACAGGGCGGGGTTCCTGACTTCAACCTCGGCGTGGCCGTGGCTGTGGGCGTTGCGGCCTTTGTGATGATCGCGATCTACTACGGAATCATCGTCGCCATCTGGATCGCGCCCGGCGTGTCGGCCTGCCGGCAGATGCTGGCGACGCAGAAACAGGACGAAACCGGCGCAGCTGCGTTAAGCTGAGCGAGAATCGAGGAGCCAGCATGAGTTTCAACGCCACCGAATCCGCCTTTGAGGGCTTCCGTCTGGCCCGTCGGGCGCCGATGGCCCTTCTGGCCTGGGCCGCAGCCTATATTGTCTTCTTCGCGGTCTTCTTCGCGGTGGCGGGCGGCAGCCTGATCAACATCATCAACCTGGCCGAGCAGATCGAGCAGAGCGCCGAACCGTCGATGAGCGACCTGACCAGCCTGGGGCAGGCCTATGGCGCCATGATGGGGCTGGCCCTGCCGCTGTCGCTTCTGTTCAGCGCCGTGCTGACGGCGGCGGTGGCGCGTTCCGTCATCCGGCCTGAGGAAAAGCGGTTCGGCTATCTGCGCCTGGGCCGCGATGAGTTGCGTATCCTGGGGGCCACCCTGCTCGTGGCGCTGCTGATGTTCGGCGTCGTGATGGGGGGAACGGCGCTGGTGAGCGTCTTCGTGGGGCTGGCCGCTAGCATGGGCGCGCCCTTCCTGATCCTGCCGGCGGTGCTGGCGGGGCTCGGGGGCGCGGCGGTCGCCGTCTGGCTGGCCGTGCGCCTCAGCCTGGTCGCGCCGATGACTTTTGCGGAGCAGAAGATCGCCATCAAGGAAAGCTGGGCCATGACCAAGGGCCGCTTCTGGCCGCTGCTCGGCATGGCGGTGCTGGCGGGTGTCATGTCCATGCTGGTGGGGCTTTTGGGCTCCATCGTCATTGCGCCGTTAAACCTGATCTTCGGCGGTCTGGAGAGCCTGGCGGGGGCGGAGACGACCAATATCGCCACGCTGCTCGTGAAGTTCTGGCCGGCCCTGCTGGTGTGGGGCGTGGTCAACGCCCTGCTGTCGGCGGCCCAGGCGGCCATCATCTATGCGCCGTTCTCGGCCGCCTATCTGGGCATCAAGGGCGTGCCGCGCGTCTGATCCGACGGCGTCGGCGGAAATGAAAACGCCGCGCTCCGATAGGGGCGCGGCGTTCTTTTTGGGTCAGGCGCTCTTGCGGGCTTTGGCGCGCTTGGCGGGCGCGGGTTCGGCGGTCAGGGCGGCGATGCGGCCCTTGCGGCGTTCCTCGTGCCGGTCCAGCACTTCCTTGAGGTAGCGGCCGGTCCAGCTGGCGGGGTTGTCGGCTACCTGTTCCGGCGTACCGACGGCGACGATCTCGCCCCCGCCGTCGCCGCCCTCGGGGCCGAAGTCCAGCAGATGGTCGGCGACCTTGATGACGTCGAGGTTGTGCTCGATCACGACGATAGTGTTGCCGTTCTCGACCAGTTCCTGCAGCACCTCCAGCAGCTTGCGCGTGTCCTCGAAGTGCAGGCCGGTCGTAGGTTCGTCCAGGATGTAGAGCGTCTTGCCGGTCGCCCGCTTCGACAGCTCCTTCGACAGCTTGACTCGCTGGGCCTCGCCGCCGGACAGGGTGGTGGCCGGCTGGCCGACCTTGACGTAGCCCAGACCCACGCGCTCCAGCGTCAGCATCTTGTCGCGGATCGAGGGCACAGCGGTGAAGAAGCGCGCCGCCTCTTCAACCGTCATGTCCAGAACGTCGGATATGCTCTTGCCTTTGAAGACGATTTCCAGCGTTTCGCGGTTGTAGCGCTTGCCCTTGCAGACGTCGCAGGTGACGTAGACGTCGGGCAGGAAGTGCATCTCGATCTTGATGACGCCGTCGCCCTGGCAGGCCTCGCAGCGGCCGCCCTTGACGTTGAAGCTGAAGCGGCCGGGGCCGTAGCCGCGCGCCTTGGCCTCGGGCAGGCCCGCATACCAGTCGCGGATCGGGCCGAAGGCGCCGGTGTAGGTGGCGGGGTTCGAGCGCGGGGTGCGGCCGATGGGCGACTGGTCGATGTCGATGACCTTGTCGAAATGCTCCAGCCCCTCGATGCGGTCGAAGGGGGCGGGGGCGTCGGACGCATTGTTCAGGCGGCGCGCGGCGGCCTTGTACAGGGTCTCGATGGTGAAGGTCGACTTTCCGCCGCCCGAGACGCCTGTGACGCAGGTGAAGACGCCGACCGGAATCTCGCCCGTGACGTTCTTCAGGTTGTTGCCCGTGGCGCCCGAGACCTTGAGCATCCGCTTGCGGTTGATCGGACGGCGGCCTTCGGGCGGCAGTTCGATCTCTCGCGCGCCGGTCAGGTACTGGCCGGTCAGGGAGTTGGGGTTGGCCATGACCTGTGCGGGCGTGCCTTCGGCGCAGACCGTGCCGCCGTGGACGCCGGCGGCCGGGCCCATGTCGATGACGTAGTCGGCCGTCAGGATCGCCTCTTCGTCGTGTTCGACCACCAGCACCGAGTTGCCGAGGTCACGCAGCCCCTTCAGGCTGTCCAGCAGACGGGTGTTGTCGCGCTGGTGCAGGCCGATGGACGGCTCGTCCAGCACATAGAGGACGCCGGTCAGGCCCGAGCCGATCTGCGAAGCCAGCCGGATGCGCTGGCTTTCGCCGCCCGACAGGGTGCCGGACGAACGCGACAGGTTCAGATAGTCCAGCCCGACGTTGTTCAGGAAACGTAGCCGGTCGGTGATCTCCTTCAGGATGCGTCGGGCGATCTCGATCTGCTTCTCGGTCAGGCCGTCTTCCAGCGTCGAGAACCACAGGAAGGCCTTGGAGATGGACAGGTTGGAGATGTCGGCGATGTCCTCGCCTCCGACCTTGACCGCCAGAGCCTCGGGTTTCAGGCGCTTGCCGCCGCAGACCTCGCACGGGGTTTCGGACTGGTAGCGGCCCAGCTCCTCGCGCACCCAGGCGCTGTCGGTTTCGCGCCAGCGGCGCTCCAGGTTCGGCAGTACGCCCTCGAACGGCTTGGAGACCTCATATTTGCGGGCGTTGTCGTCATAGACGAACTTGATCTTCTCGCCGCCCGAGCCGCGCAGGATGACGGCCTGCGCCTTGTCCGGCAGGTCGCGCCACGGCTTGTCCATCGAGAAGCCGTAGTGCAGGGCCAGCGACTGCAGCGTCTGCGTATAGAGCGGCGAGGGGCCGCGCGCCCACGGCGCCACCGCGCCCTTGTGCAGGGTCTTGTCGCGATCCGGGATCACCAGATCGGCGTCGAAGGCCAGCTTGACCCCCAGGCCGTCACAGGCCGGGCAGGCGCCGAAGGGGTTGTTGAACGAAAACAGCCGCGGCTCGATCTCGCTGATGGTGAAGCCCGAGACAGGACAGGCGAACTTCTCGGAAAAGACGATGCGGCGCGGCTCTTCGCCCTCGGGCGCCTTGGCCCACTCCGCGGTGGCGATTCCGTCGGCCAGGCCCAGGGCCGTCTGGATGCTGTCGGCGTAACGGCCTTCAAGACCTTCTTTGGTTACAATGCGATCGACCACGATATCGATGTCGTGCTTGAACTTCTTGTCGAGTGCGGGCGCGTCCTCGATGGCGTAGAATTCACCGTCGATCTTCAGCCGTTGGAAGCCCTGACGCTGCCACTCGGCCATTTCCTTCTTGTACTCGCCCTTGCGGCCGCGAACGACCGGCGCCAGCAGCAGGATGCGCTCGCCGTCGGGCAGGGCGGTCAGCTTGTCGACCATCTGGCTGACGGTCTGGCTCTCGATCGGCAGGCCGGTCGCCGGCGAATAGGGCACGCCCACGCGCGCCCACAACAGGCGCATGTAGTCGTGGATCTCGGTGACGGTGCCGACGGTCGAGCGCGGGTTCTTCGATGTCGTCTTCTGTTCGATGGAGATGGCCGGCGATAGGCCCTCGATCAGGTCCACATCCGGCTTGCCCATCAGTTCCAGGAACTGGCGCGCGTAGGCCGACAGGCTCTCGACGTAGCGGCGCTGACCCTCGGCGTAGATGGTGTCGAACGCCAGCGAGGATTTGCCTGACCCGGACAGGCCGGTCATGACCACCAGCTGCTCGCGCGGAATGTCGAGATCGACGCCCTTGAGGTTGTGCTCGCGGGCGCCGCGAACGCGGATGAAGTTGTGCTTTTCGGTCATGGAATCCGGGAACGCGGAAGACCCCGAAACGGTCCGGGGCGACGACGCTATATGGGGATCAATTCGCCGGAAACAGCAAGAACAATATGAGAACTTTAGTCTGCTTCAGGCGCCCACGGCGTTTCTGGACGGCGATAGCGTTCGCCGGGGCCGACCAGGACGCCGTGGGCGTTGGCGACGCCCAGCTCAAGGCTTTCGGCGATGCGGCGGGCGCGGACGATGAAATGTTCGGCGGCGACGGGCGGGCATAGTTCGCGGGCGGTCGCCTCGAACAAGTCTAGCCAGTGATCGAAATGACGCGCGTCGATCGGCAGGGGCAGGTGTTTGGGCATGGGCCGCCCCTGATAGACGCCGGTCGACAGGGCGACGGACGACCAGAACAATTTCATCTGCTCCAGATGCGGACCCCAGTCGTCGATGCGGGCGGCGAAGATCGGGCCGATGAAATCATCCTCGCGCACCTTGGCGTAGAAGCCTTCGACCAGGGCGTCGATCATGGTCTCGTCGATGCCCGTTTCGGCGCGGATGCGGGCGACGACGGCTTCGCGACGGGCGGCGGCTTCGGCTCGGTCCGGCGCGGGACGGTCGATGCGGAAGGCGACGGGGCGGTCGGGCGTGCTCATATTAGCAAGATAGGAAGCGGCGTCGCGGAAGGCCATGACGCCGATTGTCCAAGGCGTCCCGTCGCTGCATTGCGAAAGCTGCGCCGCAAATTGGGGGTTGCGTTACGAAACGTCCGTCCCCATCCTTCACTCAGCCAACGCATCAGTGAGGAGGCGCGACGATCATGATCAGCACCCTGGAAATCGGTTTCGCCCTTTCCGTGCCGCTGCTCGTGTTCGCCTATGTCCTCGCTCAACCCAAGCCCAAACCGGTCCGCATCCGCGCTCGTGACGCTCAACAGCGTCGCGGCCCGCACGCCTGACGGTAGAGGCCTCTTCGACAATCTGACGCTCGCCTTCGGGCGCGAACGCACGGCCGTCGTGGGCCGCAACGGCGTGGGCAAGACCACGCTGCTGCGCCTTGTCGCCGGTCTGGCTGAGCCTGCCGAGGGCGCGGTCGCGCGCGCTGGAACGGTCGGCTGGCTGGCGCAGGCCCAGACTCCGGCTGATGACGAGACTGTGGCGGATACGCTGGGCGTGGCCGAGCCTCTGGTCGTCCTGCATCGCGTGCTGGCGGGGGATGGCTCGCTTGACGACATGGCCGAGGCGGACTGGACGCTGGAAGAGCGGATGCAGGCGGCTCTGGCCGAGGTCGGTCTGGCCGATCTGGCGCTGAATCGCCGCACGGCGGACTTGAGCGGCGGCGAACAGACGCGGCTGCGGCTGGCGGGCCTGAAGCTGGCCGCGCCGGACCTGCTGGTGCTGGACGAACCGACCAACCATCTGGACGCCGAGGCCCGCGCCATGATCGCCGATGTCGTGGCCGGATGGCCGGGCGGGGTGGTGTTGGTCAGCCACGACCGCGCCCTTCTGCGCCGCGTGGACCGCATCGTGGAATTGTCCAGTCTGGGCGCGCGGGTGCATGGCGGCGGGTGGGATCTGTATGTCGAGCGCCGCGACGCCGAACGGTCCGCCGCCGAACGCGATCTGGAGCAGGCCGAGCGCGCCATCGGCCGCGTGCAGCGCGAAAATCAGGCGGCGCAGGAGCGCCAGGCTCGGCGCGACCGCGCGGGCAAATCGGCGCGCGCCAACAGCTCTGATCCGAAGATATTGCTCGACGCTCAGGCCCAGCGGGCCGAGGAGAGCGGCGCGCGCGGCCAGCGCCTGGCCGAGCGCAAGCGTCAGGCGGTCGAGGCGGAATTGGCCGAGGCGCGCGAGCGTGTCGAACGCGTGCGCCAGATGGCCCTGGCCATGCCGTCGACGGGCCTGCCTGGCGGGCGCACGGTGCTGAACCTGAGTGATGCGGTCGTGACGGTCAATGACGGGCGCCGCCTGCTGGGGCCGCTTTCGCTGCGCCTGACCGGGCCGGAGCGTGTCGCTGTGATCGGTCCTAACGGGGCGGGCAAGACGACGCTCCTGAAACTGATCGCCGGCTTGTCAGAGCCTTCGTCGGGGACGGTCGAGCGGCCGGTCCGCGCGGCTCTGCTGGATCAACAGGCGGCCATGCTGAAGTCCGACGAAACCCTGGTGGACGCCTGGCTGAGGTTGAACCCGCAGGGCTCGCCGAACGCCGCGCGGGCGGCTCTGGCGCGCTTTCTTTTCCGCAACGTGCAGGCGGACCGACGTGTGGGCGAACTGTCGGGCGGAGAGTGTCTGCGCGCGGCGCTGGCCTGCATCATGACGGGCGCGGAGCCGCCGCAACTGCTGGTGCTGGACGAACCCACCAACCACCTGGATATCGATTCCGTCGAGGCGGTCGAGGCCGCCCTGTCAGGCTATGACGGCGCCTTGGTCGTGGTCAGCCACGACGCTGATTTTCTGGAGAATCTGGACGTCAAACGGATGATCGTGCTGAAGAACGGTCAACTCCAGCCCTCGACCACGCCCTGACGGCGGCCGCGGATCGCGGGGGTGTTCAGCGTGGTGCGCGGCTCGGCCTCGGCCCGACCGAACAGCCAGCCCTGGCCATGGGTGACGCCCAGATCGTGCAGGGCGTCGGCGACCTGATCCGTCTCGATCATCTCGGCGATGGTCTCCAGCTCCAGCGAGCCGCACAGCTCGACCAGATGGGCGACCAGGGTGCGGGAACGGGCGTCGATGTCGATATCGCGCACCAGGGCGCCGTCGATCTTCACCGCATCCACCGACAGGCCGCGCAGATAGTCGAATGAGGCCGAACCTGCGCCGAAATCGTCGATGCAGACCTTGATCCCGGCGTTGCGCAGAGCGCCCAGGCGCCGGTCGGCGGCGGCCAGGTCGGCTAGGGCGGCGGTCTCCGTCACCTCGACCATCAGGCGACGTCGGTCGTCGGGCGCCGAGGCGGTCATCTTTAACAGGGCGGCGACATAGGCGTCGTTCGCTAGGGACGCACCCGAGACGTTGACGGCGATCTTCAGCAGGCCGCCGCCCGGCTCGCGCAGGCGGCGCACCGCCTTCTCCGCCACGGCCAGGTCGAAGCCTTCGATCAGGGCCAACTCCTCGGCCATGCGGATGGCGGCGGCGGGGCCTGATCCCTTGCCGAAGCGGGCCAGGGCTTCGAAATGGTGCACGGCCCGCGTCTTCAGGTCGACGATGGGCTGGTAGTAGAGGGCGAACTCGCGGTCGCGCACGATGCTGCGGAAACGGTCGGCGTCCTTCAGCGTGCGTTGCAGGGAATCGGCGAAGGACAGTTCGGGCTGATCCAGCCCGCCTTCCTTCAGGCAACCCTCGATGGCGAACCGCATGGCGCGCAGGGCCGAAGCCGCGTCGCTGCCCAGGGTGCTCTGCGTCGCGACAGCGGACAGGGCCAGACCCTCGGCCTGACCGGCCTTCTGCATTTCCGCCGCAAGGTCGCGCGTATCGTCCAGGTTGCGGATCAGGGCGTAGCGATCGGACGTCAGCTGACCCGCGCTGGCGCCGTCGTGCGAGGCGGCGTTCAGAGAGGCGCCGATGCGGCCGTGGACGCGTTCCAGCGTGGCGGGATCGACGCCCTGCAGGCCGTTCACGTCGATGAAGGCCAGCGCCAACCGCTGCAGGGCGCCGGCCTCGCCGCCTGCTAAACTGGCGCGGGCATGATTGAGGAAGCCCTCGGCGTCTCTGGTCGGGGTGCCGGCGGGCAGGGGCGCGTCCTCGACGACGAAGGGCTCGCCTTCATAGGACAGGGCGCAGGATTGCGCCGGGGCGATGTCAGGCAGGGCGAAGGCGCGCAGGGTGGCCCGACGCATGCGGCCGTCGCCGCAGTCGACCAGGACTTCGGCAGCCGGGCTGCGCTGGCCTGGACGCAGCTCTGCCAGCAGGTTCTGAAGAACGGTTGCGCTGTTGATCGACAGGCGATCGCTGAGGGGATGGCCGACCCAGGCGGCCGTCTGCTGGCCCGCGACGGCGCCGGAACCTAGGGCGAAACGCACCACGCCGTGCTGATCGACTTCGATCAGGGCGTCGGCGGCGGCGAAGGCCAGGCCCAGGAGGCGCGGGGTCAGGTTCATGCCGAAGCCATAAGACGCAGGCTGTTAAGGAATAGCGACGGCTGGGGTCAGGCGGTGCGATTCAAGGCTACGGCCCGCCCGTCGCCCTGCATGGCCTGGCCCGAAGCGCCGTAGCCCACGCCCTGCGCGCGGGCGCCCGCCACCTCGGCCGCGATGGTGCGGACCAGACCTTCGGAAACCTGGCGCGCCGCTTCCACGGTGACGGCGTGTTCAGCCAGCACCGTTTCAAAGGTCTCGGTCGCCTCGATCAGGGCGCGGCGGTCAGCCTCCGGGGCGATGGCGATGGCGGCGGGATTGGCTTTCACCTGCGCCGACTCGCGACGATAGAGGTTGGCCATCTCCTGCGTCTGGGCCATGCCCTCGCTCAGATCCTGAGCGCGATGGGCGCGCAGAGCCTCCATTTCCAACGACAGCCGCTCGGTCAGGTCGCGGGTCAGGCGCGTCAGGTGCTGTACGCGCAGGGCGGCGGTTTCGACATCGGCGGTCATGCGCCTTGCTCCTGCATCTTGATCATCTGGGCCAGAACGCTGTCGGCCAGGCCGACGCCGCCGGCCTTCACCGTCTGCTGGGCCATGGCGTCGACCAGGAAGCCGCGCCAGGCGGCTTCGCCCGCGCCGCCGCCGAAGGGCGCTTCGGTGCTCAGGCCCTCGAACATGGGCTTCATCATCTGCGACAGGAAGCTGGCCTCGAAGGCCTCGGCCGTGCGGCGCATGGCTTCGCGATCCTTTGAAGGAGATGCGTCGGCTGGAAGGTTGGCGCGCAACAGATCGGGGGAGACGGCGAGGGGGCTCATCAGATCACCTCGATTTCGGCTTGAAGGGCGCCGGCGGCCTTGATGGCCTGCAGGATGCTGATCATGTCGCGCGGGCTGACGCCCAGGGCGTTCAGGCCGTTGACCAGGGTGGACAAGGAGGTCGAGCCGCCTACGATCCGCATCTGACGGCCGGTCTCTTCGGAAATGCTGATGTCAGACTGGGGCACGACCACCGTCTGGCCGCCGCGGCTGAAGGGCTCTGGCTGGCTCACCAGAGGCGTCTCCTGCACCGAGACGGTCAGATTGCCCTGCGCGACGGCGACGGTGGAGATGCGCACGGCCTCGCCCATGACGATGACGCCGTTGACCTCGTCGATAATGACCTTGGCCGGGGAGTCGATCTGGACCGGCAGGTTCTCGACCCGGCTGAGGAAGCCCGCCATACCGAAATTCTGGGGCGCGCGGATGGCGACCACGGTGCCGTTTTCGGCGAAGGCGCTCTGGGGGTAGGTCTGGTTGATGGCGGCGGCGATGCGCTGGGCCGTGGTGAAGTCCGGATTGCGCAGGTTCAGGCGCACCACCGGCATGGAGCCGAGGTCGAATCCGGTCTCGCGCTCGACCACGCCGCCCGAGGCGATGCGGCCCGCCGTGGGAACGCCGCGGGTGATCGAGGAGCCGGAGCCGCCCGAGGCCGAAACGGCGCCGGTCTGAACCGAGCCTTGTGACACGGCGTAGATTTCACCGTCAGCGCCCTGCAGAGCCGTGACCAGCAGCGTGCCGCCCAGCAGGCTCTTGGCGTCGCCCATGGCCGAAACGCTGACGTCCAGCCGCGAACCCGGCGTGGCGAAGGGCGGCAACTCGGCTGTGACCATGACGGCGGCCACGTTCTTGGTGTTCAGGTTGGCTCCGCGGATGTTGACGCCCTGGCGCTCCATCATCCCTTCCAGCGACTGGCGGGTGAAGGGCGAGTTGCGGACGCTGTCGCCGGTGCCGTTCAGACCGACCACCAAGCCGTAGCCGACTAGCTGGTTCGAGCGGACGCCCTCGATGGAGACGATGTCCTTGATGCGGGACTGGGCCTCGGCCACGCCCGGCTGGGCGGCGAGAACCAGGGCCGCGATGGCCGGGCCGATAAGGGCGGTAAGCAACTTCTGCATACGACAGACGTCCCTGCGTGAGCGTTCATCATTAACCATGCGAGGATCGTGCCGGATAAAAATGCGAGTGAATTCAACATTGGTCGATTTTCGACCCGGCGCCTGACGGCAGGTTTTGCCGGGCTGTTAACCAAGACTTCAGCCCCTGAGTGCAGGGTGCGAAACGTAGAAGGAGACGTCTTGCATGAAGGTCACCGGACCCTTGGGCGCCGCTTCGACGCCGGCTGCGCGACCCGCTGCGCGTGGCGCGGGCGGTTTCGCCCTGCCGACGACCGGAGGCGCGGTCTCTGCGGCTCAGGCCGGCGCGACCTCATCCGCGTCAGGCGTCGCGAGCGCTGCGGCTCTGATGGCGTTGCAGGGCGTGGAAGACCCGATGGAGCGCCGCCGTCGCGCCATTCGCCGGGGCTCGGGCCTGCTGGATCGACTGGACGAGCTGAAGCTGGCGCTGTTGGGCGGTCAGGACGGGGCGGCAGCCCTTGGGCGTTTGGCCCGCGACCTGCGCGAAGAGCGCGATGAAGAGGCTGAGCCGGGCCTGAAGGCTGTGCTGGATCAGATCGATCTGCGCGCTTCGGTAGAATTGGCGAAAGCGGAAATGAGTCGATCGCGCTCCTGAAGGCGTTGAAACTTCGGCTGAACCCCGGATTTCCGGGGCTTTGTGAGGATAATTCGTCACACTGCCCCTACGGAAGCGCAGCTTAGCCATATCACGGACTCGCGAACGCCATTGCCGCGACTCTTGCGCTTGCCTATACGGCCCATGCGCCGCAGGGGGGCGCGATAGAGAAACGAGTGTGAGTGCGATGACCGCATTGGCCTCAGTAATGTCCACGGACCCGGCTGCGTATCGGCCGACCGACGACGAGCCGTTCATGAATGAGCGGCAGATCGCCTATTTCAAGACCAAGCTGTTGACCTGGAAGGACGACATCCTTCGCGAGGCCAAGGGCACCGTCACCAATCTGAAGGCCGAGACCGAAAACCACCCCGATCTGGTGGACCGGGCTTCATCAGAGTCCGACCGCGCGCTTGAGCTTCGGACCCGCGATCGTCAGCGCAAGTTGATCTCCAAGATCGACGAGGCCCTGCGCCGGATCGAGGACGGCTCCTACGGCTATTGCGAGGATACGGGCGAACCGATCGGTCTGGGTCGCCTTGAGGCCCGCCCGACCGCGACCCTGTCCGTCGAGGCTCAGGAGCGGCATGAGCGCCGTGAACGGGTCCACCGCGACGACTGACAGACGACGTATAACTTCAGGCGACGCAAACTTTCGTCAAATGACGGGAATCGCGGTTTGGCTTCAATCTTGGGTCATGTTGTCGGTGCAGGTTAGGGTTCAGCGGCGGCGATGGTTGTCGCCGTTGCGCCTTTTTCGATGCAAGGATCCTTCATGACCCGTGGTTTCGCTGTCCTGACCTCCGCCGTCCTGCTGACGCTCGGCGCGTGCGCCCAGACGCCTGCTGTCGAAACGGCCCCCTCCGGCGTCGTTGAGAAAACAGTTTTTGTGGCCGCCGAGACGCAGCCCTGCACCGCGGGCGTGATGCGGACCACCTGCCTGCAGGTCCGCGAATCCGAAAGCCA
>OFTY01001245.1_pt1 | contig 11953 bp, 10 predicted proteins | sample 1775061 | NCBI WGS metagenome assembly OFTY01 (sample SAMN08195773, study PRJEB24354) | sludge metagenome | isolation source: sludge from phenol fed wastewater aerobic bioreactor B | place: India: Nagpur | collected 2016-09-16 | reverse complement strand
CCCAGTAGCTTGCCATCTGCACGAGCCGTCGCAGAACAGTGTTTCGACAAATATCAGCTTGAGGTCGATCCCAGTTGTGATGTCGCGCTGCGCGACAATTTAGAGGCTTTAGCGGAGCATTTTGTTTCGAATAATACGCTTCAGTCGGTCTTCATAGAGCATCTCGTGCCCTGGAGCGCTTTCATGCGCCCCTTCAACCCAGGCCACTCAGCAATCGCAGATTTTTTGATTACGCGCGCGGCCGTTGCTGGGATATCCAGCAATTACGATATCCTCATCGAGCGCCGGGCTTGGGATTACGGGGCGGCTTTTCGTGGATCGCTAGACGGTGATGAAGCCAATGTCGATGCGGCCAAACAAGCGCCCCTTCTGAAATTTCATGGATGCGCGCAGCGCGATCCCGTTTCGACCGTTTGGGCTCCTTCCCAACTTGGGAATCCGATCATTGCTGCGCGCATCGAACGTTCCAAGACCTGGATGGCCGCGAACCTGCGCCAGAAGGATCTCCTTGTAGTCGGTTTCTGGTCGGACTGGGAGTATCTCAATGCAGTGATTGGCGGCGCACTCATCGATGTCCAGCCCCTCTCCGTCACAGTCGTCGATTTGTCTCCGACTAACGTTCTGGAGGAGAAGGCACCGCAGCTGTGGCAGATCGCAAACGCCGACAATGTACATTTTGAGCATGTTCGCGAATCCGGGGCAGATGTATTGGATCAATTGCGTAAGGCCTTTTCGCGAAACTATTTACGTCAAGTGCTAGCCGCCGGCCGAGCAGTCTTTGAAGCGACGACCGGCGTCCCCTGTGACCCAGACTGGCTTCAACTAGCTGATTTTGACAGCGAGACTCTCTACGGGTTGCGCCGGGACGCTGAAGGAGTTTCGGCTACCAAGCCCGCCACCCGCCTTCGTCCCGGCAATGTAGAAGCGCTCGGCTATTTTCATCTTTTGCTGCGTCAGGCGGGCGCCACGCAGCTTCCGCATGGCTATGGTCTAAACGGTCGTAGCATTCGTGTCGTCAATGGAGCCGAGGCAATTCTCGGCTCACTCAAAAGTAAATTCGTCGAACCGCCGGTTGCCATAACGTCAGACATTGTGGTGGCGGTCGGTGCCACGGATATCGGCCTGCCGGGCAACGTAGTCCGTGGTGGGCGGACGGGCGATCTGATCCGCCCGGCGGCAGCTGGAGAATGGTTCGATCTCAATGGCGCACGCGCGGAGCTGAACATCTGATGGATATCTCAACCCAAGCCGAGATCGCGCTTCGCAATGCTGGTTATGACACCTGGTCCTGGTCTGGACCGACCGGCCCTGTAACCTGTTTTGAGAACGCCGCTTTGATGGGATTCGTCCATATTTTCCAGGACGCGCAGACGCTGATGACGGGATGGCAAACCAGCCAGAAGTCCGCTGTTTCGCGTCACGCCGCTTCACTGCGAGGCGGCGGTGCCAAGGCATGGAACGTATATTCGGTCTTCCTGACGGCCGACCGTGCCCCGGCGCTGGCTCGCGCCATCGAGCGTATCGAGGAAGACTTCTCGCTAACGCGCAAGATAGCACGCGCGGCGGTGACCACGACGGAGGACGTGGAAAGGGCCTTGCTCCCCCTGACGGGTATTCGCGCCCAACCGCTTCTCGGCGCGACGAACTTTGAAGAGCGTTTGCGCGCACGCCTGAAGGACGTAGAGTCGGACGCGGTGACGGCCTTTCTCAACGAAACGCCGGCCTCCGATGTGGCGCGCATCTTGGGGGCCAGATCATGAGACTCGATTATGTTGAAGTGTGCGGGTTCCGCGGCTTCCGCGACAGGGCTCGGATCGATTTCGGTGGCGGCTTTACCGTTATCACCGGCCGCAACGGAGTGGGTAAGAGCACGCTGTGCGACGCCGTGGAATTCGCCATTACCGGTCTGATTGAGAAATACGCTGTCGAAAAGGCAGCCAAGGAAAGCCTGGCTGATTACCTATGGTGGCGAGGGACGGGCCAGCCTGAAGCGCATTACGTCACGGCGGCCTTCATCGACGATGAAGGCAAATCCTTCACGATTACCCGCACGCGCGAAAGCGGCGCTGACGTCTCGGCTGTAGAGATTCAGTCAGTACTGTGCAACGGACTGGCACCGGACGACGCTTTGCGCCAGCTGACCCGTACCTCGATCATTCGTGACGAGTGGATTGCGGCGCTCAGCCTCGATCTGTCTGAGACAGAGCGCTTCGATTTTGTGCGCTCGGCTTTGGGCGCTCTGGAGGGGAGCGATGCGGCGGCGAAGGCCAGGGAGGTGGTTCTCGCCGCTGATGCGGCTCATGGGAGCAATGAAATAGCCTATGAGGCAGCGCGCGCTAGGCTGAGCGAGCGCCTGACCCAGCAGTCCGAGCTGCAAGCGTCGCTAAATAGGGCCGGTGACGTATCCACCGCCCTCGAGATCGTCGTGGCCGCTGTTCCCAATGCGCCTGCGGATATGGTGCTTCGGCTGGAGGCTGCACGCCGGTTTCTTGCCGATGGCAGAACGCGGATCATGCAGGCTTCGCGAGCGCTCGAGACCGGACGCAGACTGCTGGCGCGCAGATCTGCCTTTGACGCGCCTGACGCCGTCTCGGCGCGGCAGGCTGTCCTCCGAGCCTATGAGGAGGCAAAAGAGGCTAGAAGCATCGCTAACGAAGCGGCCGAGGCGGCTGCATCGCTCCTGTCGCGGGAGGAGGAGGTCAATGCAATTGCGGCCTCACTGGCGATCCTAGTCGAGCACGGCGAGCGTCTTGGGCTTCATGACGAGCACTGCCCACTTTGCGCAGCGCAGCGTAGTTCGGCTGAGTTCTCCGCCGGCGTCGCGACAGCGAAGCGGCGCGTTTCCGAACTTGGGTCGGGTATCGAGGAGGCTCGTTGGCGAATGAATGCGGCCAATGACGCCGCTCGTGAAGCGGCGATGTCCTTCGCGTTAATCGAGCAGGATGTAATAGGTCATCGCGCGGAAGAAAAAGCATTGCGCCACGAGGAAGCCTCCTACGCGGAGTTTTTCGAGCGCGAGGGCATTGATGTGCGTTTCCTCTTCGATCCTATTGGGTTTGAGACCTATCTGGCCTCCGAGCACGACCGGATGATCAATCTGGAACGCGCCTTAAATGTCCTAGAGGCATCTCAGTCAGTGGCCCGCATGGCGTCGATTGAAAAATCGATAGAGGGGCTGCGCGAGGAGATGGACAAGCTGGCCGATGCCGTCAGTCAATCGCAGACAGCGGCGGCGGATGCACGCAAGATTGAGCGTTCGGTCAAGCGTGTCAGCGCCGAGATCATCGACGAGCGTCTAGCCCAGATCAGTCCCTTACTGAATGAATTATATCAACGTCTGCGCCCCCACGCGGACTGGCGTACGATCGACTACAGCATTCGCGGCGATGTAAAACGCTTCTTGAGCCTCAAGGTCGGGGACGGACTCAACCCGCAGTTCGTATTCAGTTCCGGCCAGCGACGCGCGGCCGGGTTGGCGTTCCTGCTTTCGGTCCATCTAGCCCGCGCCTGGACGGCTTGGCGCACGCTTTTTCTTGACGACCCGGTTCAGCATATCGACGACTTCCGGGCGCTACACCTAGTGGAGGTTCTGGCGGCGCTTCGGCTCGATGGGCAACAGATCGTTTGCGCGGTTGAGGATCCGGCTTTGGCAGACCTTTTGTGTCGGCGTCTGGTCAGCACGACGGAGAAACCCGGTCGCAGATACGACATCGATCTAGGGCCAGAAGGTGCGACCAGTGTCCTGACCGCCGCCGAAGTTCCGCCGATGCCGATCGGGGTGTTGCGCAACGGACTGAAGGTTGTCGGAGAATGAAACGAGGCCCAGCGCAAAAATAATACTGTAACAAAGCATGGGCGTCCGCTTCGCGCCAAAGCCGGACATTCGGTCAGTGCACATTGCGGACACCTAATGATCACACGTGTAAGAGAAACAGAACCACGGTAGGTTCAGAATATATTCTAGCAACGTGCCGGTTTTGGGCTATTTTCGCGATCCAAGGTTTCATCGGGGGATGAATGGCGAACTCGGTTTCGGCGAGCCTGCACGGGCACGACTACCAGGCGCGGTTTTTCTGGTATCACGCGGCGGCGCTGCGAGATGGCGAACAACCGCACGTGGTCGAAGTCTCTTATGAGACCGATGGGCCGAAGGCGTTCGACGATGTGGTGGTGCGCTACGATCCGGCTCGACGCAGTAGCACGCGGTCGGTTCGAATCTCGGCTGACTACCTTCAGATCAAATTTCACGTGACGCGCAATGGCGTCTTCGGCTTCGCCGACCTGATGGATCCTGAATTCACCGGCGCACAGAAATATTCGATTCTTCAGCGCCTACAGCAGGCCAAGGCCAAGGCACCAGCCAACTCCGACTTCTTCCTCATCACGACCGACGGCATCAAGGAGGACGACCAACTCAACCAACTGATCTCGTCCGTCGATGACGAACTCCGGCTCGACAAGCTCTTCGTCCCAGGGGGCGATCGCAGTCGGATGGGCAAGGTCCGCAAGGCTTGGCGGGATCATCTCGGCTTGTCGACCGACGACGACCTCCGGGGCGTGCTGGAGGGTTTGCACATCAAGGCACGACAGAAATCACTCGAGAGCATGCGCGACGAGGTCAATATCCGGGTTCGCCTGGTGGGGTTGACGCCTTGCTACGACCAGACGGCCTTCCTGTATGACGGTGCCATCCGGTCGCTGAAGGCTGCCGGCCGAAACGTGTTCGACAGGAGCAGTTTCGAGACACTCTGCCGTGAAGAGGGCTGGATCCGCGCCGACACAGCCGAGGCCTTCGTAAATGTGGTTCTGCGCACCTTCAGCGACAGTCCTGGAGACCGCTTTGACGCCTCTCCGGATCGGACCCTCGAGTTGGCGGATGCCTTCAATGGGCGGTTTCTCGAACCGAGCGTGGATTGGACGATCGATCTGGCCCCGAAGATTGAAAACTTTTTGGAGGAAATCCGGTCGACGGAGCCGAGAATTCGACTTTTCCTGAACGCCCATGTGTCGGTCGCCTTTCTCGCGGGAGCGCGGCTGGGGTTGAAGTCGGGCGTCCAAGTCGAACTCGTCCAGCGAGGACGTGGACGAACCAGCATCTGGCGATGGGATGACGGTGCCGATGGACCGCCGCCTTCCGTCACCGATATTCCGGTCGGAAGCGGCTCCGACCTCGCCCTAGTCGTAAGCCTTTCCCGGGACGCCCTCCTCGACGCGGAGGACTATGTTAAGACTGCTCTGCCCGACGTCGGCCAGATTCTGCACGTTAGATCATCAGATCCGCCGGGCCCCGGTGCCATCGCTGGCGGCACGCATGTGGCTCGGATCGCCGACGCAGCCGCGGAAGCCGTTCGGGCCGCGCGTCTTCCTGTCGGCGCGGTCGTCCACCTATTCATCGCCGCTCCGAACGCCTTTACGTTCGCCCTCGGCCAGCACGCCGCCGCCCTCGGGCGTTGGGCCATTTACGAATTCGACTTCGAACGCCGCGTCGACGGCTTGTATCGTCCCAGCCTCAGGAGCCAATAGGTGGAACTCAGCTCGCAATTCAGTGCTTTTCTGGCTGAAATTCGCCCAACCTCGAAACAGCGTGAGGATTGGCGGACCGGCTCGCAAACACTCCGGGACCGTCTGGCGAATGATGATGCGCTGAAAGGGATCGTGGTCACCACCTTCCTTCAGGGCAGCGTCCGCCGCTCCACGGCGGTTAAGCCTTCCGGGGGCAAGCGTCCCGACGTCGATGTCGTCGTAGTCACCAATCTCGACTACAGAACCACAACGCCGAACGATGCGATGAAGAAGTTCGTCCCGTTCCTCGACAAGCATTACGCGGGACGGTGGGAACGTCAGGATCGCTCGTTCGGGATCGAGCTGTCCTATGTCGATCTGGACCTCGTCATCACGGCCCTGCCGGCTGATCCGGCGTCCCGCAGGCTCATGGAATCTCTGTACCGATCCGGCTCGGTGTTGACGAACGACACCCTCGAGGAAACGCCCACATGGCGGCTGAACGAATCCTGGTCGCCGACAGCGACCACGCTTGAAGAGATCGCGGCGAACGCCATGGTCCGAGACCGGCCGAGCGAGGACTGGAAACCTAACCCTCTCTGGCTCCCGGATCGCCAGACCCAGAAATGGGGGCGCACCCACCCTCTCGCCCAGATCCAGTGGGCTGCGGAGAAGAATCGGAACTGCAGCCAGCATTATGTTAACTTGGTCCGCGCCCTAAAGTGGTGGCGGCTGCATAACATCGCCGACCTCCCCAAATATCCTAAGGGCTATCCGCTTGAGCACATGATCGGCCTCTCGCTGGCCGACGGAACCTCGTCCATGGCGCGGGGCGTGGTCGAGATCTTTGAGACTATGGCCGCGACTTGGGCCGCCCAGGCCGCCACGGGCGTCAACCCCGTCCTGCCTGACCACGGCGTGCCGGAACACGATGTCCTCAAGCGTCTGACGGTCGCGGACTTCAAGGCCTTCCACCTCGCCGCCTCGAACGCAGCTCGTGAGGCTCGGGCCGCTCTGAACGACACCGACGCCCAGTCCAGTGGCGAACGGTGGCGCCGCCTGTTCGGACCGAGCTTCCCCCTCCCTCCCGCGGGTGGCGGAGATCGTCCGCGCAGCTTCAGCGCGCCCGTCGCGGCGGCTCAGCCGAAAACGGAGCGCTTCGCCTGATCTCGCCGGACCGTCTGGGCGGCCTGATTGATCGGATAGACGCTGACGACCGGATTGACCGGCTTGGAGCGTGGGAGGCCGGCCCGGATGGCTGGAGTCTGAGGCTCCGCGCGCGCTTGTCCGTGGAACCGAGTGAGTTCATGCCGTTCGAAACCGCTTGGCGGCTCGTCGTCGGATTGAGTAATAACACGCCGTCGATCCGTCTGTTTCCTGAGCTGGACGGCGGCGTTACGCGCACCTTTCCGCACCAGGACTACAATGCGGTCGGTCCCCGCTGGCGACTCGGAAAGCCCTGCCTCAACCGCCGCGCCGCCCTTTTCGGTCGTGAGGCTTGGCACGACGAACCTCTGGTCGTCGATGAACGGATCGGCTGGCACCTGGGCCGACTGCTCGACTGGATCGACGCGGCCGCCAGCGGCGACCTGTTCCAGCCCGGCGACCCTCTGGAACTACCCCCCTTTTCACCAGGGAACAGCGTCCTCGAGCGTCCAGTCCTCGCCTTCAATGAGGCACAGACGGCTTTGTTCGCCGGTCCGCGCAAGGGGTGGGGCTTGGCCTCGACGGCGTCGGTCGGGACGAGCCGAGCCCGCGTTCTCGTCGACCTGTTGGACTCCCGCAAACGGTTGATCGCTCAGGGCCGATGGAAGAACACAATCGATGCAAAGACTGCCGTCGTCGATACGATTTGGCTGGATCTTCCAGCGCTGCCCGTTCGCCTGCCCTGGGAACTCCCCGCGACTTGGCGGCAGTTGCGGGATCGCCTGACGGAAGACGGGATCGATCTGGCCACCATCGTTGCCGAAGCCGGGGCGACGATGCGCGCGGGACGCGACGGTCCAAAACTCGAGCGGCTGGCCTTTGCCTTCCCCTTTGCCGACCGGGTGGATGGCGTTCCAGATCGGCGTCACTGGTTGGCGGTAGAGGGACTTCGCCTCGCGGCTCCCGACGATCAACGAAGAGGCTTCCGGCCCACGGAGTCTAATCGGCGAATATTCGACGCGAGCGTCGTAAACAGTGATCGTCCCCTCGCTTGGCTTCAAACCCGAAGCTGGGCCAAGGACTCCCTGCGACGCCGGGGACAGGCCGATGAGACGCTACGGTCCATGCGGGTCCTCATACTGGGGGCGGGCTCTCTGGGGGCGGCGATCGCGGATCTTCTCGTCAGGATGGGCGTGGTGGACCTTGCAGTCATGGACGACGAGGTTCTGGAGGCCGGAAACCTCAGCCGCCACACATTGACCTTGGACGCTGTCGGGCGCTTCAAGGCTCCGGCGCTGGCTCGATCCCTCAATTCGATCGCGCCGGACGCCGGCGTCGCGGGCTACATCGATCATTTCCCGCCGGGGCCGAAGGGGGCGCAGACGGTGAGGGGCTTTGATCTGATTATCGACTGCACGGGAGAAGACGATGTTCTTCGCGCAATGGCGGATTTCGAATGGAAGGGCGAGAAGCTATTCGTCAGCCTAGGCATGACGTGGGGCGCCGAAGGTCTGCTGGCGTTCAGCGCCAGCGAAAGCGCCTTTCCGGTGGAAGACGCGCTGTCGCGATTCGCGGGCCTGCCGGCGCCTCGGATAGAAGTCGACGACGCGCAGGTCGAGGGTGCGGGATGCTGGAGCCCGGTCTTTCCCGCCACCGCGGAGGTGGTGAAGCTCTGGGCGGCGACAGCCGTCGGCTTCATCCGGGAGGCGGCGACACGGCGCCGCCGGCAGTGCGCCTACTATCAGCGCGGAACGGACGGCTCAATTACACGGACCGATCGCGAATGAGCCAGCGCCAGTTCCAAAGCGACGACTGCGCTTGGCAAGTCTCGATCTGGACTGAACCACTTCTGCGCATCCAAGCAATGGGCGCCGCTGCCCGCCGCCATGAGACCGGCGGCATTCTGATCGGCCGATATGAGGATGAAGGGCGCCTTGGCGTCATTGAAGAGGCTACGGATCGGCCCAACGGATCCCTGTTAGGCACCTTCTGGTTCGGACGAGCTTCGCAAGGTTTGGCCGAACTCTTAAGGGACCGATGGCTCGAGGAGCGCCACTACCTCGGAGAATGGCATTTCCATCCGGGCAGCTCTCCGGAACCCAGCAAACGGGATAACCGCACAATGGCTGGTATCGCGACGACCCCGCGTTACCAATGCGATGCCCCTCTCTTGCTTATCCTCGGTCAAGATCCGAATGGGGCTCCGCGGTGGAGCCTGCATGTCTATCCAAGGGGAGCTTCGCCGGTAACGCTGCACCCTTGGAACCAGGTCTGACGACAGCCCAACTGTCCAGCAGATCGCGTCGCTCCACCGCCAGTTCACGCGGTGGCAACCGCCGTCGCCGAAGAGCGCTCTTGGCCCGGATAATCTATGACGGCTCCGCTTTGAGCCGCTCCAGCAATATCATGGAGCGGTGGCCCAGGAAGTGCCGCACGGCAGTGCGTATGAGGTCGGAGGCCTCGTCCAATTTCATCGGGATAGCCGGCGGTTGCCAGCCCATCTCGCCGTGGCGCGCGTACGGGCCAATGGCAGCTGCGTTGTTCGCTGTCTGGCGGAAGCGCTCGAAATCGGCTTTCGGGTAACCCGTAGCGGAGGCCATTCGATCTTCGTCCCACCCGCCCTGTTTGGCGACATAGTCCTTGCAGGCGTAAAGCGAGATCCACGTGGCGCCATTCACGCCGAGGAACGCCAGAATCCCTCGGGCGGCCTCATCAGTGCGGGCCAGGTAGAGCCATTTCGCGACCAGCCCAGCGGCTTTCGCTCTCTCGAAGCAAGCGAGGCCGCTGGTCCGGGCGATCTGCCGCGTCGAGAATGGGTAGGCGAGGACATCGCCGTCGACTTCGGCGATCGTCATCCCCGCGACCGCGTCCCACAACTCGGTTAAGGGCTGGCGGTGATGGCCATACAGGACGACCATGGCGCCGTCGTATAAAGCCTTCAGTGCGGCGGCCCTGTCCAACACCGAATGGTCCTCTTCGAGATCATCGAGGTGATGCGACGCCCAGGCATAAGCCGGCGGTTTGTCATCCTCCACGTCCCGTATGATTGTGAAGTCATCGCCAGCCGCATTGTTGGCCGCGAAACTCTCCATCCAGGAGTAGTTGCCCGAGATGGGAAACTGCCACCGAAGGGGTGTACTGATCATCATGTCTTTCCCATAGCCTCGCAGGTTTCCTGGATCATTGACGGATCGAGGCTGCCGAGCCTGTGCCAGCAATGATCATGCCAAAGGTGGCCCGGTCGCCGGTCGCGGCTGATATGTGGGTCACTCGTCACCACCGAGGCCACTCTAGACTTTAGCAAGAGCGGATGTTCCGAACGTCTCAGATGAGTCAGATGCAGTTTGTACAAAGAGGAAGGTGCGGGCGTTGGAACCTCTGCGTGGAGGCCCGGAACTTTCAGGCGACGCCGCGACGATTTCCGGTGAACCGGCCCTACGGCGAACAGACGACGCCCTATGGAACCGGCGCCCGCATCGGATAGCGTAGCGATTATGGACGCGACAGCCTAGGTATACGCTGATCGGGTTGTTTCGACTCTTGCTTGTCGGCCCCGCATTTCGGAGACTCCGGGCATGAAACGTCCGCTGAGGAAATTGCCGCTCGCGAAACAGCGTGAACTCGACGCCGCCGTTGAGATCATCCAGGAAGGCTTCGCCAAGGCTATCTCCACGCGCCGCGCCGACCGGCTGAAGAACGGCCGCATCCTCAAGATCATCCTGTTCGGCAGCTATGCCCGCGGCGATTGGGTCCATGATCCGGTCGGACGCTATTTCTCGGACTTCGACCTGCTGGTTGTGGTTGACCACGAGGACCTGACCGACTTCGAGTTCTGGGAAGAGGTGGAGAAGCGCCTTCTGGCCGAGCTGTCGGCGGGAGCCATGCGCACGCCCGTTAGCCTGATCGTCCATAGTTTGGACGACGTGAACTGGAAGCTCGAGCACGGCCGCGGTTTCTTCATCGACATCGCCCGCGATGGCGTGGTCCTTCAGGACACGCCCGGCGTCGCCTTCTCCGAGCCGCAGCCCCTTCCCCCGTCCACGGCGCTGGAAGAGGCATCTGATCATTTCGAAGATTGGCAGGGGGCGACGACGCGCTTTCTCAAGCTAGCAAAGATCGCCACTGAGGAGGGAATGCAGGATGAGGAGTGGCGGAAGAATGCCGCCTTCAACCTGCATCAAGCGGCTGAAACCATCTACCAAGGCCTGCTGCAGGTCCTGACCCTGTACTCGCCCAAGAGTCACAATCTCATCCGCCTGCGCAACATGACGGAGCCGCTCGAGCCGCGCCTGCGCGAAGTCTGGCCGCACGACACCAAGTTTCAGAAGCGCTGCTTCGAACTCCTCCGCGCGGCCTACGTCAAAGCCCGCTACTCACGCCACTACCGCATCACCGACGAAGAATTGGCCTTCCTCACCGAACGGATCGAGGTACTGCGCGATGTTGTGCGCGCAGCCTGCGAAGCTCGGATCGAGGAACTCCGGCGTCTGGCCGAGTAGATAAGCATGGTCTCGCTCGACAGGACCATCGCCCGCCTGAGCCGCTCCCTCCGCTCGCGCTCCAATCTACGCCCCGTCGTCCTCTTCTCTGCCGGCATTGTGACAGCCCTGCTGGGCATCGGGTCCGGCCTGTCCAAGATCGCCCCTCCTGCCTTCGCCTTGTCGCTCAGTCTTACCGGGGTCGCCCTCGTAGCGGTCGCCGTGGCGAACTTCATGCTTCGGCCCAACGCCGCGAACGACAACTAAAAAACCAACAGCCCGGACGGGCGCGCGGTGAGTGTTCTAAAGGCTCACTTTCTAATCGACGGCGCAGCAAGAGGCGTCGTCAGATGGCGTCCGACCTCCCTTCCTTCGCCTCCAACGTTTCGACATCGACCGCAGGCGCTGTCCTCAATAGGGGCGGCAGCCACCCCCTGTCCTTCCACCACAGCCTCCCTGTCTGCCTCTTCTGGCCAAGGGTTGCAGACACGCGAAAGGCGCGCCTGAAACCCTGCCCGTCGGCGAGACCGGGGTAGCAAGGGCCAGGACGGAACGGCCGGAGGGGGATCGCCCGACCTGCACAAGCCTCGATCCCTGAAGACTATGAACCCGTGTCGGCGCGGAAGGTCGGGGAGACCGGCCGGTCTGGCGGCGCAGCCGCGCATCCTGGCACACGCGAGGGCGGAGCCCTTAGATCTGCGGCGCCATAGGCGCTGCTATCGGCGAGATCGGCGGCGTCTGCAGGTCAACCCCGGATTCTCACCGAAACGGGGCAATGGTCCGACGGGTGGTCATCTGCAGGCGCGCCGGAGGTGGCTTCCTCGAAG
>OFTY01001243.1_pt1 | contig 11977 bp, 9 predicted proteins | sample 1775061 | NCBI WGS metagenome assembly OFTY01 (sample SAMN08195773, study PRJEB24354) | sludge metagenome | isolation source: sludge from phenol fed wastewater aerobic bioreactor B | place: India: Nagpur | collected 2016-09-16 | reverse complement strand
AGATTACTGGAGGCATATGTAAAAATGAACCAGGCAGACAAGGCGCAGAAGGTATTCGATACCTACAAAGCAAGCAGCCATTTTAACCAGGAGCTTGCAGGCAGATTGATGGAACAATTGCCGGACTTACAGAACTGATCCGTCTTCTCCTTTCCGGTTGATGAATAATACCACATGCCGGATATTCTTTCGTTCTGCCGTATACGTTATATGTACGGCGCCGTCTTCCGTCTGGATGATTGCCGGATAACTGTATTCTCCTTTAGGTTCATTCTCCAGTGCAAAAACATCCTGCCAGTGAATACCGTCCGTAGAGGCCGCTACAAACAATTTGCTCCGGCCTTCCCACCATTGCTGTCCCGCTGTCAGCGGATTGTATACAATCACTTTTAAGCCGTTCTGGAGGGTGACGGCATCAGTACCCGAATTGGGATTAGGCAATGCGGTCAGGGAGAGCGGTCCCCAGGTGACGCCGTTGTCTTTGGACCAGGTTTGCACGACACAGTTCTGGCGGCTTCTGCACAGCATTTGCAGGGAATCGTGCGGGTAGAGGAGTATGCTGGGCTGGATGACGCTGAAGGTATCGTTGGCGATCAACGTGCGGCTCCAGTTGCGGCCATTGCGGTCGGAGCGTTCAAGATGGATGTGCCAGGTTTTCTCGTCTTTGCTTTCCGTACTGGAAGGGTAGAGGATATCGCCATTCTTCAACTGAACAGGTTTGTTCTTGATCGGACCCAGCATGCCTTCCGGCATTTTTTCGGGAGCAGACCAGGTTTTGCCGTTGTTGCCGGAAGTCACCATCATACCCCACCATTCCCTTGGATTGGGCCCCACTTTATAAAACAGGAAAAGCTTACCTGCTTTGGTTTTAAAGAGTACCGGGTTCCAGCAGGGGTAACGCAGGCTGTCGTTGATCACACCGTTTGCTACCTGTTTGGGGGCGGCCCATTTCCCGTTTTCATACAACGCCGTCCAGATGCTGACGTCAGTCGCGCCTTCATGCGTGCCGGCAAACCATGCCGCCATCAGCTTGTCTTTGCCCAGACCGGTGATGGTGGAAGCGTGGCAGGAGGCGAAGGGCGGATGATCGAGGATCATCACTCGTTTGTCCAGCTGCGCTGAAATGTATTGTGCTTTCGTGTATGTGGAGAGGAAAAGCAGGATGACGAAGAGCAGATTGCGTTTCATCCTGTAAAAATAAGCATCCGGCTGTAAAATGAAAACGGGGTATGCTTTGAGAACATACCCCGTTTATGATTATGCCGGTTCTTTTGCAGGCAATGTGGTATCGGTATCTTTCGCTTCCTGTTGTTTGCCGTAGAGGTATGGCCATTATTAACAAATCGCTGCGCTCCGCCAGCCGGAGAACAGGATAGCCAGTAACCAATGGCTTTTGCCCTGTGGTGCAACCGGCTGCCAGGAAGTGGTTTTATTATTCACATGGAAAGAAGCGATCATCATGCCTTTGGGCAACTGGTTGGAGGCGTAGAAGAATTGCAGGTCTTCTTTCTGTAAAGCCAGCACTTCTTTTACCGGGATCACCATACCGGAATTCTTACCGTCCGCATCCGCGAACTCCCATTTTTTGATGATGTTCCCTTTGGCATCTTCCACAACGATCTTCCGGCTGGTGCCGATCTGGCCGCAATGGCTGTAATGGAAGGTCAGCTGATCGTTCGCATTGGCTTTCTCAAGCTGCAGCTGTTTCAGGCTGACAGATTCGCCGACATATTGCTCCAGCAGGAGTTTGTTGTTGAGATACACTTTGAACTGGTCCCTTCCTGCTTTGGCGTAGAGTGTAGCCAGGGTGAGACAGGCGCCGGCCATAACGGTGAATTTTTTAAGGAATGACATAACCTTGTTTTTTTAGGTGAAGAATACGATACAAAGCAATAGAAAGGCGGTGGGATGAGGAATTTGGTTTGATGAGCTGCAGGCTTTCCTTGATGTTTTGCAGGGAGAGGATTATTTACTGATTTAATAAATTATTTTGAGATATAGGGTAGTCTATTTATTTTGTAGACTAATAAAACATCAAAATAATCCATCATGCCAAACAAAGAATTACGATTTGAAACGCATCAGGTACATGCAGGTTACCAACCGGACCCCACCACTAAAGCAGCCGCAGTGCCCATTTATCAGACCACCTCGTATACATTTGATGATGCGGCCCATGCAGCGGACCTGTTCCAGCTGAAGCAATTCGGGAATATTTATACCCGTATCATGAACCCTACCACTGACGTTTTTGAGAAGCGCGTCGCAGCGCTGGAAGGCGGGGTGGGGGCGCTGGCTGTGGCATCCGGACAGGCGGCGCAGTTCATCGCCCTGCACAACATTCTGTTGCCGGGGGATAACTTCGTGACATCTTCCTATCTCTACGGCGGCACTTACAACCAGTTCAAGGTAAGCTTCAAAAGGATCGGGGTGGAAGCCCGCTTTGCCGACCTGGATGATCCCGCCAGCTTTGAAACGAAGATCGATGACCGTACCAAAGCGATCTATGTGGAAACCATCGGCAATCCCGGCTTTGCCATTCCTGATTTTGAAAAGATCGCGGCCATTGCTCGGAAGCATGATCTGCCGCTGGTGGTGGATAATACATTTGGTGCTGCAGGATACCTGTTCCGTCCGATAGCACATGGGGCCAATATTGTGGTGCAGGCCGCCACGAAATGGATTGGTGGACATGGTAACAGCATCGGCGGGGTGATCGTAGACGGTGGAAATTACAACTGGGGGAACGGCAAATTCTCGCAATTCACGTCTCCGGACGATGCTTATCACGGCATGCAATTCTGGGATGTATTTGGTTCCCACAGTCCCTTTGGAAATATCGCTTATATCATCCGTGCGCGGGTAACGGGTTTGCGCAGCTGGGGACCGGCGCTGGCGCCGCAGAATGCGTTCCTCTTCCTGCAAGGACTGGAAACCCTCTCCCTCAGGGTCCAACGCACGGTAGACAATGCCCTTGCCCTCGCGCAATGGCTGGAGAAACATCCGAAGGTCACTTCCGTCAACTATCCCGGCCTGCCCGGTAACAAGTACCATGAAGCCGGTAAAAAATACCTCCGCAACGGATTCGGAGGCGTTTTGTCCTTCAGGATCAAAGGAGGCAAAGAAGCAGCGGATACTTTCGTACAGGCATTGGAGTTAATATACCACCTGGCGAATGTAGGGGATGCCAAAACGCTGATCATCCATCCTGCTACTACCACCCATCAGCAACTGAGCGAGGAAGAACAGCGGAAAGCGGGCGTGGAACCCGGACTGCTGCGCGTTTCCCTCGGCATCGAGCATATTGACGATATTAAAGCGGATATGGAACAGGCTTTCGGAAAGATCTGATCCTATTTCATCCACACTACTTTCTGTTCAGGTACATGCGGTTGCGCGAGGATGTCCCCGTAAAGGTCAGGTCTCCTCGCCCGCCGGTACCTGTAACCGCCGGCCTGTTGTAGTTTTTCAGGAGTGATGAGCGCGATGGCATAGTCATTGTCCAGCCGGCGGCATTCGGCGATGATATCCCCGAAAGGGTCGAGTATCATGGAGCAGCCGTTCTTCAGCTGATCATCATCCATCCCGATGGGATTGGAGAATACGGCATATATGGCATTGTCGTATGCCCGTGCGGGTAACCATTTCATCAGCCAGGCGCGCCCTTTCAACCCGTCAAACTCCTGGCGCAGGGAAGTGGGATCTTCATGACGGCGTTCCCAGAGCCGCGGATCCACGAAACCGGCGCCGGGGCGCGTAGAAGGTGTGCACATGGTGACGTGCGGCATGAAGATGATATCCGCGCCCAGCAACGCCGTGGCCCGTACATTTTCGATCACGTTGTTATCGTAGCAAATGAGAATACCGCATTTCCAGCCGAGTAGATCAAACACCACATAACCGTCGCCGGGTGTGAGGTAAGGATTGATAAAGGGATGAAGCTTCCGGTATTTGGCCACGAGACCGTTCCCGTTCACACATACATAAGCTTTGTACAGTTTGTTGTCCGCATCTTTCTCAAACAGTCCTGCCAGTATTGCAACGCCCGTTTCCTGCGCTATTTCCGTTAATGCTTTGATGCCGGGACCATCGGGAATAAATTCCGCGAGTTTGAGCATCTGCTCTTTGTCCAGATGCCGGGCAAACGTATACCCGGTGATGGAACATTCGTGGAATGCAATTACATCCGCGCCATCTGCGGCGGCTTTCTTCGTCAGGTTGCGGATCATGGAAAGATTGTATGATTTATCGCCGCTGCGGTTTTCAAACTGCGCGGTGGCTATTTGTAAATTTTTCATAGATGCTAAGCTAGAACTTATTTACCGGTCATCCATAAACTCCCGCGAGTTCCTTCCTCAAATCTTATCTTAACGCCCTCAACGCAAACAACAGTATGATAAAGCAAACAACCATCACTTACGCGATGCTGCTCGCTGCGTTCGCTACTTATGCGCAAAGCGGCCCCTCGCCCGAAAACATCCTCATCACACCCGAAAAACCCTTGTCAGTAAAAGAAACGGAATTCCGCAAGCAGGTATTCGAATGGAGCTCGAAGCAGCTTCAACTCACGGATTACAAACAGATCAAAGCGCATCCTTCCGCGGAAGTTTTTCCCGGTAAAGTGAAAGAAGGCGCCAAAATGATCACCAGAACGGTGAAGATCAGTCACACCCGCATTAACGATGCGCTTGTGCCGATCGTATCCCGACTCCAATACTCGCAGCCCTGGCGGCCCACGCTGTACAGCACCGGTTTGTATGCAGCAGCGGGGGAGTACATTGAGGTGACCCTTCCTAAAGAGCTGCTGGGGAAGGGGATTCAGCTGCAGATCGGTAACCATTCAGACAATCTGAACTTCTGGATGGCCGGGAAAGAGGACTGGCGCAGGATGCCGGCGATCGTGAAAGAACAGGAACTGAAAACCGCTACTACACGGCTCGCTTCTCCCTTCGGCGGGCTCATCTACATCAGCGCTCCTGTGAAAAGCGACTCCTGGAGCGGGGATATTAAGATCAGTCATGCTGTGGCAGCGCCGCTTTACCAGGAAGGACTGACCACACCCGAACAATGGAAAGAACAACTGAAAGATAATAAAGCTCCCTGGGGCGAGCTGGCGTCAGACAAGGTGATCCTCACCCTGCCGGATTCCATCCTGCAACAGGTCACCGATCCATCTTACGTGATGCAGCTCTGGGCGCTGATCGTTAGCGGAGAGATGGACCTTGCGCAGCTTCCGCAGCCCTTCTACCGCCCGCAGCGTATGGTGATCGATGAACAGATCGGGGGAGGGTTCATGCACAGTGGATACCCGATCATGATCCATCATTCTCCTTCACGCAACCTGCTGTCCGCAGATGTGATCACCAATCCCATGCGACTGATGACGGGGAGCAAAGGCGGCGCCAACTGGGGATTCTTCCACGAGATCGGGCATAACATGCAGAATCTCGACTGGGTGTTCGGCGGTACTACTGAAGTAAGCTGTAATTTCTTTTCCCTTTATATGTTCGACCGGCTCATGGGTGGCCGGGACGACGCACATCACGGCGTTTCCAACGAAGAGACCATGAAGATGATGAAAAAATATTTCCAGGAAGGGGCGGATTATGAGAAATGGAAAGCCAATCCATTCCTCGGGCTGATCATGTTCCGGCAATTGCAGGAGGCGTTCGGGTGGGAGACCTTCAAGAAGTTCTTCCGCGAATACCAGGCCATGGCTGCTGTGGATCCGGAAGGGAAGAACCTGAAGAGGGATGAACAGAAGAGGGATATGTGGGCCGGCACTTTCTCAAAGGTGGCCGGTCGGAATATTGCGCCTTTCTTCGAGAAATGGGGGATACCCATCAGCGAAAGCATGAAGAAAGAGCTGACGAACCTGCCGGAATGGATACCTTATAATTTCCCGCCGAAGAATTGATTCGGTTGCACAGGTACCCGAATACAACAGGGCTGTCCTTACTTTTGGAACAGCCCTGTTTTTATGAAAACGTTTCCATATCCGCCGGACAATTTGTAAATTGTTATTCTCCAACAACACGTTTGAAAATATGAAACACTTACTTGTACTTTTTATGATATTAAGCTCCTCCTTTTCTGTTGCCACTGCACAATCCAAAGATGAATCAGCAGTAACGCAGGCTGTGGAAACACTTCGCAAGGCCATGATAGATGCGGACAAAGCCGGTCTGGAGAAGATCACTTCCGCCAAACTGAGCTATGGGCATTCCGGGGGCAATATAGAGGACAGGGCTGCTTTCGTAGACCATATCGTTAGCGGGAAATCCGATTTCGTTACGATAGACCTGACAGATCAAACCATCGCCATCACCGGACAAACGGCTATTGTGCGCCATACGCTGAGCGCCACTACCAACGATAATGGCAAACCGGGCAATGTACATCTCTATGTGATGCTGGTGTTCGTAAAAGAAAGCGGGCAGTGGAAACTGGTAGCGCGGCAGGCGGTGAAGATCCCTGTGAAAGAAAAGCCATAAGCGGGTTTTTTATCATTTTTATGCAAACGTTTGATGAAAATACAGGTTAATGATTATTATGTTCCAGCGTGCGTCCTGCGTTGAGGCATTCCCGTATTTTGTTCAGTACTTCCTTTTCTTTGAACGGCTTGAGCACATAGCCATTGATACCGGCCTGCAGGTAAGTGTCCAGTTCTTCCTTCACCACATTACCTGTGATCGCGATAATAGGCACCCGCGCTTTTTCCGGGTCTTCCATCCTGCGAATATGCCGCGTTAACGTGAGACCATCCATTTCTGGCATTTGTATGTCGGTGAGGATGATATCCACTTTGTTCTCTTTGAGCAAATGCAGCGCTTCTTTACCGTTGGTAGCAGAGAGGAAGGAAGCGTGCAGTCCCTGCAGGATCATCTCCAGTAATCGCCTGTTAAGATTGTTATCGTCTACCAGCAGGATGCGGGTGGAATGGGGGATGGCGCGACTGGCGATTTCCGGCTCACGTGCAGCGGGATCGTTGGCAACGGTATAATAGGGAATACGGAAACGGAACGCAGATCCCTTTTCCGGGGTGCTTTCCACTTCCAGTTCGCCTCCGTGCAGATCAATGAGTTTTTTGACGATCGCCAGGCCGAGGCCCGTGCCTTCTTCCCGCGTAAGGCTGTCGCGGTGAGAAGAAACCTGCGTGAATTCATCGAAAATATGCCGGAGATGTTTTTGATCGATCCCGATGCCGGTGTCTGTTACGGCCACTTTCAATATGACCCGTCCATCGCTCTGCTGAACATCCGCCTGCACGGTCACGGACCCGCTGGCGGTGAACTTGATGGCGTTGCCGATGAGGTTTACCAGTATCTGTTTGAGCCGGAAGGGATCTCCTTCCACTACCACATCGTTTTTAAAACCGATATTGGATACCAGTTGCAGATTTTTCCGGAAAGCCTGTATCTGCAAGCCTTTGGTAGTTTCCTCGATGATCCTGCGCGGTGCAAAGGTGCTGTGTTCCAGTCGCAGCCGGTCTTCTTCGAGTTTGGAAAAATCGAGCACGTTGTTGACGACGGACAGCAGCATGTTGGCGGAAAGGTTGATGGCGTCCAGTATTTCTTCCTGTTCATTGTTGAGCCGTGTTTTACCAAGCTGTTCTGAGTATCCGATCACGGAGTTGAGCGGGGTTCTGATCTCATGGCTCATGCCGGCCACGAAATCGCTTTTGAGCTTGGAATACTGCAGGGCTTTGTTGCGCGCCCGGTTCAGCTTCAGGTCGTTCCGGTAGCTGTACCAGATGAAGAGCAGGATGATGATGGCCAGCAGCAGGATCAGCAGCGCGCCGAAGCTGGTCTCACGGTCGAGTTTGCCGAGCAATGTATGGATATCCTGATTGAGAGAAAGGCGTAATTGCGCGGCCGCTTCGAGCCTTTCCCGTTTGAGGGATTGCAAGTCCACCAGCAAAGCTTTCAACAGGCGGTCGTTTGCCGTGATCATCTCGTATTCCCTTTGGTTGAGATTGGCATGGCCGGAAGCGATCTTTTTGAAGAGCTTATTGTAATAATCATGTATCTGGCTGAGTTGTTTCCGGTTGTATTGGAGGCCCTGGCGCGAGGAGTCAATTGAAATAGAAGTTTTGACCACCTTGGGAGATTGCTGGTCGGCTTCCGTTTTTTTGTTTTTAGAGGAGAAGGCATCCGCGAGACGGCCGAATAATTTTTTCTTCTTAACGGGCTCGGCCTGAGCGGGGCCTTGAGAGACGGTGTCCACCGTTACTTTCTTTTTGAAAGTGATATGGGAGACGGGTTGAAAAATATCCCGCTCTTTGGTAGTGTCCCAGGCTTTGTTCATCGTGAGCAGGGAGTCCGTGGCCCTTTTCACTTTCAGGAAAATATCACTCTTCTCACGTTTTTCCTGTAGCAGCTGGTGCGCCCCGTCTTCCTTTTTTTCAATTTGCTCGAGGGAATCCAGGTCATTTGAAACAGTCTGCAGATCATCGCTGTACTGTTTGAAATAACTGTTCCGGTAAGTAAGCGTGAAAAAGCGAAAATGATTCTCCGCATCGTACATGGTTTGTACGGCATGATCGACCTGTTCGATGTGGGCATCGGCACCGGATAGCTCACCAATGACGGTGTTCAGCTGTTTAACCCGTTGTTGTTTGTAGAAGCCGGCTAATACAAAGCTGACAAGGGCGATCACGAGGAGATCAAGCAGCATGTACCAATACATCAATCTGCGGTTTCCCTGTCGCAGTACGGTAGGAGACTGAAACTGGCTGGGTTTCATGTAGGGGCATTTAGGTGACGGTAGGTGTTGTATTAATATTTTTATATGGCTGTAAACCTCTTGATCAAATATAGGGGAAAGAGGAGAAAGAAGTTGTTAACAAACTTGTTTGTGCGTGTGCAGGATGTTAATGGAACGGAGCAGCGAAGTTCTCACTGCTCCGCATATATCTAATGGCTTTTACCGGCGCTTTGCTGCATGCGGTAATTGAGGATATCTCTGTCGAACAGGTACAGGCCGCTTTTGTCTTCGCCGATCAGTTCGAGTTTTTCATTCAGCGTGCGGGCAAGCCGTTCTTCTTCTATCTGCTCGGATACGTACCATTGCAGGAAGTTGTGCGTAGCATAGTCTTTTTCCTGCAGCGCCATATGCACGAGGTCGTTGATGCTTTCGGAAACCTTGATCTCGTGGGCGAGGAATTCTTCAAATACCCGTTTGAGCGACTGGAAAGTGATGATGGGTTGCAGTAATGGAGGAACCACGCCGAAGCCGCCGCGTTCGTTTACATACCGGATCAGTTTGAGCATATGCACTCTCTCTTCATCGGATTGTTTGTAAAAGAATTCAGACACGCCTTGCAGTCCCGGTTGAATATCCGCCCAGGAGGCCATGGCCAGATACGCCTGAGATGATTCGGCTTCCATCCTGATCTGCGCGTTCAGCGCTTCCTGTATAGTTTTACTCAGCATATAGGCAGTGTTTTAGTGTAACCTAATATAGCATAAATTCTATAATTCCAGGTGCCGGCTGTTAACGGAGGTGCCGAAGAAAATACCGGCCTGCCGGTCAAAGGTTTCGGTATCGTCCGTGGTATAGAAAGTACGGCTGCCGCCGGTGCTGCATCGGGCTTCCATTTCAGGATGCCGTTCCAGGTAGTTCGCCAGGCTGCCTGCTGCAATGGGCCCCTGGGAGAGCAGGGTGATATCCGGGGGCAGGTGTTTTTGCAGTTTGTCGATAAGGAGCGGATAGTGGGTGCAGCCAAGTACGATCGTATCGATGTCCGGCGACTGCACCATCAGCTGACGAATGTATTTGTTGATGAAGAAATCCGCGCCTTCACTGTGATATTCATCATTCTCCACCAGCGGCACCCACATGGGGCAGGCCTGTTGGTATACGGTGACGTCAGGGAAGAATTTTTCTATTTCAATGGGATAGCTTTGGGAATTCACGGTGCCGGAGGTTCCGAAGATGCCTACCTGTCTGCTTTTTGTGTAATTGCCCACAATCTCGGTGGTAGGTCTGATGATCCCTAATACCCGGCGCTCCGGATCAATGTGGGGAAGGTCATTCTGCTGGATGCTGCGGAGGGCCTTGGCGGAGGCGGTGTTGCAGGCCAGCACCACGAGGTGGCAACCCATGCGGAACAGGTGTTGTACGCATTCAAGCGTGTAATGGTAAACGGTTTCAAAGGAACGGATACCGTAGGGTGCACGGCCGTTGTCACCAAGATAGATGTAATCGTATTGCGGCAATTCCTTTACGATCTCTTTTAATACCGTCAACCCGCCATAGCCGGAGTCGAACACGCCGATAGGTCCTTTCTGTTTGTGCATGATACCGGCAAATTACGTTTTTTTCGTGGTTCATGCCCGGCACATGTACAAGCAAAAAGGGCGCTCAGAGATCACTCCTGAACGCCCTCCTTTCAATAAAGATAATTTACTGAAGCGGATCGAAATCACCGCCCCAGTTATTGTTTTGTTTGAATAACGGGTTCCGGTCCAAAATACTTTTAGGAATGCCGTAAATATAGTACTGATCTTTGATGGCGATGTCCACAGCATCCGTTGGGATAACAGTGGTGGTGAATTTGTTCCACACCACATTGATATCAGACATCGGGCTAACATCTGACTGCCCCGGTTTGAGCAATACCGCTATTCCATGCCGTTGGGGCAGGGATCTCAGGTAACCGAACATTTTCCAGCGGCGCAGATCATTCAGGCGCTTGCCTTCAAAACAGAACTCAATAAAACGCTCTTTTTGATACACGCTCCGGATATCGGCCTGCAGCTGCGCCGTAATGCCATAGTTGCCGGTAGCGCCGGGCAGAACACCGGCACGGGCCCTGATCAGTTTTAATACATCCAGCGCTGTTCCGGTATTGCCGGTTTCATTGGCGCATTCTCCGTAGTTCATCAGCACTTCCGCATAACGGATCTCGATCCAGTCCACGGCAGCGTTATAAACAGTACCCTTGTCAACCGTTTTGTCAATGGCCTTTATGCGGTAGAAACTTGAGTTGGACCACAGGGGGTCTTGCGTTACGGAGTTGTGTACACCTTCCAGCCCGGTATTGCCATTATAATTTGTAATGCTGGTGAAATACGTCCACAGATAAGTTTTATCATCACGCATCCCTTTCAGATACTGATTGGGGGATCCGTTGTAATAAATATTGGCATAGAACCGGTCATCTCTGTTCATGAACAAAGTATCGTAGCTTCTTGATTGGGATTCCCATGTGGAGCCGTCTTTCATGGGGAAAGCATTTGCCAGCTCCAGCGAGGGCCGGTCATACCCTACATCGTCCTTAGACCAGTTCAGGGGCATTAAACCTCCCTGAAAATAAACCGCCTGCGGATAGTTGTACCGGCGAACCATTACTACTTCCTTGTTTAACTTATCATCCCATATCCTGCTATAGGGGCTGTATAACCCTTTGCCGCGCGTATCTAAGAAATCCTTGGCCGCTTTGTTGGCATCGTATGCCTTTTGCCATGTAGCAATACCTCCAAGACCATTGAACAAAGGGCTGGCGTAAAACAACAATACTCTTCCTTTAAAAGCCATTGCAATTCCTTTATCCACCCTGCCCAGATCGTTATCCGTAAAGGCGTCTGGCAGCAGGGCAGTGGCGGCATCCAGGTCTTTCAGTATCTGTGTTACACATTCGGATGTTTTGTTGCGGGGCTTCTGCAGTGTTGTGAGATCGGTAGTGGGCATCTGTGCGTCCAATATGAGCGGTACGCCGCCATAATTGCTCACGAGGCTATGGTAAGCCCAGGCTCTCCAGAACAATGCCTGTCCTTTGATTTTATCCCTGTCTGCCTGACTGAAAGCCGCTTTGTCAATATTCGCCAGCAGAATATTAATGGTGCGGATGTTGCTGTATGCCCCGAAGCTGTTTCGCGAATCAAAGGTGGCGGTGCCTCTGAACCAGCTGTTGGTTTGTTTTTGATAAGCCACCCCTTCATCCGTATCATTCCCGCTCCCGGAGGTATTGCCC